>Ga0247610_10004186_pt1 | contig 15516 bp, 13 predicted proteins | sample 174DNAGHGhighgp2_FD_193483 | JGI IMG/M metagenome (GOLD analysis project Ga0247610, IMG submission 193483) | Sheep rumen microbial communities from Palmerston North, Manawatu-Wanganui, New Zealand - 1742 DNA GHGhigh gp2 | ecosystem: Host-associated > Mammals > Digestive system > Stomach > Rumen... | reverse complement strand
TAAGTAGTAGTATAAACGAAGAATGCCTGACGCTCCGGATGATTGTTGTCGAACGAGCCAGAGACACTGAGCACGCTCCACTGTTCGGGTGCGGGCGACCATACTTCGGGCTCGCCTTCCTCAGTGTCGAACTTACGCATCACAACGGTTACGAGACCATTCTGATAGATCTTATCACCATCCATCGGTGAATAGCGGGCATCCTTAGCGATGTAATAGGTGGTATCATCGATAACGCGCTCCACCACGTCGCCTACGGCCTGCACACGGCAATAGATAGACATGAAGCCCGCACGCTGGATATTACCGTGATGGTCGTCACTGTTGGCTGTGGCATTCTTCGAACCGTCCATATTCGACCAGAAGCCACGCAGGATATCACCAATAATAAACTCACCAGGTTCTCCATCGTTCAAGTCGAGCACGAACTGGCAGGTGTGGTTAGCCTGATTGACATCGATAATCTCCTTCACACGGCCCTTACCGGCAGAGTCCCATCGAGTACCAGAAAGCACTTCAATCTGGTTGTATTTAATGGTGGGAACTGACAGCGACTGCGACAGTTCGAGCGAACGGGCGATAATGGTACCATCCGGCAGGATGCGAGCACCATCACGCGAACCGATGCCCACCTGGATATCTTTCTCGAAGTTGCCGACGGTGACAGCCTTCAGGATGGTAATGGCACCCTGGGCGGTATCATCATGGGTACGCGATAGGTAGCGCGTACCAGCCCATTTTGGAGTAACAACGGCATCCTCTGCATCATCAGCAGTATCATCGCCTGCCACGAACTTCAGCGTCTTACCACCAAGTACGAGAGTAGTGATAGAGGCCCACGATGCGGTCAGTTTCTCAAAGACAGCCTCGGAGATTGTTTTGAGAAACTTCACCATATTGGTGGTTGCGTTGTACTCCCACCAGGTGCCTTCACCTCCAGAGGCAATGGCTTCGTCGGAAGCCAGCGAACCATTGTTGAACTGCTGTTCCCAGGTGCGGTCTTTGAGTACACCACCATCAGAGGATGCAGAGATAATACCCTGAGTATAGATGTAATAGAAATCTGCTGGGCCTACCTGTGTGCCTTCTTCGTTCTGCCCGTAAAGGTCGATTTCCTGTGGCGAGAATACCACCTGAGCCTGAGCATCGGCAGCCGTGCTCTTAGGAATAGCGATATAGACCCAGCGCTTATTGTTATCGTGGAACACCGTCGGCGAGGCAATGAGCGGCCAACGGCGGTAGTTGTGGGCATTATCATACTCCAAGCCAGTGATACCCTTCATGTAGCACATGACCATGGAACCGCTGGCGCAGTTGGCATGGATGTAGTTACGATCACCGGCAGCGTTGAGCTGGATGAAAAGGGCGCTGGGCGACACCCAATAGTTAGTGGGCTGGGCTTGGGTCATACTTTCTTAGTTGAGAGTTGAGAGTTGAAAGTTGAGAGTTTAGAGTTAAGACAATGCAGGTGTGACGAACATCACGGAGCCTTCGGCGTTGTTTTGGAACTCAGGCTCGTAATCATCGCCTGCTGACGCTTCGGGCGTAGCAGTGGCCACGTAGAGAGGTGAGTCTTTGAAGGCTTCAAGAGCCTTTTCGTCGAAGTCGGGCTGATGCGTCTGAAGATACTCTGAGAGGTCGGTCACACAGCGCACAGCCTCGTTGTGTGCAGCCGCGCGACGGGCATCATCGACCTTAATAACCTTGGTACGCTCTTCGAGGTGACGGGCCACACATTTGCGTAATTTATGAATTAATCGATTCATCAATTTATCATCGGTGCCCTTAGTAGCCACCTCTATCAGATAGTCGATGAAGTCCTCACCAAAGATGGGGCCTAAGACATCCTCCTGAATGGTACGGAGGTCAGGGAGCATCTGAATGAACTTCTCGCGGGAGTCGTAGATATCGAGATATTCCTGAAGCACGGTGGCAGAGGGGATGGCGAGACCGGCTGCGAGATAGAAGAAACGACTCTCCTTCCATTTCTCGGCTATCTCTCTCTTCTCGGCAGCTGCAACGGCTTCGGGTGAGTCGGCATCATCAGGCAACGGATCGGGTGATGGGTCGGGCATGGCAGCAACATCCTTCGTCCACTGTTCCAGGAGCACCAACAGACGATTAACAGCAGCATGGGCCTCCGTGATGCAAGTGGTTTTATAGTCGCGCACGGCTTCTCGGTCGGCCTTACCATAGTCATCAGCAGTAGCCATATTCACACCAGATCCATTAACGCTGACAGCCTGGATATTTACGCTTCGGCCCAAAGCATCAAAAGTGACGACACGCTGGGCAACAGTCAGCAGACGGGCGTAGGGTGGGAGTGTAGCGCCGTCGGTCACTTGCTTAATGAACTCAGAGATACCATCATCGCCACTGCGAAGCGTCTGGTAATAATCCACAAGGGAGTCGTAGAGTGTCTGGCCCAACTTCTCTAAGAGGAAGTCCTGTTCGCTACTATCGAGAAAACCCATAATGGACTCGATGTTATCAATAGCATTTGCCGGAGAATAGAGACGGAGCTCTTCGGTGGTAGATATTAACATGATATAAAACGTTTTATTTGCCACAAAATTAAAAAGTCACGGCCATAAGGTCGTGACAATTTCAAATGCGAAAGCCCGATATTTTACATCTGGAGGTACTTCAGGATGCCTTCGACATGGAGACGTTCGATGGCATGCTTACCGGCATCGGACAATAGAAACTCCACGTCACGCTTGTTATCCTGGAAGAGATTTTCCGTCAGGGCTGCGGGACAGTTGGTGTGAGTAAGCACGTAGAGGTTGGCTTCGTAGTCACGATCGCCATCGCTCTTATCCATACGAATAGGAGTCTGGTTCTGTCCGTACTCACCACGCAGTTTACCATTGCTGACAATATGCACATACTCGCGAAGGTTGGTAATGGCAGCATCATAGAGACATTCAGCGAGGTTGTCGGCCTTCGTCTTACCAGGCGACGTATAGGCAGCCCAGCCACCAGCACCATGCCACTTGCCATCAGCACCAGCGGCATTGAGGTGGACGCTCACATAGATGCAATCATACAGCTTACACAAATCGTTGACCAGACGGCAGCGCATGGAGAGCTCACGCGACTGTTCGAGTTTGACATCCTTCGTCTGGAGATTCTGAGGCAGATAGCCGTCCTCATAGTCGATGGCGACATTGTAACCATAACTGCGTAACTTAGCTTCTATGCCTTGGATCCTCTCACGGCAATAGACTGCCTCACGGATGGAACCATCTGGCGCACACTTGCCAGGTGTACTGAGCAAGTGCGGCGTACCGAGAATAATCATTGTTTGTTTCATATATTGATGAATTTATGAAGTTATGAAATTATTACGCTTTCAATGTAGGTTCATTAGCATTCTGGATATAATACAGCATGTTATGGCTGGTGCTACAGCTCAGTGGATTGCCTTCGAGATCAGCCAGGCGAGTATCATTGACACGTTCACCCTTCAGGTAACACAATTCACCAAGCAATACTGGAACAGCACCCTCAGATGCAACAGAATAAACGCGACGGCTATACAGGCCGACAGTATCGCCAATCTCCTGAACCATCGGTCGCATCAGTTCCTTACCAAGGTAATAACCGGATGCTATCTTCGTACCCGTAGGATAACCAGATGTGCCAGTAGTCATATTCTTGCTGTTATAGACCTTGTTGTTATAAGAGCTCGGCGTTGACGTACCTGAAACATGATATTTCTTCACATTACCAGTCTTAGTCCAACCTTCAGCAAAACGATAGTAAGGCGATGTAGAGACATTCGGCAAAGCACGCTCACGGGCATACGACCAACTCTGTGTCATGTCATAGGCTCCCAATTCACCAACAGAAGCCATTGAACTGGCCAACGAGTCCATGTTATCCATGATACCATCAGGGCCGAGGTCATATTTGAAATTACCATCCTTATCGTAGAACTTCAATACTGCACAACCATTTGAGTCAACACCCAGGACAATGTTCGGGAAACCGAGACGGCCAAAGAAATCAATCTCTCCATCGTGCATGTCGATGTATGAGTCATCACCCGTCGTTTTCAGTTTAGTAACAGTCAGTTTGTCAGTGAAGATCTCCTCGGCAAACATCGTATCGACGATGGTAAACTTCAACTTGTTACCCTTTTCCCAATGCTCAGTGTCAAGATATGGGAAAGTGTTAGAAGTATAACCGGCAGAAGAGGTGCGCTTCTTCATGCGGAACCAGGTCATACCTCCACCAAGACCCTCTAAGGCACGAACTACGTCGCGCTGACCATTGCAATAGTAATAGGTGACACCAGGAGCCCATGTACCACATGGATTATGGCTGCACTCCGTAGAGACATCATGCTCATTCTCACACCACTCAGTAGCCATTGCATTCTGCTCCAGTTTAATCATGCAAATTTCCACATAGGTCTTATACATACGGAATAATACCTTTTGTATAGCCTCTGTGATAGATGACTTCGTTTGAAAGGTCACAGAGTGGCGCGTCCAACCGAGATTGTCGCAATCATCAGCATCTTCATCCAACTGCCAACAAACATTACAATCAACAGCCAGACTACTCTTTACAACACCATCCACAAAATAGGTAGAGCCATTCTTAACGGCAGAGGGATAGAGGAAAGTGTAAATCTGAGAATTATCGCTAACACTGATAATACGCCACCAGTTGACAGTTACATTTTCACCAGCATCACCACCTACCATTGCAGATTTATAGGCATAGAAACCTATTTTATACGTGTCAGCTGTCGTAACGGTTAGTACACCTGTTGTAATCGTTGTATCAATCTTAGACGTTATTGAAGCCTGAACTTGCTTACTCCAGTCCGCATTGAACAAATAGCCATTCAACTGTACCGGTTGCGAGGCGGCACGGGCAGCAGAAGAGCAATGACCATTGAACTGGAGTTTATAAGTACCGGCCTTTAGATAGATATCCTGGAAATAGAAACCATAGGTATGATTGGTTTGATTGATGTAACGACGTGTACGAGCATAGAAAGAAAGCGTGTACCATTCGTTACTCTGGATTTTAGCCAACGTACCAGGTTCAAAGACCAACTGCTGAAGGAAATCCTTTTCTGATGCAGAAGTGGGAAAAGCGCCAAAAGCATTCATACCGCCACGCGCCTGTGGAATGACTTCACCTTTATTGCTAATGCTACCAAGGCTATACATCCACTGATCCATACTGTCCTCTGAATCGAAAGCCGTCTGCTCTAAGAGATTTGGCTTGATGTCAGTATCACGCATCATCACCAGACGCAGGATCTTCTTATTCATCGATGTATCTTTGTCGTATTGGATATAGCGACACTCCCAAAGATAGTTATTTTTGCCTGTTGGTGCCGTTGGACAGTTAGACGAACCGCGCAAATACCAACCGTATGTTTCAGTCAGGTAAGTAGTCTGAGGCGGTTCAATCGTCGGGGTCTGGCAATAATAAAAATTATCAGATGAAATACCGTTACCTTCATCGCCTTCTTCACCATCATGGGTATGGCTAACACAAGTACCGGTAATAGAGTCGGCACTTACACTGGTACATTTATAGATTGCCGTATGCGAAATACCAGAATTACTTGATGTACCAGAAACGAGAAAATAGTCACCTACGCGACAGGCGGTAAAATCGCTATCACCTGTTCGTTTAGAATAGTTCTCAGAATGCCCCAATTCTGCATAGGTGTTCCAGTTAGCATCGGTATATAGGTTGTTTCTAATCAGCGTCAAGGCTATGCTATAGCCATTATTTCCATCATTACCGAAATATCCCAAGCACTGACCTGCCTCTGATGGTGTATAGGTAGCACCACCACCACTATATGTCAATTTGGTACGAGTCCAAAGATATTTACCTTTTTCTGCTGTTGGAGGAGTGTTATCCTTCCATGTGCCTGTAGCTGCTGATGCAGTACCAAGCGCATACTGCTCAGTGATAGAAGCAAACTCGCTGACCTTACCCAGGCATTGCTTACCCGTGTACTTGGTTGTCTTGTTGGAAAACACCATCTTCGTCGCCTGCCAGACATACTTAGAGGCATTCGCAGACTTGATATCCAAATCAACAAAGTCGGTTTTCCACCCTGCATCATCGGCAGGGGCAGTAGAACCGCTATCGCTCAGGACAAACATAATGTCAGCCGAGCTAATACTAACGCCATCCTCTACAAGTTTGCTAACACTACTCCACTCAGTATGGAGAATCTGATCGTGCGTACCAGTACCAATGGCTGTAGCCTGGATGACATAGCAAGGCTTACCATCATCCGTTGGAATATTACGTTTCCAGCCGTTCAAATCAGTAATAACAGTGGCGCTGGAACCCGTGCCATTATAGAGTTTACCATCAGCAAACTTATAATAGACATTATCCGACGTGATACCATGTGCCGTAATAGCCGTAGCACTACGCTTAAAGAGAAAGATGGTGGCAGCATTCGTATTTCCCGTATAGAGTACAGGCGTTGACCATTCACTTGCAGCGATGGTGTCAGATGTCTCGGTGCTATACGCCGTAGCAGCAGTGACATAGACAGGATCGGTACCGGCAGGCACTTTATTCAGCGTCCAACCTGAAGGTGTAGAGCTGAGTGACTGACTGGCAAAGTTATAGGTCAGCGCATAGTTCCAGTCTATCGCCGTGATGGGAGTGGCACTACGCTTGAATAAGAAGAGGGTCGCGGTGTTACCACCTGGCGTACCATCGTCACCCTGCTTGATAGCAGTGAGGGAAAAAGTGTTTGATATGACTGGTTTTGACATATACTCTATAGGAAAAAGTGAATAATGTTACTGTGCGGTTACGATACCGTTGATCTTATAGCCATTGGCAGCGATGAACTGATAGGTGACATCCATCGTGGCCTTGTTGTTGGCGACGGTTATCGTGGGCAGACCGGTGGTAATCTCCTGCTGGTTGCCATCATAGAACTGCACCGTGAAGTTCGTATAGGCTGTATTGATAGCCGTAGGATCTTCCATCGTAGCCACCCACATGGTGACAGTACACGTCTCACCACTATCCAACTGTCCGCTGTTATCTCCGTCAGAGCCATTGAAACTGACATAGAGGTATTCAGGATCGGTGGTATCGTCGATAGAGGCAAAGGCCGACGTGATACGGTTCTGCATGGCGCTGTCAATGAAGAAGTCACAACGGATGATCAGGTTGTCAGTAACATCGGCCTCTGTAATAGTGACAGACTTTGCGCCAGAGGCGACGGTAATCTGCTGACCTGTACCAGCGTTAAAGAACTTCACATAATAGGTGCTTACGGCAGTACCATCCTCACCATATAGTTCGGCATTGATGGTAACACTGCTACCAGCTCCGCTCTTGGCAGAAATTATAGCACTCTCAGGCGACAGCAAACCGAGATAACCCTGTGTGGTCATCTGGGCAATCTTCACGTCGAGCGAGCAACGTGGGAAGTCCACGAACTTACCGTTAAGCTCTACCTGACCCTCATAGCCGATGGTATCGACATCGAGATTGGTAGGAGAGGCGAGGTTAGAAATAATAGTCAGGCAGGGGACAGTATAAGAGTCGCCAGCGAGAGGAACCGTCATCGTGCCTTCCTCAAAGAGCGGATGATTGTCTGCATCCTTGAAGTTGGTGGACTGATGGGTCTCACTGTCGAAGATAATCTCCGCATCGTTATAGAACCACTTACCGGCATGGATGGCAGCAGCACCGATATAGACACCACCCTTACGAATGACTGGATAGAGCTTCGGACGTTTGGCGGGGGTAGCGTACCAGTCGGGAATGCACTTGCCAGTACCAGCAGAGTAATTCTGCGACAATGTGCCTGCAACACGCAGAGAGCCTTGAATAGTCAAACCGTTCTGAAGGGCCGTGAGCGTGAAATGATTGGATATTGTGTTTGGAATAGGCATAAGTTACAAATTGAGAATTGAGAATTAAAAATTGAAAATCAGACTACCATAGAGGGAGGTATAGCAGATGGCTTCGCTGATAAATACGGCCTTATGGTCGTACCAACGGGGACTGTCGCCAGCCGCGATACCGTCGAGCAAGCACCACACCAACAGCAGCCAGAGCGCGAGGAACCAGGGGCAGATAAAAAGTACACACACCTGCGATAGGATGCCAGCAGCGATGGCCAATGCGTAGTGGGTACGAATCTGATCCTTCAGGAACAGCGGCATAGCACCCGTGAAGGCAAGACATGCCATCGTAAAGAATCCGAACACCTCCAGGCTTTTCGCGCTAAGGGCCTCGATTGCAGGGATGCACGTCAGCAGTGCCACCACCCAGAGCCATGCCGTCCATAGCCAGCGCCAACCACCTTCAGGCAGCACATAGACCATCGACGATATGCTATCGGGCAATGCACCGAGCCTCCATGTGGCCACGCCCACGTAGAGCGTGACCAACAGGAGAGACAGTATCAGCAGCGTTACCATGGTTTACTCGCCGGTTTCGTCAGTAGCAAACAGCGCCTCGTAAAGAGCCCAGTCAATAGCATCCTTCTGCTGCCAGCCCTCAGTGAGGCACTGGTTGATGAAGGCAAATGCCGACATGTAGAAGGCATTCAGCTCTTCGATGGTCTGGAAAGTGTGATAGACGGGAGTACCATCCTCTGCCTCGCCGAGCTTGAAAGTCAGCGGCAGGATTTCAGCGTTGCCAGAAGCGATGCGCTGTGCCTCAGAGAAGTTGCGCTGGTTCTCGTTAGAGAGCCACACATTGATGGCGTTACCACCTTCAGGAGTCCATACGAAGCCTGACAGGATCTTTTCGTCGGTATGGGCGTTGATGTCACCCAAGATTGCCTCCTTCACGTCGGCCAGAGTAAGGGCGTTGCGCTGCTTCTTATACAGATGCACCTCAAACCACTCATAGAGATCCTTACTGAGCTTGGTCAGACCATAGCTGATAATGATACGACTGGCATCCTCGCGTACTGGCGAGAAATCTGCCTTTGTTCCAGAATACTTGTTGTTCATAATCGTAATTTTTTAAAAGGGTTATTATTATTGTGAATTAAAAATCATACAGTTCGAATTTAGTCACGGCGCTGTCAAAACGTCCGACAGAGAGGAATTTCGGTGTAAGGAACAGTTGGCACCGGATATTGAAAGAGGCATAGTGCGAGAGAATACCCAGGAATGAATTGACGGAGTGGAATACCGCCTCCTTATCCTTCATATCCAAATCGTTGATGTTCCTGATCATCCGATTCAATGAAGCATTACTGATATAGGTCACGTCGGGCTTGATGAATGCACCCAGAAACTCCACGCCATGACGGGCATCGTGGATTTGTATCTTTCCCTGATTCAGTTCCAGTCCGAGCTCTTCACCAAGAAAATCCTCGATGGAAGGAATCAGCGCATTCAGACGGGCCTTGCTTTCATCGACCACAAAAGAGTCATCGACATATCGGCCATAGTGCTCACAGTGCAACACACGCTTCATAAACTGGTCGAATGGATTCAGATTGACATTCGAGAAAAGTTGTGAGGTAAGATTACCGATAGGCAGTCCGCGACCGTCGATGGTGTAGAAAAGGCTTTTGGCATGGTCGAGACCATCCCAATCGTGTACCGAGCCAGCGATACGGCAATTCTCCTTCGGATTAAGCAAGGCGATCTCGCTGGTCAGCCAAAGTGCGAAGTCAACATCTATCACGTCACCCCATGTACGGGCCACACTTCCTGCACGACGTACCGACATTTTCTTAATGGAGTCGCAGGCGATGTCTGCCAGGCGCTTACGGTCGATGTGCATAAAGTAGCCGCGCTTATCGAGTTTCAGCACATGGCAGTGTCTCTGGTAGCCGTGACTACACTTGCGGATGTGCTTCTTCAGCCGCTCAATGCCGAAATGGGTACCACGTCCAGGAATGCAGGAATAGCAGTCGGCAATCAGGGTGCGCTCGTAGAGCTGATGCAGCATGTTATAGTAGAGGTGATGCACTACACGATCACGGAACTGTGCTGCGAAAACCTCACGCTTCTTTGGATGCTCAACGATGAAACAGGTAGAGGGTTCGGGTATGTAATTACGATTCCATAAATCATCACAAAGGCTGTCAAGATTCTCATCCAGACGTTTTGCAAACTTCACCACATACGGTTTCTTGCTCTTGTGCTGCTTTGCGCAGACAAAAGCCGAATGCAGTTCCAGTCTTAAATGATCCTTTGTTAAATGATATGCCATATTACATTTTGTTTTTCTCTTTTTGTTTCATACTGTAAGCCGATAAGTACTGAACGGGACGAACAGAGAAGCCGTTGAAACGGTTGTTGTTGTTCTGTGGATTGACACCACCCGAATTGAAGTTGAGGTTGCGCCCGTTCGTAGCCGAATTGAGTGACGACGACCAGTAGTTGCCGTTCGTGCCGCGATTATTCCACGACAATCCATTCCCGTTGCCGGAGGCGGGGAAGAACATCCCGAACTCCAACCGAAAAGTCAGTTATCACCTGCCTAACGTAAGGAAAGAACCGGCGCTGACTGATCAGTGGAGCGGAGCCATCCTATGTTTTTCCTAAATTTTTCCACCACCCCAAAGGGTGACAGACGGATAACCTATGAATTTAGGGGCGAACAGTAATTAAGTCAAAGAACGAACCGCCAAAGCGAGAGGTTTATATCACAACACTATAGTAAGCTCACAACCTTACGTTTCATGCTTCTAATAAATTCTATATTCTGTTCGGCTGTACTGGATTCCAGTGGATAGCCGAGAACTTCAGAGACGATAGAGAACAGACCACTACGTGCTAACATCGTTTGCGGGCTTGCGCCCTGCGTGATACGGTTTCGATTGGCAGCCTGCTCATGCAGAGGACATGAAGCCTTCCAGTCGTTAAAAGCCTTATTCAAGGCCCCACCGGTGGCATCCTCTCCGAACATGTTGATATCAATGGTAATCACGAGATTGTTACCATCCAAACTATCCATGCTCTTATATGCCGGAACGAACTTAGAAAGAGACTCTACTGGAAATCCTACAAGTACATACTCACCATTCTTTCCGTTATATCTTTCTGACTTGATGATATCCTTATCTCCGCGACCACGCTGAAACTCCTCAGTACATACATATTTCTTTATCAGGAAGGCACTCACCTCGAAAGCATGATAGAACTTTCCTTCCTTATAAAGGAATATCTTTGAGAAGTCATCCACAGAGTTGCGGACTTTCTCTTTTTCTAACTTTTCATTCAGATTCATATTTTTTACCAAACAATTTAAATTAAACCGATAATCTTAGTATCTCTGCCATCCGTTTCCCTCGCCTGTGTCGCGCCGCCTTTCGGCGGCTGTAAGCGACACAAGCAGGGCAAACGGGTGTCAGAGAGTGCGCCCCTAAATTACTGAACGGGACGAACAGAGAAGCCGTGGAAACGGTAGTAGCTGCTCTGTGGATTGACACCACCCGAATAGAAGTCGAGGCGGCGCCCGTTCGTAGCCGAACCGAGTGACGACGACCAGTAGACGCCGTTCGAGCCGCGATTATTCCACGACAATCCACTCCCGTAGCCGGAGGCGGGGAAGAACAAAATCTTTCCATTCAACTTCGACTTAATGCGCAATCCCGTGATACCATTCACTGTTGTACGTTTATCAGTCGTAGCGGCATCGATAGTGGCACCCGAAGCATCGATATAGTCGATGTTGTCGAACAGCTCTTTAAACTCGTTGGTGGTCGGCATACGCCATGGTGCTCCCAGGTTCACACGGGCTGCATCAAACGACGGGCTAATGTGACCGGTCAACGTTGCGCCAGGAGTGTTGGCATAGGGGCCATCGTTGGCAGAGCCAAAGTCATAGTCGAAGGCACTGTTGCTGATTGGGTTGTGTCCCTGAATATTACCCCAAGAGAAGAAACTGCACTCATACTGGAACTCAGAAGCAGCGAAATGGTCGGTCTGAGAGAGGTCGATGTTCTTCTTAGCCCAAAGCAATCCGCTTGGCAGACCCATATCCACATACAGCTCATCGTCGCCACCACTCTGTTCGAGACCCATCAGCGATACGATATTGTAGTGTGTGCCATCATACTGAAGCAGGGCTGTCATACCTGGGCGAATAACGCCTGGCTGAAGGGCTGCATCATCGATATACAATGGCTTGGCACCCGTAGAACTGATGTTCAAGGTAGCATCGGCCACCTTCACTGCATTGGTGAAGCGGATAGCCACAAAGCTATTCTTGATCAGCAAGAAATTAGAGATTGTAGCCGTCTTTGCTGCTGTTGTGGCAGCCGTCGAGCAAGTACCCTTGGCAAAACCAGCCTTGGCCATGTCGGAGAAAAGTCCGAGGTTGCCAATCTCGCTGGGCAATGCCTCATACACATTGTTGTTACTGGTGATGGCCAGGATCTTGGCAATGGTTTCACCAGAAGCAAGAGAGGTTTTTGATTTAATCATAATACTATTTTTTAATGAGTTAATAACTATGTACGGATGGCGAATGTCTCACCAAAGGAAAGTTCGATGAGCTCACCACTGTCACGGAACGATACACCGTCGTAAACGCCACGCATGCCTACATTCGGGTCAGGAATGAACTTATGACCGATCTCGCTATAAAGCATCGAGTGAGGTATCTTCACCTCCACGTCGGCACAGCCTACGTTGGTAGGAGCAAGCTGAGATCCCTGTCGGCGTACCTGCCAGTTGCACAACAGCCAATGGCGCTGCATAGCCAGCGACATATCATCATGCTTAGGCACATGCACCAAGAGACCGAACTTCATACTACCTTCCTCCGGACTCACACGGTTGCCACCATAGCTGACCACCTGCGGCTGGATCTTCGGCCAGCGCCAAGCGATGCTTGCCGTAGCCTCATTTGGTTTGTCAGGAGCGGCAGTAGAAGTACCGCTGCCTACACCAATGCGGGCGCGAACCATCAGATTATCCACATAGTCGATATCTATGCGAAGCGTCTTACCATTCTTACCTGACACATACCACAGACAGTTACCATCAATAGTTTTCCACGTCTGGCCCATATTGTCGGAGTAGTCCCAGAACCAAGCCACCTGGTTAGACTTATCGGCATTACCCAGACGGGCTTCAGCCTCGAAGTCGTAAAGGGTCGTCGGTGCATAGAGCGGGAAATGCTTGCGCGTGCGGTCAGACAGAATATTGATAGCCCACTGCTCATCAGCAAAGAGCACAGCGTTTAACGCGATGCTGTCGGAGAGTGTGACGGGCTGGTTATTACGGGGGTCGGTAAAGCGTACATCACAGGTAATGTTGGCACCCGTCAGATGCGTGTAGTTCTTACGGACATAGAGCAAATCATCCACCAGATAGAAGTCAGCCGTCGGATCCTCGCTCATCACCTGCACATCATCGACAAACCAGTAAATCTGAGGAGATAAATCCTCCATCGTTACCTGATTGTCGGGATCCTGCACAGAGTAGTCCATACACAGGCGCAGCGGGCCTTCCTTCTGTGAACCGTCGGTATTCCAGGCTATCGCAGCACTATGGTTTGGTTTCCACTCATTTGCCGTCTGACGATAGAACTGAGTAGTGGAATATCCACCCAGCGCCACAATTTTCCGTGTCGTATTCAACGGACGGAAAATGGTCGAGACGGTCAACGGTTGCGAGTTATTGACTTTCTTCATAGGTCAGCGATTCTGTTTAAGCCGGTTTGTCGCGGGCGATGATATCGTAGGTCAACAGTTCCTCAATCACATACTGCACAATCTCCAACGGCGTGATACTACATGGCTGTCCGTTGGTATCAATACACAAAATACGATTCACGAGAGCCGCGTTATGCGTCTGAGGACTGGCTGGGCCTGTTGCAGCCGCGATAGCCTCACTCAGATCATAATGCAAGTTCCACCACTCGGTATCGGTCACAGCGTGTCCGATATTGTTGGGCTTCTTCGATTCATACAATGCAGGGCCCTGCTGTACGATATCAAGGATATCATACTGCTGGGAAGCACTGTAGGCACCCTTGCTTTTCTGTAAGATTCTTGCGATGTTTAAAGGCATATCATTATCATTTTAAGAGTTTCCACTTGCAGGTGCGGGCGTGAAGGTCAAGTAACCTGTCTCGTAATCCACACCGAATGTACCATTAACAGAGCCGGTCTGCACGAGCATGCCGGTATCATAGTCAACAGACAGCATGAAACTACCGTCGTCGGCCTCCAGTTGGGTCACGCGGTCGCTCAATGCTGCATGTGCGACATTAGTAGCGAACTTGGCCACGGCCAGTACTGACATCTTCTTCAGCAACAGACCAAGTGGACTTAATTTCTTCTTTGCCATAGTTTCTTTCTTTTTGCATTACAGCAAACGACTTTCGGTAGGCGAGGGTGCCAGGATAACAAGGAACACCCTCGCCACCGTCAGTCATTCATCACGGATTACTCGTCCTCGATGGAGTCGTCGCTTACAGCAGGCAGAGTGGTAGTAACCATAGTGCTGTCAGAAGCATAACCGAACCAGCTACCGATCTCAGCGTCAGAGCAGAGAGCGATGTTCAGCTTGTTCAGGTTCTCCTTGTCCTGAGCGGACATAGCACCGTTAGTACCACCGACACCATCGGTAGAAGGAGTAGCCAGAGCGAGCTTCAGGCCATCAGAGGTCAGAGCCAGACCGTTAGCATTGCTGCTGTCGATCTTGATGGCCAGCTTCTTAGCGCCATCGGTAGAACCAGTGAACTCCAGACCGCCGTTAGCGTCGAGGTCGATGGTGATGACGTTGTTCGTAACGTCGATACCATTACCACCGGTATAAACGTCGATGAGCTCGCTCAGGTTCACGCTCAGGTATTCGTCAGTTGCAGAACCGCTCTTCACGTTGATGGTGAACAGAGCCCAGATACCAGCAGCGTTGATAGAAGAAGGAGCCTCGTAAGGTGTAACGGCAGTACCGTTCTCAGATACGATCACCCACTTGCCTTCAAGGGCACCAGTACCGGCTTCGACAGTCACGCGCTTCACAGCTGTTACCAGGAAGTCCTTCGGGATGTTGACCTTACCGATCAGGTTGTCCTGAGTAACCTCAGACTCCGACGTTACACCCTTTGCGAAGATGTAAGTTTTCAGATAGCCACTCTCGGCAGTGCCCTGCTCGATGATGTGAACGGCGTTAGCAGCAACCTGCTCATCCGTGTACGTCTTGGCGACAAAACCAAGTTTTTTGAGGATCAACTCAAGTTCAGATAACTTTTTCTTTGCCATAATGCTTGAAAAATTTAGGGTTAATAAAAAATGTGAACTATTCTGATGGTGCAAGCACCGTTTCAGACTTGTTAGGGTTCCTCCGGACTTTCGGGTGTTTCCGGAGTCTCAGGAGTCTCAGGATTTTCCGGTGTCTCAGGGCTCTCAGGCGTTTCGGCGTTTTGGTTCTGATTGTCATCACCACCTTCATCGTCATCATCGCCCGTATCAGGAGCATTACCATCAGGGAAGAAGATATCCTCAATATCCTGTTCGGTCAGTCCGATGTTATTCATTTCGTCAAGACCAGACAAGACTTCCTCAGA
>Ga0247610_10004185_pt1 | contig 15520 bp, 12 predicted proteins | sample 174DNAGHGhighgp2_FD_193483 | JGI IMG/M metagenome (GOLD analysis project Ga0247610, IMG submission 193483) | Sheep rumen microbial communities from Palmerston North, Manawatu-Wanganui, New Zealand - 1742 DNA GHGhigh gp2 | ecosystem: Host-associated > Mammals > Digestive system > Stomach > Rumen... | reverse complement strand
AGACATGGCGAACCCAACATGCACTTCCGCGACCCGATTATCTACCGTATCATAACCTCACACCCGCATCATCGTACCGGCTACCAGTGGAAAGTCTATCCGATGTACGACTTTGCACACGGACAAAGCGATTATTTCGAGGGTGTTACGCACTCTATTTGTACGCTGGAGTTCGTGGTTCACAGACCCTTGTACGATTGGTTCATCGACCAGTTCTCAGGAGAGAATTTTGCTGGACTCTCGCCGTACGGACCGGACTACAGACCTAAACAATGGGAGTTCAACCGCCTCAACATCACTTATACCGTTATGTCCAAACGCAAAATGCTCCAGTTGGTCAAGGAAGGTCTCGTAGCAGGTTGGGATGACCCGCGAATGCCGACTGTGTGTGGATTGCGACGCAGAGGATACACTCCTTCTGCTATACGCAACTTTATGGACCGTATCGGCTACACTAAGGTGGAAGGTATGATTGACCAGGGACTCTTGGAACATACTATCCGCGAAGACCTCAAAGAGAATGCCCCGCGTGTTTGTGCTATCTTCGACCCCGTTAAATTGGTTATCACTAATTACCAAGGAGAAGGAGAGACTATTATTGCCGAAAATATCGATGGAATCGAGAGTTTAGGCACTCGCGAGGTACGTTTCGGACGTGAACTGTGGATTGAGAGAGGAGACTTCCTTGAAGAAGCGGACAATAAGTTCTACCGGCTCAGTCCCGGCGGACGGGAAGTGCGTCTCAAGAGCAGTTACATCATCCAGGCAACAGGATGCGAAAAGGATACAAACGGAAAGATAACAACCGTCTATGCAACTTACGACCCGGACTCCAAGTCAGGTACCGAAGGAGGAAACAGAAAAACCAAAGCAACCATTAACTGGGTCGAGTGTAATTCCGCTTTGGACGCTGAGGCTCGCCTCTACGACCGTTTGTTTGCAGTCGAGAATCCTGCCGCAGAGGAAGGAGATTTCCGTGAACTGCTCAATCCCGATAGTTTGGTAATCAAGCAGATTAAGGTAGAGGGCTCGCTCCGTAGTGAACTGCACGCGCCTGTAATGAAGGACGGAATCCCGCAGGAGAACCATTACCAACTATTGAAACAAGGCTACTTCGTTGTGGACCCGGACACAACGGAGAACAAACTAATCCTCAACCGCACTTGTTCACTCAAAGACAATTACCTGAAATAATCCAACAGCGAAGCGGTCTAACAGTGCAACGGTCTAACAGCGATAGCGGTCTAACAGCGAAGCGGTCTATTCTAAAGACTCGTCTTCAAAACAATAAGGAGCAAATCTTCTGCGAGTGGAGACACCGTTGGGTGAGACTGACTCCCGAAGAATGGGTAAGACAGCAACTCCTGCATCGGATGGTGGAGGAGTTGCACTATCCCGGTTCGCGTATTGGCGTTGAGGTTCCTTTGGAGAAATTATCCATAGTGCAAAGCAACGGAACTACTGCGCAACGGGTCGATGCCGTGATATACGACCGGACGATGAAACCACACATACTAATTGAGTGCAAGGCGGATACAGTTCCGCTCACACAAAAGACCTTGGACCAGGCGATTGCCTATAACCGCAAACTCGGTGTCCCGTATTTGCTTTTGCATAACGGACCGCAATCGGTCTTCGTGGATTTACGGAACGAAACACCGGCTTTTAGCGCCACAATCCCTCCTTTTCAGGGCTAAAATGGCTTCCTATAGCATAAAAAACACGAAAAAGTGCAAAAAAGTGCCCTAAAATTTGGTCATGTCAAAAAAAAGCAGTACCTTTGCACCCGCTTTTGCTAAATGGTACATTGTAAATGACCAAATAGTAAATATCTTGGCGGGATAGCTCAGCTGGTTAGAGCGCATGATTCATAATCATGAGGTCCCCAGTTCAATCCTGGGTCCCGCTACGGAGAAGTCTGCTACAGCAGGCTTCTTTTTTTGTATTCTAAACGGCTAACGGTATATTAAGTAACCCGCTATACCCGAAAGGACAATAAGGAGAATAGGATGGGATAGAGTCCGGACGATGGACGATGGACGACGGGTAACTTCAGGAAGAATCGTAAAGAAGGCTACGAGCGCAAAGATAATCCAACTCACGGAATCAATGAAAGTAGTCGGTTTGATGAGCAGCAAAGCCGCAGAAGCTATCAGACCGATGACCGTAAAGCGCAACATGCGGAGTGTTTGCTCAAAATACACATTGCCCTTAAACCGCTTACCAAGCCAGAAATATGCCTTGCAGATACTAAGCATAATGAGGAGGCTCGGAAGAATAATCGCGAAAGTGGTCAATACACTTCCCCATACGGAGCCGGTTGCCGTGTAACCGACATAAGTGGCACAGTTGATCCCGATGGGACCGGGAGTCACCTGACTGATGGCTACTATATCGACGAACTCCTGTTGTGTCATCCAACCGTGCTGCTCAACCTCTATCTGAATCAGAGACAAGATGGCAAGGCCGCCTCCGAAACCGAAGAGACCTATCTTGAAAAACGATATGAATAGTTGAAAATACAGCATGAATTCATCGACCATTGGGTCTTCTGCGGTTATGGCTTATTTGTTGTTGAATCCACAAGGTGGTTATAGTAAGAACTATTGTGGCGAGGATAACCCAGACGGGATTGACATGCAACAGCCAGATGAGGAGGGCGGCGGCCAAAGAGAGAAGAAGCGGGAATGGAGAATAACGAACGGGGGACTCTGACTCGGAATGGGGGCGTTTGATGGCGGTCTTGGCCATCTTGACAAGCGGAGCGGCGATAAGGGCTACAACCGCCGGACGGATTCCCTTGAAGGCAGCTTCGACCGCAGGGAGTTCTTTCCATTCGGAAAAGACCATCGCTATAGCAAGGATGATGCAGAATGAAGGCAGCACGGCGCCTGATACGGCTGCGAGGACACCACGCCAACCATAAATGCGCCAACCGATAAAAATGGCGGAGTTGACGGCTATCAGACCCGGAGCGGCCTGAGCAAGAGCAATCATATTAAGGAACTCTTCCTCGTCTATCCATTGCTTGCGATCCACTACTTCACGTTGAACAAGAGGCAGCATGGCATATCCTCCGCCGAGAGTGAAGGTGCCTATCTTGAGATATGTGAAGAATAATTCGAAAAACAAACTAATCTCTTTCCTTCAGTTGCTGTTTGACGAACTTGGCGAGCATGTTGATGGCGGCGTTATTATGTCCGCCTTGCGGAACGATGACATCTGCAAATCGCTTGCACGGTTCGATAAACTGCTCATGCATGGGCTTGAGAACACGTTGGTAACGCTCGATAACCTGCTCTGCTGTACGTCCGCGCTCCAACACGTCACGTTTCATAACACGTATGAGACGGTCGTCGGCATCGGCGTCAACAAAAATCTTTAGGTCCATCTGCTGGCGCATCTTGGGCTCGCGAAGCGCCATAATGCCTTCCACTACGATTACCTCACGAGGCTCGATATGAATGGTCTCCTCCGAGCGCGTACACGTGATATAAGAGTAAATAGGCTGCTCAATCGCTTGCCCGTCCTTCAGCATGGAGATATGCTTGGTAAGCAACGGCCAGTCGAACGCGTCTGGATGGTCGAAGTTGATGTTCTGACGCTCCTCAATAGGAACATTGGAACTGTCCTTGTAGTAAGAGTCTTGAGGGATGACTACCACTTCGCCTTTCGGAAGGCGTTCGATGAGTTTTCTGACTACCGTTGTTTTGCCCGAGCCGGTACCGCCCGCTATGCCGATGATAAACATAAGGATGTATGGGGTTAATCTTTTCGGGCTGCAAAGGTACGAAAAATTTTGGATATATGCAAATTTTGTGGAGCAGAAAGTGAAGAAAAAGTACTTTTTCGCTGTTTCCCAAGTTTTTCCCATGCTTTTCCCAAGTTTTTCCCAAGTGAAATATTTGGATGATTTGTAAAAAAGCTGTAATTTTGCACCGGATTTTAAAAGTTAGCGTTATGAAAGCAAAAAAAATATTCATTTTATTGGCAGCGGTAATGCTGTCCGGCTGTGGCCAAAATGCACCGGAAGAATCGGACTTGAGAGTATTGTTTCAAAAAGGGCATTGGCATGTGGTGAAAGAAGTCATGACTAACGGAGACGGTTTCGGAGGCGTTGTTACGCGCACGGGGAATTTCTTCAGAGATTATGACGTCTATTGTTTTACTGAGTGTGATATCAGTATTTTCAAGTCATCTGCCGTTCTGTATAATTTTCCTTTGGTAGCATCCAAGTACACCGCACATCAACTCGATTCAGGTAAATGGTTACTTACGGTTCCGGATTTGTTTGACAAAGAGCGCAATTTGTTAGGGGGAGTGTCTCCGATAACCATTCATAAGCTGAGTGGAACGACTATGGAGTGGGAATTTGAAGTGTACGGCGGAGATGAGGGACCGGTAGTGTATTACCAATACCTGAAATACCAACCATTTATCCTGCTTTAATATGGTAAATAGGTGAGAATAGGTGATTTTTGCAAAAAAAATGGCGTAAAATTTGCATACGTCATTTTTTTTTTGTACCTTTGCAGTCGAATTGCGTGCGCGGGTGTGTATGACGCGTTACGCGCGTGTATTTATGAGTAAATAAGGAGAATTAATATCAAAATATACAATGGAAGAAAAAGAAAAGTATGATGGTTCAAGTATTCAAGTGCTTGAAGGTTTGGAGGCGGTTAGAAAACGTCCTGCAATGTACATCGGCGATATTTCGCTGAAGGGTTTGCATCACTTGGTTTATGAGGTAGTTGATAACTCGATTGATGAGGCGCTTGCCGGTTTTTGCGACGAGATAGCGGTTCATATCGAAGAAGACAACTCCATAACCGTGCAGGACAACGGTCGTGGTATTCCGGTGGATATGCACCCAAAAGAACACAAAAGTGCCTTGGAGGTCGTAATGACAGTGCTGCATGCCGGCGGTAAGTTCAATAAAGACAGCTACAAGGTCTCCGGCGGTTTGCACGGTGTCGGTGTGAGTTGCGTGAACGCATTGTCAAGTCATATGCACGTCGAGGTGTACCGCAACGGGCAGATCCATTGTCAGGACTATGCGAAAGGAAAGCCGCTCGCGCCCGTACACGTCATTACGGAGCAAGAGGCTATCGGTAACTGGGAACAACGAAAGACAGGTACCTTCGTGCAGTTCTGGCCGGATGATACTATTTTTACAGAGACTGTATATCATTGGGATATTCTTGCTAACCGTATGCGCGAGTTGGCCTTCCTTAATGCCGGAATAAGAATTGTGTTGAAGGATAAGCGTGTGATTGACGCGGAGGGAAATTGCAAGAAGGAAGTGTTCTACTCGGAGAAGGGTTTGAGTGAGTTTGTGCGTTACATAGATGGAACGCGTACGCCGCTGATTAGCGAGGTCATTCACTTGAGTACCGAGAAATATGGTACACCCGTTGAAGTGGCAATGATTTACAATACCGATTTCAACGAGAACGTACACTCGTACGTGAACAATATCAACACGATTGAGGGCGGAACGCATGTAGCCGGATTCCGTGCGGCGCTGACGCGTGTAATGAAAAAATACGCGGAGGAAAGCAAGATGTTGGAGAAAGCCAAACTGAAAGACAAAGACGGCAATTCGACGATTGACCCTAACGACTTCAGGGAGGGGCTGACGGCAGTAATCTCCGTAAAAGTGGCGGAACCGCAGTTCGAAGGTCAGACGAAGACCAAGTTGGGTAACTCGGAGGTGGCAGGTATGGTTTCGAGTGCTGTGGCTGAGGCTTTGCAAAACTACTTGGAAGAGCATCCGGACGATGCGAAGAAAATTGTGGAGAAGGTTATCCTGGCGGCTCAGGCGCGTATCGCGGCGAGAAATGCACGTCAGAGTGTGCTCCGTAAGAGTCCCCTGAGTGGTGGTGGCCTGCCTGGAAAACTGGCGGATTGTGTTTCCAAAGATGCTGAAGAATGCGAGTTGTTCCTCGTGGAGGGAGACTCGGCAGGCGGAACCGCCAAAACAGGACGGGACCGTGTACACCAGGCTATCCTGCCCTTGCGTGGTAAGATACTGAACGTGGAGAAAGCAATGGAGCACAAGGTGTTCGAGTCCGAAGAGGTACGAAATATCTTTACGGCACTTGGTATTACCTTTGGTACCGAAGAAGACCCAAAGGCTCTCAACCTCTCGAAAATCCGTTACCACAAGGTAATTATCATGGCGGATGCCGATGTCGATGGTGCACATATAGCAACGCTTATTATGACCTTGTTCTTCCGCCATATGAAAGAGGTTATTGAGCAGGGACACTTGTATATAGCGATGGCCCCGCTGTACAAATGCTCGAAGGGCAATTACAGCGAGTATTGCTGGAACGATGCACAACGTACGGCATTCATTCAGAACTACGGCGGCGGTGACGAGCGTCAGATCAAGACCCAGCGTTACAAAGGTCTTGGTGAGATGAGTGACGAGCAACTATGGGAGACAACAATGGATCCGGCACGGCGACTGCTGAAGAAAGTGACGATTGAGAACGCAGCAGAGGCAGACCGTACCATTGCTATGCTGATGGGAGATGACGTGGCTCCGCGTAGAGAGTTTATCGAGGAGAACGCTACTTACGCCAAAATCGACGCTTAGGATTATGCGCATAGCGGTTTATTGTTCAGCGAAGGACGCGATACCGGAGGAGTATCTGGCATTGGGGGATGCGTTAGGCCTATGGATAGGATCTCACGGGCATACACTGATATACGGGGGAGCAACAGGAGGTTTGATGTCGCGTGTGAGCAATGCGGCTAAAGCCGCTGGAGCACATGTGGTGGGCGTTATACCTCCGAGAATAATAGCAGCAGGACGCTTGGCGGATAACTGCGATTATCTGATAGAGGTCAATAATATGTCCGAACGCAAGCAACGCATGCGCGACGAGGCTGATGTGATGGTATGCCTCCCTGGCAGTTACGGAACATTGGATGAGATGATGGACGCAACGAGTAGCGCGATTGTTGGAGAACACCATAAACCAACATATGTGCTCAATTACAAAGGGTTCTATGAGCCGCTGATGACGCAAATAGAACTAATGAAATCCCTGCAGTTCATTCCTCAGGACGAACATTACAAACCCCTTTTTGTCGACTCTCTCGATGAATTGGAAGAGTTGTTAAACTGTTAAATTGTAAAACATATATATTATGAACCTATTTACAGCCCGACTAACCGGCAAAATGCTCTCGACGGATGCGTTCGAGAGAACAATGAGTGAAATGCAAGCCCGTGTGAAACGTTGGCGTCAGATTGAAAAATCTCCTGAGTTGGCAGAATATCTGGAACTTAAGAAGATAGTTGAAAGCAGCGATTTCAAGGAGAAGAAACATCTGCTTCAAAACCGTAAGTACGATGAAACGGACGAGGGACGCAAGATGACGATGTACAACCGTTTGCGCAATTCTCGTAGCATCCGCCGTTATCAACAGGCGTTGAAAGACGAAGAGTTTCAGGCGTTCCTGGCTTTCCGTGACACAGATGAGTTCCAGAAAGTGCAGAGCGTGAAAGAGCTCCTAAAGTCGAGTGTGATGCGCAGATACAACATGCTATACCACTCGTCGTATTTCAAGAACTATCTCAAAGTGCAGAACTCGGTTGAGTTGCGTCAACTGGCTGCCTTGGAAAAAGAGGTGAAGACAGAGGACTTTCAAAAGCGTCATGCATTGTGGGCGGATCATAAACGTTGGCAACATTCAGCTGAGTACCAGACTGAGTCGCGTTTCAACGAATTGGCCAACTCGGATGATATCAAGTTCTTCTATGAGCAGCGCAAGGAGAAAATTGACTGGGCGGAATTGTTCCGGCCGGCCTTTGAAGACCATATGGAGTCCGGGGCAAACTGGAAACCCGGTTACGGGTATGCCAACCCGGCTATGAAGGAAGGGCACTCTCGTACTTCTGAGCGTCAGGCATATGCACTTGGCAAGAACACCTTCTTCGTGGACGGACGTATGGATATAGAGACACGTGAGGAGACCAAGCGCGCTATCGCTTGGGACGAGAAGAAAGGATTTACCGAGCATGTGTTTGAGTACACCTCGGATGTAATGAACACGAAAGCCGCGTTCTCGCAGGAGTCAGGTATGTTTATGGCTAAGGTTCGCAGTCAGGGAACGGGACACCATTTCTTCGGTCTGAGTACTGGCAAGGTGGGGGCTCCGATGATTGCTTTGTACCACTATAACGGAAATATACACCAGATGGGCTTGGTAAATGGAGAAAGGACAAAAATGGCGGATTTGACAGGTATGTTGCGCTCGATGTACTACGTCTATACGCTCCGGTGGACCAAGAATGAGTTGATTTGGTACGTGAACAACATGGAGGTGCTCCGCTTGCCGAACCGTTTGCCGAAAGAGGCAATGTTCTTCCTTGCTCAGAGCTGGTTACCCATCAAAGAGAAAGGCGGCGAAGGAAAACTCAAAGTGCAATGGGCAAGAGTATTCCGGCCGGTGGAATAAATCACTAAACGCCAATTATCATGTTCCTGATTGCCGGCCCGTGCGCCATAGAGAGTCGTGATATTGTTATGCAGACGGCAGAAGCACTAAACCGTCTTTGTTACGATTTGGGTATTACACTCTATTTCAAGTCGTCCTTCGACAAAGCTAACCGCACGTCTCTTTCGGAGCGGGGAATCGGTATGGAAGAAGGATTGCGTATTTTGCAGGAGGTAAAGGAACAGTTTGGGTTGCCCATTTTGACCGATGTGCATGAGAGTTGTCAGTGTGCTCCGGTAGCCGAGGTGGCGGATGTGTTGCAAATACCTGCTTTCTTGTGCCGCCAGACGGATTTGCTGCAAGCTGCAGCCATGACGCAACGCATTGTGAATGTGAAAAAAGGTCAATTCATGGCTCCTTGGGACATGAAAGGTGCGATTGAGAAAATAGAGCAGTTGTCCCCGAATGCGTCGAAGGAAGGACGTATATGGTTGACAGAACGCGGTTCGTCTTTCGGGTATGGGCGGCTCGTGGTGGATATGACGTCACTGGTAGAAATGCGCCGTTTCGGTTGTCCTGTTATTTTTGATGCCACCCATTCCGTTCAACAGCCTTCCTCCTCGTCCGGTGTGACTGGTGGGAATAGGGAAATGGTACCTTACCTGATGCGCGCTGCACTCGCGGTCGGTGTGGACGGATTGTTCATAGAAACCCATCCGAGACCCGAAGTGGCTATCTCGGATGCTGCGAATCAGGTGCGATTGTCAGAAATGAGGACTTTGCTGGAACAAGCATTGGAGATAGACAAACTGGTCAAATAAAAGCATTATGGATACAACGATTACTATTTATTGCAAGAACACGCACACGTACCACGATGTACCGCGGGGGATTTCGCTTATTGAGTTGAAGGACTTGCTTCATTTCCAGTTGCCTTATCCCATCATTGCGGCGCATGTGAACTACAAAGTGGAAAATCTTGATTTTCGCCTGTACAAGCCGAAGGATATCGAGTTTCTGGACGCCAGTTCTCCTTCAGGGATGCGCGCGTACGTACGTACACTCGGTATGGTATTGGCTTGCGCAGTTAATGAGTTGTATCCGGAGGCTGACCTCCGAGTGGAGCATCCTATCAGCAAAGGTTATTATTGCACGCTACAGTGGCATTTGTCGAAAGATACGGAGGTGGGCGAAGAGAAAGAGCCGCCTGTAACGACTCCCGAAATGATTGCTGCAATCAAGGAGAGAATGTTACGGATAATTGCAGAAGACAGACCTATTTACGAGGAGGAGAAACAGACCAAAGAGGTAATTAAGTTGTTTGCTTCCCGCTATAACAACGAGAGTTCTATTTTCGAGGCATTGGGAAACCCGTATTGCCGCTATTTCAGTATGGGCGATTATGTGGATTATTATACTAATGTGCTTTTGCCCAGTTCCGGTTACTTGACTCTTTTTGATGTAGAGCCATACCAGGACGGTTTGCTGTTGCGGATTCCTAACCGCAGTAATCCGACGGTGTTGGAGGAGGCTGTTTCGCAGGACAAGATGTTCTCTATCTTCCGTGAGTATAACCGCTGGAACAAATTGCTGCGCATCAATAACGTGAGTGATTTCAACGTGGCGTGCAAGCAGAACAAGTCTTTTGAACTGATAAAGCTGGCGGAGGCGTTACACGAGAAGAAGATAGCGCAGATAGCAGATGCTATAGCCGAAAAGCGTCCGAAGATTGTGTTTATCAGCGGACCGAGTTCTAGTGGAAAGACAACATTCTCCAAACGACTCCAAATCCAGTTGCTGGTAGACGGTATTCGTCCGGAAGTCCTATCTATGGACGATTATTTCGTCAATCGTGTGGATACGCCCAAAGACGAGAACGGAGAGTGGGATTTTGAGAACGTAAATGCCGTTGATCTGCCTTTCTTCCGCCAACAAATGCACGATATTTTGGATGGTAAGGAAGTATCGTTACCGACATATGATTTCTCGAAAGGCGAGCGGGTGTTCGAAGGCAGAAAACTGAAATTGCAGAAAGACAGCGTGCTCGTTATTGAAGGATTACATGCGCTTAATCCCTGTATTTTGCCGGATGTGGACAAGGATTTGACGTTTAAGATTTATGTTTCTGCCTTGACAACAATTAATATAGACAACCATAACTGGATACCGACTACGGATATCCGTCTGTTACGCCGTATTGTTCGGGATTATCGTTACCGCGGTTTTTCGGCAAGAGAGACGATTGCTCGTTGCCCTTCGGTTATCCGGGGTGAGCAGAAATGGGTTTACCCGTTCCAGGAGGAGGCGGATGTGATGTTTAATTCGGCGCTGATTTTTGAGTTTGCTGTGCTCAAACGTCATGCAGAGCCAATTCTATCTGAAGTGCCTAAGTTCTGCGAGGAATATACAGAAGCCCACCGGTTATTGAAATTCCTTCAATACTTTGTTCCTGTACCGGAGAAAGAAATTCCGCCGACATCGCTCTTGCGTGAATTCGTCGGAGGTAGTTCGTTCCGCTATTAATGGCACGCAAATTGATGAAAAGACAAACATGAAACGGTTTATATTGATATTATTTGTTGTGTTCGTCTCTATGCCGATGTGGTCTGAAGACTCAATAGATACGCCTTTGCGTCCGTATTTGTTGGATTCAATGCCGGATGTCGACTTGGTTCAGGACTCGACAGTTGCTGTTCTGATTGAAGTGGCGATGCGGGGAAAGATGGAGTGGGTAGAGATAGACGGCTTTCGTGTGCAAATCTACTCGTCCAACCAGCAACAGACGGCCAAAGCAGAGGCTTTGAATTTGGAGGCAAAGTTGAAAGATCAGGTGTCTCCGACCATTTATGTGCAGTACCTTACCCCGTTCTGGAAAGTGCGTTTGGGGGATTTTCGTACGTATGATGAGGCAAAAGAATACAAGAAACAGTTCGTGCAGCAATTCCCGGAGATGATGGGAGATACCTATATTGTACGCGACAAAATACAAGTGTTACAATGAACCTTCAAGATTTTCATTCGAATAAGGAAGTTACTTCGGCTATTTCCGAGTCGGTAGTTACTGTGCTTCGGCAGATAGGAGAAGACCCAGGGCGTGAGGGACTTGTTAAAACCCCTTATCGGGTTGGAGAAGCCCTTCAATACCTCTGCAAGGGTTATAACGAGGATGCAGAGGCTATTTTGCGTTCGGCTCTTTTTGAGGAGAATTACCGTCAAATGGTAGTGGTCAAAGATATAGATTTTTATTCGCTATGCGAACACCATATGTTGCCGTTTTTCGGCAAGGTGCATGTAGCGTATATTCCAAACGGCCGGATAACCGGTTTGAGCAAGATAGCACGAGTTGTGGATGTTTTTGCACGTCGGTTACAAGTCCAGGAACGCTTGACGACGCAGATAAAAGATTGCATTCAGAATACCCTTGAACCACTGGGTGTAATGGTTGTTATAGAGGCGGAACACCTCTGCATGCAGATGCGCGGCGTCCAGAAACAGCACGCCATGACTGTTACGTCTGATTTTACCGGTGTGTTCAATCAGGCCAAGACACGTGAAGAGTTTATGAAACTGATTAAAGGGTAAGATTTATTCTTCCAGCGCGATACACTCTTCTTCGGCAGTTAGTACATAGAGAGTGTCCGGCATACAATATTCATTTGAGAAAATACTGCGGGTGTGCATTTCTGCATTACTCACTGTATTGTTATTATATTGCAAACCGGCTGCATCCATCAGGGAATGGAAAATGACAGAAGAGTTGTCCCGTATATCTTTATGAGTGTGTAGTTGTGCGATTTTATTCGGATAAAGTTGTGCATACTCATCGCTGTACCATACAATGAAAGGAACATGGAAGAGCCATTTGCTCGCACTATAATTTCCATGTAATACTAAGTTTCTCTCATCGTCATAGAGATTTTCTCCATGGTCAGAAGTGTACAATACCAAAGCCGGTATATGTTGGTTTTCAACAGTGGTTAATAACGAGTCCAGAAAGTAATCCGTGTATAGAATAGTGTTGTCATAGGCATTAAGGAGTTGCTGACGGTTAGCGGGTGTAATCATGGACCAGGTAAAGTCTTTCCCTAACGAGGGTGTATATTGCTCAAATGAATTCGGATAGCGGGTATCATAACGCCAATGACTTCCCATTGTATGCACTACGATGAATTGTTTTTTCATACCGGACTTGAAAGCGTTCTGCAAAGGGGCTAACAAGTACTCATCGTAATTATTGGTTACACTCATGTCCTTGCCTGTTTCGTAACGAATGTCTGCAGTAGAAAGAATGCGCTCGAAGGATAATATACGCGACTGGTTAGAAAGCCATACCGTTTGGAATCCCGCCTCTTGGAACGCTTCAGGCAATGTTTTTTCCAAATAGCATTGCTTATGACGCGTAATAGGAATTCGGCTTATCATATGCGGAACGGATTGTTCCGTAGTTCCTGCCTGTGAGTACATGTTCGGAAAACTTAGCAAATTAGTACGTCTGGCTAAGCGTGGATTCGTTTCACGTTCATAGCCGTTTATTGAGCAATTTCCGCTGCGAGCAGCTTCGCCGATAACAAGGATATAGATTTCTGGAAAGCGATTGTCGCTGGAGATACCAAAACGGAAAGGAGCCAATTGTTCCTGTGTGCGTCGGGCTTGATAGTGGTCTGAGGCAACTGAAAACGCATTCAGGTAAATATTATAAGGAAATATTTTGTAGAACTTCATAAGTGTCAGATTCTTTGCAAGTGCGATTGCTTCTTTGCGGTCCTGAATGTTATTGACTTTCTTGGCGTAAGAACTGAAGAAAAGCATACTTCCCGCCAAGAGTACAGATAGACATGGACCAACACTCCATATACCTGTCTTTCGAGGTATAATCCACTCGTTCGGCTGTCTGCTTGCTAATACGAAATAGATAATCCAAACAGCCATAACTCCGATTAGTAACGGCCATGCAACACTCAATATACCGATTACTTCATGGTAGTTGGTGGCATAGAATAATCCCACAAATGTTGCTGTGGCGGGGTTGTGGTTCAGGTAGAGACTTGCCATTTCTATCGGTGCACAAAATAGCCACAGCATGCCACACACTATAAAATAAGTCCTTCTTCGTAGAAAAAGCATCGGAATTATCATCCCGATACAAACTACTGCCATGTACACCATAACTTTTACAAGCGAAGACAAATCGCTTGCCACAAAGCAGGCATATATATTAGGAAAAAGCAGTATAAGGAACAATACTACACTACGCAGTATTGTTTTTGTTCTGAAGGACATACTATCGAATAACGAGGATTTTTACTGTTGTGTGCTTCCCTGTCGAATCATTGCAAAGAGCTGTATAAACGCCCGGTGTGGCTCTTCGTCCATCCGGCAGTTTTCCATCCCATACAGCCGTTCCGCCATTACTGCGCGTTTTGCATACCAAGTTTCCTCCGCTGTCAACAATATTGACAACCGTGTTATCCATCAGGCGGGTAATTGAAATAACTCCTCCGTAATCTGGTCGAACAGGATTAGGATAAGCGTAAGCCTCAGTCATTGTTTTTTCCGGTTCGCTTGCGTCACTTCGGTACGAGGCGATGCCTTTGTCTGTTCCGAAGAATACTTCGCCCGTCTTGGGCATTATAGCTATGGATTGAATCGTGTTGGACGGCAATAATGAATTTGTCTCTGTAAAATGAGCAACGGTTATCGTGTCGTCTTGAATAAGATAAACACCGGAGGTCTCTGTACCAAACCATATCCGGTTTCCTCCATCCACGGCGATACAGTTAATCTGCTCATCCCCCAACAAGTAATCACCAAGTCCGGTGCCATCATTTCGAGGAATGATAATTCTCCGACAGGCGTTGGATAGGAAGAAATCGACATTTGACGGAATAACGATAAGTCCTTTCTCTGTACCAAGCCAAATACGATTCGTGTGGTCTTGAGCGAAACAACGGAAATTGGCAGGTGTGAGAGTGTTACCGTTTTGGTCCACGAACGAACTGCGTTTGAGGCATCGGTCGTCACCGCCTATCGTTGGAGTGCCACCATCATCCAGCAAAATTACTCCCGGTGAGTAGCGCTGATCAAAAAGCCATTTGCGATGACTCTCACGTCTGTCCGTCCATATACCTGCAGGTGTTGTAAGTGTAAGAGAGACGCCTTCGCTTCGCAAATTCATAGCATTCCAAATACCATCCGGTGTTAGAATATGCAGTGGTTTGCCGATACTCGTAGCGTTTAACACCCATAAATTGCCGTATTCATCGAGCATTGCGCCATCCACAAAGGTATAAAAGTCCACGTTGATACCTTCTGCAGCTTCCTTTAAAGTGCTATTGTAGGTTGAATAATGCTGTACAGCCTTGAAATTCCGGAACTCAAACACACCTCTTCCGTATGAGGTTACAAAGAAATGTCCGGCTTCGTTCGGGTCGATGGCAAAACTAACCAAGTCCATTGCCACTTTGCCGATATCGTTACCTATATTTCCTTCATCGATTCTAAACCAGGATTGTCCGTCGAAAATGTTGATTTTCCCATAACGTATAAACGGAGCAGCCCAACGACCTCCTACTGTCGCATAAATCCTGTCGTGCGCAGCGCTCATCGTGTAGCCGAAATTACTATTGGGACCTTCGGTTTGGAAGTATGTCTCTCCGTCCGAACCCAAACGTACAAGACCGAAATTCATTTTAGCCAGCCAGTACTCTCCGCGTGTATAAATAGCTGTATTCAAAAGATGCTGATTGTTTAATTCCTTCGGTTGATCATCTTCGTTGAGGCGGAACAAACCTATACCGTTTCGGTAGAGTAATAGACTATTGTCATTCGAATGTATCCATTGTACAGGTTCGTCCAGTACTAACTGCCATGTATTTGAACGGAGACGATAGAGTGAGTCGTGCTGGATGGTGTATATCTCATCGTGCCAAACAGCTGCTTGTTCTACTTGCTCACATGGAAGCGGTTCACTCTTCCAGAACGTAAAATCGACGAGGTTGTCATTCAGCGAACCTTTGTATAGCTTGTCGTATGAAAAAGCGTACAATGTGTCACCTTTTTCCAAAAT
>Ga0247610_10004183_pt1 | contig 15523 bp, 11 predicted proteins | sample 174DNAGHGhighgp2_FD_193483 | JGI IMG/M metagenome (GOLD analysis project Ga0247610, IMG submission 193483) | Sheep rumen microbial communities from Palmerston North, Manawatu-Wanganui, New Zealand - 1742 DNA GHGhigh gp2 | ecosystem: Host-associated > Mammals > Digestive system > Stomach > Rumen... | reverse complement strand
CTTGCGTCTCCAAATGTGTGAACGCTTGAAGTGTCCCGATGCAGCCCAGTGCTAAAACTGCTACTGCAATAATCAAATACTTTCTATTCATTTTGGTTGAATCTTTATCGGTTAATATTCAGTTTTCTGAGTGCACTCTCACTACTGCATACACCGATAAACTCAAATCGTTCACTAAAAAATGCAAAAAATATGCCAAATGGTACATAGTAATTATCTTTTTTCTTCTTCTCTGGCATGGAAATTGTTGATGTATAGGCGTGTATCGAAAATGGCTGATAATAATCGTGTTTCTTACGTTCGTGCTTCCTCTGGCAGCGCGGAGGAATAAAATCGTTGTACCGGACTCGTTACAACGGCTTGATATAAAGATACATATAGCTGGAAAAGACAGTTCGGACGGAAAAGATAGTTCCGCTGGGAATGATTTGTATCTTACCATGCAACGGGTAGAGGGCGGTTCGTTTATGATGGGAGCCACAACGGATCAATACGATCCTGAGATTTATACGGACAAACCGGCACATCTTGTTTTCTTATCTCCTTATTATATAGCCACCACAGAGGTCACCGTCGAGTTATGGCGTGCGGTGATGCCGGAACATGAAATCATTAGTCCAAAGGGCTATCCGACGATTCCGATTTCTTATGTCTCATGGTATGACTGCCAGGAATTCGTGCGTCGTTTGGACAGCATTACCGGATACCCGTTTCGTCTTCCTACTGAAGCGGAATGGGAATACGCGGCGCGCGGAGGAAACAAAAGTAAGTTTTTCCGTTTTGCGGGAGGAAACATAGCAGATAGTATAGGGTGGACTTATTCCAGTTCCGGGAACTGGAAACATCCGGTCGGACGCAAACATCCCAATGAATTAGGCTTATACGACATGACGGGAAATGTTTCCGAATGGTGCCAAGATAGATATGGTGCCTATCAGTTAAGTACTCTTCCTAATCCGTGCGGCGCAGACACCGGCTCTTATCGTGTCGTGCGGGGCGGCAGTTACGATGAATGTAATGCCAACAGCCATATATCTGTACGTCGATGGTATGTCCCTGAGACTTCTGCTGAATACATCGGGTTTCGCGTGGCCTTTACCTTACCTGACGTTCCCATGATGCAAGTTCAACAGGAAGAGCCGCCTTTGACTCGCTCCGTGCGTATTAAGGGAAAGAAAGTTCGATTCGTCTATGTGCCGGCTGAGCAACCTTATTATATATCGGAAGAAATAGAGCGTGGTCTTTGGCGCAAAATCATGCAAAAAGATGCACCGGATAGGATACAAAGTGTTGCTGTAGGAATGAGCAAGAAGGAACGTGTGCGCTTTGCCGAATATTGCAGTCGTTTGTCCAATGAGGCACTATATGTTGCATCAGCAGAACAAATAGTTGCAGCGGAACAGCAAGGAATTATTGAGCCATTCCAGCCGGATGTAAGTCATCGGCATAAGAAACGGAATGTTCATCAAATTCAGCGAAAAAGAAAGGCTGTTGACAAATTGTCTCCATGGACAGAATTAGTGGGTGTGAAGTTGCCTAAGCCGGATGATCCGGTGTTATTACAATTCAAGAAAGCCGATGACGAATCCCGTCCACTCAGATTAGTTATGTATATATCAAAAAAATGAGATACGTTATTTGGACATTCAAGTTTTTGCTTGTATTGATTTTCTCGTTCTCATACTTGTGTATGATGAAAGTTTTGTATTGCTTTAGAGGGAAGTTGATTATCTATTCAAGGGTTGCTCAAGATAGGCTTTATAACCTAGGTATAACCTATGTATAACCTAGGTATCACCTAGGTGTGTCTCGAAGTTGTCTCGATGCTGTCTCGAAGTTGTCTCGATGCTGTCTCGAAGTTGTTTTATTATGCACGGGGACTACCTTTATTATGGAAGGGGAGTACTTATTTTTTGATATAAGCAAGATTTTTGTACTATTTTGGGTAAAAAAGACATTTAAATTTGCATATATGGGAATTTTTTTGTAACTTTGCACGCTAATTTGGAATAGTATGGCTACATTTGAGGACTTATGCCGTCACAGGCATTCGATTCGGAGTTATACGGATCGTCCGGTAGAGCAGGAGAAAATAGATTATCTGCTTCGTTGCGCGCTGATGTCTCCGAGTTCGAAACGGACTAATCCGTGGGAGTTCATCGTGGTTCGAGACATTGATAAACTGCGTGCGATGAGTGCGTGCAGGACGTATGGCAGCGGCATGTTCACCACGGCTATGGCTGCCATCGTAGTGGCGTTGGACGCGACGCTGAGTGACACATGGATGGCAGACGGCGCCATCGCCGCGGAGCATATACTTCTGGCGGCGGAGGAACAAGGCTTGGGTGCGTGCTGGTGCCAAATCTACAACCGAGAAGGAGCGGAAGATTTGATACGCGAACTATGCGCTATTCCGAATGAACGTACGGTACTATGTGTTATCTCGCTGGGTTACAAAAACGAGGAACGCAAGTGCTATGACTTGGAAAAATTGCTATATACTAAAATTCACAACGAGAAATATTGACAGCGATGAAACCTATTGTTGCTATAACAGCCGGAGATACGAACGGCGTCGGATACGAAGTAATCATCAAATCCCTGTTGACGGGATATATGTTTGAAATCATGCGTCCTGTCGTGTATGGAAACACGCAAGTCGCCAAACAGCATATTCAGACATTGGACGAGGAATACCACAACGTGACTTGGAACGTGATCGACGACCCGACGCAAGCGAAAGACGGTCGTCTCAACCTGATTAGCTGTTATACGGATATGCCGGTTCAGTTCGGTTCAGCGACTCCGGAAGCAGGCAAAGCGGCGTTTGCGTCTTTGGAGCGAGCCTGCCGCGACCTGAAGGACGGCAAAGTGCAGGCACTTATTACTGCGCCAGTGTGCAAAGAAACGGTAAACGAGCAGTTGCAGGACAGCAAGCAGCCTTTTACGGGCCATACGGAATACCTTGCTTCTCAGTTTGAAGGCGAGCCGCTGATGATGCTTTGCAGCGGAAGTCTGCGTGTGGCGTTGGTGTGCAATCATGTTGCCGTGGCGGACATACCATCTCAGATAACCGAAGAACGTATCTTGCAGAAACTGAGTCTGTTGAACGCATCTCTCAAGCGCGATTTCGGATTAGAGAAACCGCAGATAGCCGTTCTGGCGCTTAATCCTCATGCCGGCGACCAAGGTTTGTTAGGCAAAGAGGAGCAGGAGATAATTATTCCCGCCATGAACAAAGCGAAAGAGCAGGGAATCTGGACGTTCGGTCCTTATGCCTCGGACGGCTTCTTCGGCAGCGGACGCTATGACCGCTTTGATGCCGTATTGGCTATGTACCACGACCAAGGGCTGGCGCCATTCAAGACGCTGGATATGTCCGGTGTGAACTACACGGCAGGACTGAATATAGTTCGTACATCCCCTGACCACGGAACGGGTTTTGACATAGCCGGCAAGAATTTAGCAGACCCGTCATCTATGCGGAATGCCATTTATCTGGCGATAGACGTTCTGCGGGCAAGAGCCGAATACGACGAGCTCCGCAAGAACCCGTTACCCTTCATCGAACGCGAAGACAAAGAAGGTCGTCCGAGACGGGAATTCATTGATTTTAAGACAACAACATTCGATAAACAAACAACAACATATGACAAGCAAACAAATTAGACAGTCCTTCCTGGACTTTATGGCGTCGAAAGGTCATCAGATTGTACCTTCCGCTCCGATGGTTATCAAAGATGACCCGACACTCATGTTCACCAATGCGGGAATGAATCCGTGGAAAGGAATAATCCTCGGTAACGACCCGATTAAATATCCGCGTGTGGCAGACAGCCAGAAGTGTCTGCGCGTGAGCGGTAAACACAACGACCTGGAAGAAGTGGGGCACGACACGTATCACCATACGATGTTCGAGATGTTGGGTAACTGGTCATTCGGAGACTATTTCAAAACCGAAGCCATCGATTATGCATGGGAGTACATCGTGGATGTACTGAAGATTGACCCGTCAAACCTGTACGTTACGGTGTTTGAAGGGTCCAAAGAAGAAGGCATCGGTCGTGACGACGAAGCCGCATCCATCTGGGCAAAGCATCTTCCTTCCGACCATATTTTAGAGGGCAACAAGCATGATAATTTCTGGGAAATGGGCGATACGGGTCCGTGTGGTCCTTGTTCGGAAATTCATGTGGACAGCCGTTCGGCGGAAGAGAAAGCACAAATACCCGGTCGCGAGCTGGTTAACAAAGACCATCCTCAGGTCATCGAAATATGGAATATCGTCTTTATGCAGTTTAACCGCAAGGCGGACGGTTCGCTGGAGCCGTTAGCCAAAAAGGTTATTGACACAGGAATGGGTTTTGAGCGTTTAGTACGTACCATTCAGGGCAAAACTTCAAACTATGACACGGATGTGTTCCAACCGATGCTCCGCAAGATAGGCGAGGTGTGCGGATGTGAATACGGGAGTGATGTACAAAGTGACCATGTACAATGTACAAAGGAAGAACGTGACATAGCCATGCGTGTTATTGCGGACCATATACGTACGATTGCGTTCGCGATAACAGACGGACAGTTGCCGTCGAACGAGAAAGCGGGCTATGTCATCCGGCGTATTCTCCGCCGCGCTATCCGATACGGTTACACGTTCCTCAATATGCGCTCTGCGTTCCTTTTCCGCCTTGTGCCGCAACTGATAGCCGATATGGGCGAGGCGTATCCGGAACTGGTAAAACAAGAGGCGCAGATAACTCCGGTCATCAAATCCGAAGAAGAGGCGTTCCTTCGGACACTGGACAAAGGAATAGGTCTGCTTGACCGACTGATGGATGATGCGCGCAAAGCAGGAAAGACCGAAATCAGCGGCGTGGATGTGTTCACGCTGAAAGATACGTACGGTTTTCCTCTTGACCTGACGGAACTGATTTTGCGCGAGAACGGATTCACGACCAACGAAGAAGAGTACAACAAAGCTCTCGAACACCAGAAATCGATGGGTCGCGAGGCAAACAAACAGGATCTCGGAGACTGGACGGTTCTTCAGGAAGGAGAAACAGAGTTCGTCGGCTATGACGAGCTGAGTTGTGCAACACGGATTCTCCGTTACCGCCAAGTGAGCCAGAAAGGCAAGACGTTCTATCAGGTTGTTCTTTCCCAAACGCCTTTCTATGCCGAGATGGGAGGCGAGGTCGGAGACACAGGAGTCCTTAAAGTACAAGTGGACGAAGTACAAAGTACAAAGGAGTTCAAAATTATCGATACCAAGCGTGAGAACGGTCTGCCGGTACATATTATGACCGAACTGCCGTCCGATGTCAACGCGGAAATGACAGCTACAGTGGATGCCGAGCGTCGTCAGGCAATCATGTGCAACCACTCGGCGACACATATTCTTCATTACGCCTTGCGCGAAGTATTAGGCAAGCATGTGGAGCAGAAGGGTAGTTTGGTTACTCCGGACAGCTTGCGTTTCGACTTTTCGCATTTCCAGAAAGTGTCGCCCGAAGAGTTGCGAGCCGTGGAAAGGCTGGCAAATAGTATTATTCGTCAGGATTTGCCGTTGGAGGAAAGCCGTCATACCCCGATAGCCGAAGCAAAGGCGATGGGTGCGATGGCGCTGTTCGGCGAGAAATACGGCGACGATGTGCGTGTTATCAAATACGGTCCGTCGGTTGAATTATGCGGCGGTTGCCATGTGTCTTCTACAGGACGTATCGGCTCCGTGCGTATCGTTATGGAGACCAGTATCGCAGCGGGTGTACGCCGTATCGAAGCCGTTACGGCAGCAAAAGCGGACGAGTTGTATTACACGGCGCAAGATATGATTAACGGTATGCGTGGATTGCTCAACAACGCGCCTGACTTGGCCGGAGCAATCCGTCGCTCGATAGATGAGAATGCCGGTCTGAAGAAACAGATCGAGCAGTTCATGGCGGAGAAGATAGAGCATTTCCGCGATGAGCTCATCCGTCGTGCAGAGGACTTCGGCGAGATCAAACTGGTACGCTTGCAAGGCGAGCAGAATCCGGAAATGCTTCGTGGCGTTATGCCCCTCCTTCGCGGCAAGTTCACGGATGTCAAGTTCGCCGTAGTAGCAGCCACGCAATGGGAGAACAAACCGACCATCGCCGTGTTCCTCTCGCAACCGCTTGTAGATACAGGAAAGAACGCCGGCGCGATGATCAAGTCTGCCGCCAAGCATATTCAAGGCGGCGGCGGCGGTCAACCGTGGATGGCTACTGCCGGAGGCCGGGACGTTAACGGACTGAATGCAGCCATGGAAGAATTGTTGAACGGTTTGGCTTAAGTTCGGAAAAATGATGCGTCTTCCCTCTTCCTATCTGCCGGAGAAAATCCGTAGTGCGGTACGTTTTGCCGTCGTCGGAACTACGGGCATGTTCGTACAAACGTGGTGTTTTATGGCTGCGTTGTACTGCCTGTCTTATCCCGAAAAAGGCGCGGCGCTGTATTATGTGGCTTTCGGAATAGGGTATGTACTGGAAATGATACCCAATTATCTGTTTTCCAATTGGTACACTTTCGGTACACAACCGAGCCTCAAAAATGCCGGTGGTTTTCTCCTCGCGCGTGCGATTAATTTAGGTATTCAGTTAGGTCTGCTGCCGCTTATGCTCGCTTTGCTGCCTAATTGGAGGGATGATTATATCAGTTTTGTAGTCATCTTCATCGGAGGATGTATCAATTATCTTGTTTGTTTATTGTTTTTTAAAAAGAAAGAAATATGAAAAGACTTACTCTCAGTCTATTGGCGTTAACGGCATGTACTTCCCTTTTTGCAGAAATCGTCAAATTAGACGGTTTGTATTATTCGCTGGGTGCTACGACGGCCCAATTGGTCAAAGACCAGAGTGCAGACCAGTCTGTCTATAAGGAATATACTACGGTCACTATTCCTGCGAGTGTGACGTATAATGCTTATCCTTATCCGGTGACATCTCTCGGAACAAGTGCTTTTGAGGGCTGTTCGAACTTGCAGTCCGTGGAACTTCCGTCCAGCATTACTTCCATAGGAACAGATGCTTTTTACGGATGTGTGAAACTGGCGAATGTGAATCTTCCGGAAGGATTGACGACCATCAACCTGCGTGCGTTCTATAATTGCAACCTCAGTTCGGTTACTATTCCGAGTACCATCACATCCATCGGCAACGCCGCGTTCAAAGGTAATCCACTGACTTCGGTTACATGGCTTCCTGCGACTTGCTCTATCGGCACAGACGATTCAGCGCCGTTCTATAGCACCGATTCGAAAATCACCTCTTTCACTTTTGGCGATAAGGTAGAAACCGTTCCGGCGTACCTCTGTAAGAACATGAGCAAGATAGAGACGATCGTGCTTCCGCCATCCGTCAAGTCACTCGGTCAAGCGGCGTTCATGAATTGCACAAGCCTCAAATCCATCAACCTGCCTGTGACGCAGAAGACGCTTCCACAAAGCTTCTTTGAAGGATGTACTTCCTTGGAGACGATAGAACTGCCGGCTACATTGACAACTATCAGCACGGACGCTTTCTACGGTTGCACGAAACTGGCGAACGTGAACCTGCATGAAGGGTTGACGACCATCAATCAGCGTGCGTTCTATAATTGCAAGCTCAGTTCGGTTACTATTCCGAGTACCATCACATCTATCGGCAACGCTGCCTTCAAAGGCAATCCACTGACTTCGGTTACATGGCTTCCTGCGACTTGCTCCATCGGCTCGGACGATTCAGCGCCGTTCTATAGCACCGAATCGAAAATCACCTCTTTCACTTTTGGCGATAAGGTGGAAACTGTTCCAGCGTACCTCTGTAAGAACATGAGCAAGATAGAGACGATCGTGCTTCCGCCATCCGTCAAGTCACTCGGTCAAGCGGCATTCATGTATTGCACAAGTCTTAAGTCGTTCGAATTCCCGAAAGGCGTTACGACGCTGTCTACCAGTGTGTTGGAAGGCTGCTCGGCTTTGGAAACGGTTATGATTCCTGCTTCCGTAACAACGATTAATCAGGACGCATTGTATAATTGTTCCGCCCTGCAGGCTATTTATAACTATTCTATCGCGCCGCAGACCATTACCGAACGTGCTGTGAACAACGTGAATAAATCAACCTGTATCCTTTATGTCCCGATGGATTATATTGATTTGTACCGGGCAAAGGCGGTATGGTGTGATTTCCTGAATATCATCGGCGTAGCGACCGATCTTCAGTTTGAGGAACAAATAGTTCAATTGACTTATCTCAAGAAAGACGAGGAGCCTTTGTTCATGGAAACGCAAAAATGGCAAGTTCCTCATGCCCCGCATATTGAAGGATTTACTTTCCTCAGATGGGATGTACAGGCTGGCAGTCTTGCTGATGGCATTGTGCTACAAGCGGTTTACGAGGCAAAGAGTCCGACCTCTGCTCCTGAGGTTTATACGAATCCTGCCAACAACGCACAGAAATTAGTGCGTGAAGGAAATGTGTATATCCTTCGTGACGACAAACTTTATTCAATTCAAGGACAACAAATTCGCACAAAATGAAAATATACAGAGCCAATATTATCTATACTCCGACGCCGGAAAAATTAGTTATCATTCCGCACGGGTATATTGTTGTACGCTCCAACGGGCTGATTGAGGGCATTTATACCGAGTTGCCTGAGAATATGGATTGGCGGCGGCAAGTAATGGATTTCGGGGACAAGATTCTAATCCCGGCTTTCAACGATTTGCATGTGCATGCTCCGCAATACCGGAATATGGGTTTGGCGCTCGACCTGGAGTTGCTGCCTTGGCTTAATACCTATACTTTTCCAGAGGAAACCAAGTACGCCGACCCTGATTATGCACGGCGTTTATACCGGCGTTTTGTACATGAATTATGGATGCAGGGAACGATGCGTGGTGCTGTCTTTGCAACCATTCATCCGGAAGCAACGCGAATCCTTTCCGACTTGTTCATTCAGGCAGGAATGGGTGCCTATGTGGGCTTGGTGGGTATGAACAGAAATAGCCCTAATTCCTTGCAGAATACGACCTCGGAACTCATAGAAGGAATGAACATGCTCAAGGCGCATCTCGACGAGCATGGCAACGACGGATTAGTTCAACCGATTATTACGCCGCGTTTTGTGCCGTCGTGTTCAGATAAGATGTTACGTGCATTAGGGGATTTAGCGGCTCAGACCGGTTTGCCTGTTCAGTCACATTTGTCTGAGAACCGCTCGGAAATAGATTGGGTCAAGGAACTTGAGCCTGATTCAACCTGTTACGGCGATGCGTATAACAAGTACGGACTGTTCGGTCAGACGCCGACACTAATGGCGCATTGCTGTTACACCGACGGCGAAGAAATGGAACTGATGAAGAAGAATGGCGTTTATGTGGTTCACTGTCCGATGTCGAACAGCAATCTCTCGTCCGGAATGGCACCCATTCGCAAGTTCCTCAATGCCGGTATTCATGTGGCATTGGGAACAGATGTCTCTGCCGGACATCATATGTCCATGTTGCGTGTCATGCAGTACGCCATTCAAGTCAGCAAACTCAACTATGCCCAGACGCGCGGAGAGATGCCATTCCTCAGCCTCAGTGAGGTGTTCTATCTGGCTACCAAAGGTGGCGGCTCGTTCTTTGGAAAGGTCGGCTCGTTTGAACCGGGGTATGAATTCGATGCATTGCTGGTGGACGATTCATATCTCAATTATGACCATTACACGCTCGAACAACGACTCGAACGCTATATTTATCTTGGCGACGACCGCGATATCAAACGGCGTTTCTGCAGAGGTGTTGAGTTGACCGAGCCGGTGATGTAAATGGAGAATTGAGAATGGAGAATTGAGAATTTTTGAGAATTGAGAATTGAACGGTTTTCGGAAGGATTGACGCTGGTTGAGTATTTGCAAGCGGAACAAGATCTGGTGAAGAGAGTCTGCGAACCGACTCTCTTTACTTGGATTGTACCGCCCACTGTCATTTATGGCCGGCATCAGCAAGCGGAGATCGAGGTCAACGAGGACTATTGCCGTGCGCATGGCATTGCCGTTGTGCAGCGTAAGAGTGGGGGAGGATGTGTGTATGCGGACGAGGGGAATCTGATGCTCAGTTTTGTCACGCCGGACACACGGGCCGAACTGGTCTTTGCCCATTATCTTTCGTTGGTGGCCAATGCCTTGCTGTCCGCCGGACTGCCTGCTGTGACTACGGCACATAACGATATATTGGTAGATGGGCGTAAGATTTCCGGCTGGGCATGTTATACCACTCCAACGGGTACCATTGTGCATGGTACACTCCTGTTTGACGTCAATCTGCATGCTCTCCAAAGGGCAATTACTCCTTCGCACGCCAAGTTGGCGAAACACGCCATTGAGTCCGTCAGACAGCGGGTGGTCAATATATGCGAATTGACAGACTTGTTTGCGGACATCAACGCCCTCCGTACGTTCCTCGAACAATTCCTCACGAATACTCCGTAATCACGTTATTCCGTAATTCCGTAATCACGTTATTCCGTTATCCCGAAAAACCATTTTCACAAAAAAAATGTCATAAAAATTTGCACACGTCATTTTTTTTTACTACCTTTGCAGCCCGATAGGAATAAAACCGAAATAACTAATACTAAAAACACATAATTCTATGACCGATTTAACTATTCTTATGTACGTTGTACTGGCGGCATCTGTGTTGGCGCTGGGATTCGCATTCTATTTCTATCGTTCCATGCTGGGCAAGGACGAAGGAACGGAGCTAATGAAGACGATTGCTTCGCACGTCCGCAAAGGAGCGATGGCGTACCTCAAGCAGCAGTACAAAGTGGTAACGATTGTGTTTGCCGTGCTGGCTGTTGTTTTTGCTGTAATGGCTTATTTCAAACTGCAGAACGGCATTGTGTGGTTTGCCTTCCTCACGGGTGGTTTCTTTTCCGGTTTGGCGGGCTTCTTTGGCATGAAGACAGCTACATATGCTTCGGCCCGAACAGCCAATGCGGCGCGAAAGAGCCTCAATTCAGGTCTGCAGGTAGCTTTCCGTTCTGGTGCAGTAATGGGACTGACGGTGGTCGGACTGGCTTTGCTGGACATAGCCGGATGGTTCCTTGTGCTGAACGGAACAGGCTTGCTGGAATGGGTCGGCGCAGATGCCGATTTAATTACCATCACCACAACGATGCTCACCTTCGGAATGGGTGCTTCCACACAGGCGCTCTTTGCACGCGTCGGCGGAGGTATTTATACGAAAGCGGCGGATGTGGGCGCTGACTTGGTGGGTAAAACGGAATACAATATTCCTGAAGACGATCCACGTAATCCGGCCACTATTGCTGACAATGTGGGGGATAACGTCGGCGACGTTGCAGGAATGGGCGCAGACTTGTACGAGAGTTACGCCGGTTCTATTCTGGCAACGATGGCGTTAGGTGCTTCTGCTTTCGCTACATCGGCGGTCGAAGGGCTGCAACTGAAAGCCGTTTTAGCCCCTTCGCTCATTGCCGCCTGTGGTGTATTGCTCTCTATTATAGGCATTTATCTCGTCAAAACGAAAGAGGGTGCCGGCATGAAGGAACTACTGCGCGCACTCGCAATAGGAACGAACACAGCGGCTGTGCTCATTGCAGGAGTTACCTTTGCAATCTTTGCGTGGCTCTTTGGAACGGAAACGGACCAATGGTGGCAAGTGAGCCTGTCGGTGGTGGTCGGACTGCTCGCCGGGGTAATTATCGGGCAATCGACGGAGTACTACACTTCACAGAGTTATAAGCCCACGCAGAAAGTGAGCGAGAGCTCGCAAACCGGCCCTGCTACCGTTATCATCAGCGGTTTGGGACTGGGAATGCTCTCTACGGCTATCCCTGTTATCACGGTCGGCGTGGCAATTATACTCGCATATCTCTGCGCAAACGGTTTCCATGTGGAATTCAGCGCACAGAACCTGTCTATGGGCTTGTACGGCATCGGAATAGCCGCTGTCGGAATGTTATCCACTTTGGGCATAACGCTGGCCACGGACGCTTATGGACCGATTGCGGACAATGCCGGTGGTAATGCGGAAATGTCCGGCCTGCCGGCAGAAGTACGCCAGCGGACGGATGCACTCGACGCACTGGGCAACACAACTGCTGCAACGGGTAAAGGATTCGCCATCGGGTCGGCGGCTCTCACTGCTTTGGCGTTACTCGCTTCGTATGTAGAAGAGATTAAGATTGCGCTCATTCGTACGGGCGAATCATTGCCGAACGGCGTGGAGGCTGCAAAAGCCACATTGGTGGACTTTATGGATGCCTATAATGTGAATCTGATGAACCCCATTGTGCTGGTTGGAATCTTCATCGGCTCGATGATGGCTTTCCTGTTCTGCGGCTTGACGATGAACGCTGTTGGTCGTGCGGCACAGAAGATGGTGGAAGAAGTGCGCCGGCAGTTCCAAACCATTAAGGGTATTCTCGAAGGCAAAGCAGACCCGGACTATGCACGCTGTGTAGCTATCTCTACAAAGGGTGCCCAACATGAAATGTTGCTGCCGTCTATTCTGGCAATTATCGTGCCTATTATAACGGGATTGATTCTCGGTGTGGCAGGTGTGCTGGGATTGCTAATCGGCGGCTTGGCTACGGGCTTTGTGCTTGCCGTCTTCATGGCCAATGCAGGCGGCGCGTGGGATAACGCCAAGAAATATGTGGAGGAAGGACATTTCGGAGGAAAAGGCTCCGAATGCCACAAGGCTACTGTCGTCGGCGACACAGTGGGTGACCCGTTCAAGGACACTTCCGGACCGTCGCTGAACATCCTGATTAAGCTGATGTCCATGGTCAGCATCGTCATGGCAGGATTAACGGTAACATACCACTTGCTTTAATAATTTGGAAATCTAATAAAAAAGCGCCGCAACGGCGCTTTTTTTACTTGTACAGGAATCGCTTGATGGATTTCTTCGGTGTTTTCTCGAAAGGCTGTTCCTGAACCTCTATGTTCGACACCTTGCTGTAAGAAGGAATCAGGTTATTGAGCTTCACAAGATTAGCTTTCATCAGTTGCTGGATTTCCTCGAATGTCATTCGCTTTGTCAATGTCTCGTCTGGGAATACCAGCGCCACTAATTTGCCCTCGCGCTCTACAATCAAAGACTCGCCGACAGCCTCCTGATTGTTCAGTTTGTCCTCGATTTCCTCCGGATAAATGTTCTGTCCCGATGCGCCGAGGAACATGGTTTTGCAACGGCCTTTGATGTAAATGTTTTTCTTTCTGTCGAGCCGTCCGAGGTCACCCGTACGAAGCCACCCGTCTTCCGTAAACGCCGCATTGGTCGCCTCCGGGTTCTTGTAATAGCCTAACATTACATTCTCGCCTTTGACGAGTATTTCGCCTATTCCCGCCTCGTTGGGATTATCTATCTTGACGTCCATGTTCATTACCGGCACGCCACCTGTACGTGCTTTGAAATACTTAGGTGGATTGCCGCCTATCAGCGGTCCGCACTCAGTCATTCCGTAGCCGATGGACAAGGGGAAATGTATATCCATCAGGCATTTTTCTACAATAGGGTTCATTGCCGCGCCGCCACAGATGAAATACCGCAACTTGCCGCCGAACGCACTCTTGAGCGCCGATTTGACACGGCTCTTGATGATGTTTCCTATGCCGGGTATATGCCAGAACGTGCGGATGGCCCACTTGCTTAGCGTCGGGTCAAGGTTCTTTTTGTATATCTTCTCTATCACTAACGGCACGGTGACCACTATATACGGCTGCACGTCTTTGAGTGCCTTGAGAAGAATGCTCGGTGTCGGACTTTTGGTCAGGAAATAAATATGTGTGCCGCTGCAAAGCGGGTAGAGTAGTTCGCACACCTGCCCGAACATATGCGCTAAGGGCAGCATGGAAACCAAGCGTTGTCCTGGGTCAACGGGGAGCATTTTCATGCCCACTTCCACGTTGTTGCTCAGCGAGCGCCCGTTCAGCATCACGCCTTTCGGACTACCTGTCGAGCCGCTGGTGTAGTTAATCAGCGACAATTTGTCCGGGTCGGCGGTAAAACGGATGTCTTCCGGTTCGATGCCTTGCGGGAAACGTGCTTTGAACGCTTTGTTTACCATTTCCCACAATTCTCCATTCTCCATTCTCAATTCTCCATTCCCATACAGCACTCTCCAGTCTTCCAGCGACAAAGCCGCTTTGAGTTTCTCCGGCATCGTCTGATGCTGCAAGTCTTTCCAGACGTATGGGCCGACGAACAGCAATTCGGCGTCCGAGTGCTCCAATAAATGAGCTATGTCGCCCGCCGTAAAATCCTGCAAAATACTCACGCACACGCCTTCATAAGCGGCAATAGCCAGGTATGCAACTGCCCAGTTGGCACAGTTGCGACCCGCCAGAGCTATCTTGTCGCCCGGCTTGATACCTAACTGCTCGAACAACACGTGCAGACGCAACATCTCTGTCGCCAGTTCACCGAACGTGTATTCGTGCTCCTCACCATAGTCCGTCAATGCCGCATCATTCCATTGATGCCCCATTACATCTGTCAAATAATCTAAAAAATGTCTGCTCATATATCAATTCTCCATTCTCAATTCTCCATTCTCAATTCTCCATTCTCAACCCTCCATTCGGACCGTATTTTCTTCCGTCCGGCATAAGGATATACAGCTCTTGCCCCTGCAAAATCTTTCTCGGCAAGGACTCAGCCAGAACGCATTCTGTGCCCTCATCGGGGTCGTCTGGATTCTTTTCCGGCGCATTCCAGACGCCGTCTATGTACTTGTATTCACCCTTCCGGCCGGTTTGTACCAAACTGCCGTCCGCGTTGTGCAAAGGAGCCGAACCAACAGCGTTTGCAGTGAAAAAATACGCCTCTTGATTGCCCGTTAACTGATAGACCACGCCGGTTTGGCCTTTTTGTGCTATTCTGACCACGCCTTCCGCTTCGTCTGTTCCGTGTACCTGTGCCCCGTCTTTCGTCGCCAGCAACGCTCCCTGAACATCCATCTCGCCGCTGATGTTAATCCGTGCGGAACGGAACAGGCTGTCACGCGGGCAGACGTCCCAACTGGGGCTCCAGGCTACCGTCGGAAAACGGATGTTGTTGAATGCTCCCCACAATGAATCGTCGTACAGATACAGACTCACCCCTTCCGGAATCCGTATGCTGGCGTCTGGAGCAATGTGCAACTCGGCGCCCGGCAGCATGACTGCATCGTGTTCGAGGCTCAACTGACCGCTTTCCACTTGTATCGTCGTATTGCTGCACAGGGGCAACTGGTAGTCGGAGGACAGCATGTCAAATGTCGGGAGGTTGCCTGCCTCAAACGAAATACCTAACTCGCTCAGCGTCACATTGCCCGTCGTAGTCCATTCCATCCGGTCAGCCGGGGCGTTATAGCGCTTGCGGATAACGGCGTCGGAATGGTCGTCCGTCACAAACATGGCGTTCGAATTATGAATCAGCTGAATCGAATCGTAACTGATTAATATCTCTGCATCCGTGATGGTCACGGCACACGAACCGTACGCTCGTGCTCCGGAA
>Ga0247610_10004182_pt1 | contig 15523 bp, 13 predicted proteins | sample 174DNAGHGhighgp2_FD_193483 | JGI IMG/M metagenome (GOLD analysis project Ga0247610, IMG submission 193483) | Sheep rumen microbial communities from Palmerston North, Manawatu-Wanganui, New Zealand - 1742 DNA GHGhigh gp2 | ecosystem: Host-associated > Mammals > Digestive system > Stomach > Rumen... | reverse complement strand
GGTACGAGCTTGGCCTCTATCTTCTTCAGCTCGGCGGCATACTCCTCGTCGGTGTACTCCAGGTGCTTGAACGTGCGGCCCGGGTCCACGTAGTTGCCGGGGTTTATGCGCACCTTCTCACAGTACTGCGCTGCCACATCGGCGGTATGGGCGGTGAAGTGGACGTCGGCCACAAGGGGCGTGGCATAGCCGTCGGCCTTCAGGCGGGCAGAGATGTTCTTCATGTTCTCGGCCTCGCGCACGCCCTGCGTGGTGAAGCGCACCAGCTCGCCGCCGGCGTCGATGATGCGTTTGGCCTGTGTCACCGAGCCATCGGTGTCGTTGGTGTCGGTAGTGGCCATGGACTGGATTCGTATGGGGTTGTCACCACCGATGGCAGTGTTGCCAACATGGCACACACTGCTATAACGTCTTTTATAGTTCATAGTGCAGAGTTCATAGTTCATAGTGCAGAGTTCATAGTTTAGAGTGTAGAGTTTAGAGTGCTGTGACCAGGCACAGTGAAGCCTCAGTTGGTCTTAAAGTTATATTTTATCTCGGCCAGCTCTGTGTTGGCTTTCTCTATCTTGCTTTTCAGCCCGCTCTTGTAGCCGGCCAGACGCTGTGCCAGTGCCTCGTCGGCGAGAGCAATCATCTGGCAGGCGAGTATTGCGGCGTTCTGTGCACCGTTCACTCCCACTGTGGCTACAGGTATGCCCGGCGGCATCTGTATGATGGAGAGCATGGCGTCGAGACCGTCGAGCATACCCTTTATGGGCACGCCAATGACGGGCAGTGTGGTGCTGGCTGCTATGACGCCGGGCAGTGCTGCCGCCATGCCGGCACCGGCGATGATGACCTTCAGTCCGCGGCCGGCAGCCTCACGGGCAAACTGCTCCACGGCTTCAGGCGTGCGGTGGGCGGAGAGGGCGTTGACCTCAAACGGCACCTGCAGCTCGTCGAGCAGCTTGCAGGCTTTCTCCATGACAGGCAGGTCGCTCGTGCTGCCCATGATTATGCTCACTATGGGCCGCAGTGTGCAAGCCTCAGTTTTCATTTCTTCATTCATATCGGTTATATTTATTTCTCATTACTCATCTCTCAAAACAGCATTATCCCGATGGCGGCACAGAGAAACCCTATGCCAAAGCCGGCGAGCACCTGCGACAGAGAGTGTTGTCGCAGTATGATGCGAGCAGAGCCAAGGACTCCGGCGAGCACCAGCACTCCTGCCAGCCACCACACAGGGTTGAAGCCGAAGATCTCGGCAAAGATGAACAGTGCGCCGGCAACACCGCCAATGGCTGCCGAGTGAGTGGAGATCTTCCACCAGATGTTTATCAGTGCGCACACTATCTGGACCACCAGTGCGGCAAAGACTATGCTCGACACGAAGTGGTAGATGTTCATGTTGCGCAGTGCCCATATACACCCCACGTAGCACAGTATGCTGAGCACGTAGGGCACCATGCGCCGACGTTTCTGTCCCAGTTCCAGCCGCGACCAGCCCTGCACCCTGCGGTAGAGGTGTATGAGGAAGGTGGGGGCGAGGATGGTGAAGAAATAGACTATAGCCAGCACCAGCAGCCTGTACTCTATGGGCAGCAGGCTGAGATAGCTGAACGAGAACAGCGCTATCAGCCCCACCAGTGGCAGATAGAAGGGGGTGAACAGCAGGCTCACCACACGCGCAGCATAGATAATGTTCTTTTCCCGACTCACTGAAGTTATTTACGATTTATATATTTTCGATTTGCGATTTGCGATTTGCGATTTGCGATTTGCGATTTGCGATTTGCGATTTATTTACGATTAATTTTCGATTTAACGATTTTCGATTTTCGATTTAGGGCATCGTAGCGTCAAGTCTATCGACTTTTTACTACTTCTTACTACCTTTTTACTACTTCTTACTACTCTGTTTTTTCAACTTTTTCTCAGTCTTGCAACCGGCACTCCCAGCTGTTCGCGATATTTTGCCACCGTGCGGCGTGCTATGGGGTAGCCCTTAGCCTTCAGCGCTGCGCTGAGGGCGTCGTCGCTCATGGGTTTGCGCTTGTCTTCGCTGTCTATGATGTCGCGCAGTGCAGCTTTTATCTCCCTTGTAGACAGCTCTTCGCCGCTCTCAGTGACATAGCCGTCGGAGAAGAAGAACTTCAGCGGCAGTGTGCCCCACCGCGTCTGTGCATATTTCGAGTTGGTCACCCTCGAGATGGTGCTCAGGTCCAGTCCGGTCTTCTCTGCCACGTCTTTTAGTATCATGGGGCGGAGCAGACTCTCGTCGCCCTCTTCGAAGAAGCGGTGCTGCAGCTGTATGATGGCCCTCATGGTGATGGTCAGCGTGCGCTGCCGCGTCTGTATGGCGTCGATGAAGCCCTGTGCCGCCTCCACCTTCTGGCGGGTGTAGAGCAGAGCCTCTTTCATCTGCCGGCTCAGGCCCTCCTTGTTTGTCTGGTATTCCTTCAGCAGGTCGGCAAACGACTGAGACACCTGCAGCCGGGGCACCTCGCCGTTGTTCAGTGTGAAGGTCACGGTGCCGTCGTCCTGGGTGTCGACGATGAAGTCGGGGGTTATCTGCTGCATGGAGCGCCCCACCGTCTCGCCCATCGACGCCCCAGGCTTGGGGTTCAGCCGTCTGAGGTCGTGCATGAGCATCTCCATCTGTGTGTCGCCTATGTCGAGGGCTTGCTGTATCTTGTCCCAGTGTTTCTTGGTGAACTCATCGAAATGGTCGGCAATGACACGGCGCATCAGCGGTTGCCTGGGGTTAGCTGCCAAGCCGCCGTCCAGACGGTCTATCTGCAGCAGCAGGCACTCTTGCAGCGAGCGGGCTCCAATGCCAGGCGGGTCGAGAGTCTGGAGCTTCCTGAGCACTACCTCCAACTGACTGGTGGTGATGTCGATGTTGTGATAGATGGCCAGTTCGTCGCAGATGGCGTCGAGAGAGATCCTGAGCAGACCGTCGTCGTCGAGCGAGCGGATGATGTACTCCATGACATAGCGCTCATCGTCTTTCAGCTCCATCTCGCCCACCTGCTGCAACAGCTGGTCGTAGAACGACATGCTCTCGCCGTAGACCATCTCGTGGGTGTCGTCGGCCGACGATGCTGCCCCACGCTGGTATACGGGCAGGTCCTCGTCGTCGCGACCTATATTCTCCAGGGCGGCGTCGAGGGCGTCGCTGCGCTCCTCGCGCTCGCGCTGCTCCTCGTAGCTGTCGGAAGCATCGGAAGTGACGGGTGCCTCGGCCTCACCATATATGGGCAGCTCCTCGTCGGCAGAGGTCTCCAGGGCTGGGTTGTCGTGCATCTCGGTCTCTATGCGCTCTGCCAACTGCTGGATGGGCAGCTCCACGAGCTGAGCCTTCAGCAGCTGCTGCTGCGTGATGACCTGCTGCAAGCGCTGTTCCTGCTTCTGTTCCTGTATCTGGGTCTGTGCCATCTGGTTATGTTCACAAATAGTATTCTTTCAACTGTTCGGCGTATGCCGCCAACTCCGTGGGCTCGTGGTTTCCAAACCTCTGCCACACCTGCTGACAGTGCACCAACAGTGGCGTCAGCATCATCATGCTGCGGTTCAGGTAGGGGTCGCAAGTCTGGAAGGTGTCCAGCACCTGAACCACCTCTTCGCTCTTCAGCTTCAGCATACGAGCCATCTGCTGAACCTCGGGCGTGCCTTTCACCATCGTTGCGGGAGTGAGCCGGAAATAGAGGTCCAGTATCAGGATGAGCATAGTGGGCGTGACACGTTCCTCCAGAGTAGCGGGCTCGGCACCCGGGGCCGGCGCCACCAGGGGGCGGAACTCCTTTTCGAAGGTCTCCTGCACCTCCACTCCGTCGTAGAACTCGTCGGCAGCGCCAAAACCGTTCATGCTGCGCAACAGGCTGGCAGCGCGTGCCAGCCGCTGGGGGTTGCCGCTATAGGTACGCCAAATACGCTCGATGCGAGGGGTCTCCAGACGAGCTATCTGCTGCATCTTGGCCTGGAGGGCATGGGGAGGGATATGCAGCTCCATACCCAGGTCAACCATGTCGCGGCTGTAAAGCGGCTTCACGCCGACGGGCTTACGAAGATAAATCTGCATGAGCAGAAGCCAGTAGTCATCATGCCAAACAGTGTTTCGTGCCATAGTCTTTGCAGTTTGTGCTGCAAAATTACTCAAATTTCCCCACACCACCAAACATTTCCCTGTTTTTTATGTTCCACGCAGAAAATAAGCTGCTTAGCCGGCGAATTATCAGTTACAGTCTACCGGCAGGACACGCACAGCCGTCTACACCATCGTTGACAGCTATTTTTCATACTACTTAGATAGTTTACAACTCCCAGTTAGATAGTTTCCAACTACCAGTTAGATAGTTTCTAACTGCCACTTAGATAGTTTCCAACTGCCACTTAGATAGTTTCCAACTCCCAGTTAGATAGTTTCTAACCGGGAGCTTGATGAGGTTGAAATCTGAAAAAAACGTAATTCAAACAAGGTTCTTCAACGAACATTTGCTGAATTTCCGTTTTATTACTACCTTTGCAATCCACAATAATATATATACCACACATACATGGAACAGAAACAACGGACATACGAAATACGCACAGGCTGCGACCGCGGACTGTGCCGCGCAGCTGTGGGTAGACAGGACCGGCAGCTGAACACCTACGACTGGCTGGCCGACGTGCCCGGAAACGCTGACACCACAGACCTGGTGGAAGTGCAGTTCAAGCACACACGAAAAGGATACTACCACAACGTGAACAACCTGCCACTGAAGAAAGGCGACATAGTGGCTGTAGAGGCATCGCCGGGCCACGACATAGGCGTGGTGACGCTAACAGGACGGCTGGTGAACCTGCAGCTGAAAAAGGTGAACCTGAAGAGCGAGGACGACATAAAGCGCATATACCGACTGGCACGGCAGGTGGACATGGACAAGTACCGCGAGGCAAAGGCACGCGAGCACGAGACAATGATAGAAAGCCGCGAGATAGCGAAAGGACTGGGACTGAAGATGAAAATAGGCGATGTGGAGTTCCAAGGCGACGGACAGAAAGCTATATTCTACTACATAGCCGACGAGCGTGTGGACTTCCGTCAGCTCATCAAGGACCTGGCAGCTGCCTTCCACGTGCGCATAGAGATGAAACAGATAGGCGCACGACAAGAGGCAGGACGCATAGGCGGCACAGGACCATGCGGAAGAGAGCTGTGCTGCGCAACATGGATGAAAAACTTCTCGAGCGTGTCGACGACAGCGGCACGATTCCAGGACATATCGCTAAACCCGCAGAAGCTCGCCGGAATGTGCGCAAAGCTGAAGTGCTGCATAAACTATGAGGTGGACGACTACATAGAGCACGGCAAACAGCTGCCCAACAGAGAGGTGGTGCTGCAGACACAAGACAGCGACTACTTCTACTTCAAGGCCGACATACTCGCTGGACTGGTGACTTACAGCACCGACAAGCGACTGGCCGCCAACCTGGAGACCATAACGGGAGAAAGGGCAAAGCAAATCATAGAGATGACCCGCAAGGGCGAGAAACCACTGAACCTGCAGCCCGACAACGCACAGAAAGAGCCGGAACGCCCCGTGGACCTCCTGGCAGGCGACAGCATAACACGCTTCGACAAGGCAAAGAAGAAGAAAAAGAAGAAGAAGCCAAGAAAAAATGAAGGGAAAGAGCAATAAGGCTGCAACAGGGCTGGCGGCCGTCGGCTGGTGGCTGATGGCTGCCTGCAACAGCGGCACACTCTACAGCAGCTACGTGTCTATGGGCGGAGAAGGATGGAACCGGCAGGACACAATACACTTCAACCTAAACCCCATGGAGCACGCAGGACTATTTGCCGAAGAGGTGGGACTGCGAACAAATGGGGCATACCCCTTCACTACAATATCAATGATAGTTGAGCAGCAAGCACAACCGTCGGGACTACAACGCACAGACACCATCAACGTGAGCATAACAGACAAGGAAGGCACAGTGCTCGGAGAGGGCATCTGCCTGTACCAGTACCACACACAGCTCAAACCGATGAAACTGCTGAAGGGCGACACACTGAGCGTAGACATAAGGCACAACATGGTGCGACAGCAGCTCAACGGAGTCAACGACGTTGGATTCACGCTGAACGAAATACCATAGACACATTCAGAAACTAAAACAACACTCTACTATGAAACATTTTCCACACCTTTCCGGCCACACAGCACGCCTGTCAACGGTCATCGCTTTACTCATCGTCATCTGTCAACACACTGCGGCTCAAGACACGGCATGGTGGGGACTGTGGAACACTGCCTTCGGACTGCACTCCGTAGACAACCTGAAAGAGGGAGACAACAACTGCGCTATAAAGCTCACGGCAGAAGCACAGACACAGCTCAGAAACTGCCAGGTATACGGCATGCGCTTCTACTTCAGCAACAAGAGTGGGGTGACGGCGGCCAAGGCATGGCTCGCAACAAGACTCGACGCAGAGCCCGACGTGGCACAAACCGACATAGCACTGGACCAGCTGCACGACATGGTACACGACAAGCTGCCCACAGTCATCAGCTTTGCCACACCAGCCACCATACTGCCTGCCGCTGACCCCGGTGCCACACTTTACGCCGGGTTCACGCTGACACTGGAGTCGGGCGCTTACTGCCAGATGATTACGTCGGGCAAGACAAGTGCGGCACCACAGTACTCCAACGTATACAACGGCACCAACATAGAAAGCACCCACGGCGCACTGGCAATGCAACTGCTCGTGGGCGGCGGGACACTGAAAGACATCGACATTAGGCCCGCCGACTTCGGAGAGCACGTGGCACTGGCCACCGACATGGCCACAACAGCCGAGGTGACACTGACCAACTGGGGCACCACACCCGTAGAGAGCTTGGACATGGAGGTAATGCAAAGCAGGGCAAAGACACCGGTGCTGCTGTCGAAGCTGCACTACGACCTGGGCGAAAGCATCAACGAGCTGGGACGCCAGAAAGCGTTCACAGTGCCCATGACACTGCCTCAGCGTCCATACCAGTACGAGACCACACTCAAGGTCACTGCCGTCAACGGACAGCCATACGACGCCGCTGCCAATGGCTCGCTCGTGGTGCTCAGACAGGAGGCACAGAAGCGGACGGTCATCGAGCAGTTCACAGCCACATGGAGCCCCGACTGCGTAAGGGGCATAGCCGCCACAACGCTGCTCACAAGCATGTTCGCCGACAAGGTGATACCGCTCGCCATACACTGCGCCGACCCCATGGAGACAAGCGACTATGACAACAGCACCATAAAGAGCCGGGCTGGTGGCAACCTGCCGGTATGCAGCATAGACAGGACATGGTTTGGCGACCCATACTACGGCGACAACCTCAACGCAAAGACGTTCGCGGCAGACAAAGTGGTGAAGACGGCACTGGAGCAAAAGGCTACGGCCGACATCGACATACAGGCAACGCTGGCCGATGGCAATATAGACTGCGACGTGGCAACAACGTTCTGGCACGATGCAGAGCAGACTGACATGCGCCTCATCGTAGCCATAGTGGCCGACGGACTGAAGGGCGAGGGCGACGAATGGATGCAGGCCAACGGACTGAGCGGAGTCACCGACAACACCGACAGCAACCTGGACGAATATGCCAACGGACCACAACATCTGGATATGGCCTTCGACCACGTGCCAGTGGCAGTGATGGGTGTGGACAACGGACTGGAGGGAAGCATACAGGCGCCTGTCACCTGCGGAAAGACACAGCACTACACTTGCAGGGCCAACGTTGCCGACATCACGGCCCTGAAGCTCAACTCGTCGAAGAGCGCCCTTGCCGACAGCAGCCAGAAACTCTACGCCGTGGCAATACTCATGGACACCAGGACTGGCTCGTTCGTCAACGCAGCAAAGACAATGGTCAAGAGCGACGACAGCCAGGGGGTGACAACACTTTCCACGACTCAGCCCGCCGTCACTGTAGTCTATGATCTCCAGGGCAGAAAGGTGTCCGACGGACATTCACCGGCACATAAGCTCAGCAGAGGAGTCTACATAGTCAATGGCAAACTGACTACTGCAAGCCAGCCCACGAAGTAAGGGCATTGGTGGTCAGTCAGTGCTTCGCCTCAGCAAGCGGTTCAGCTGGTAGACAGACGGGACGACAATAAGCAGAGAGAAAAACACTGCCAGCAGGGCATTGCCACGCGAACCCACAATCTGTGTCAGCGTGATGTCGGGGTCGGGGTAAGCGTGGAACAAGAGATAGGCCACAGTGTTGTTTGCCCAGTGGAACACAATGCCCGGCAGCACGCTCCTCGTACGCTCGTACATCCATCCCAACAGCAGGCCGATGACCAAGGGATGAAGCAGTTGGGCGGGGTTCATGTGAGACACGGCAAAAAGCACAGCCGACAGAACAATCATGAGCCAGCGTCTCTGAGGTTGCCACAACAGCAGCGAACGCAGAGCAGCACCACGGAACACCAGTTCCTCGGCGACGGGGGCAAGCAGGCATATCACAGCATAGCCTCCGGTGGTACTCATTATCTGCGACATGAGAGCAGCGGCCCTGTCTATCTGGTCCTGCCACCGTTCGGGCCAGGCGGGCATCAACTCCTGTACGAAGAGCGACGGTATGGTGGCTCCTATGGCCGCCACGACGCACCAGCCGACCACACCCCAAGGACGCGTGACCACATAGCTGCGCGACACAGGCGCCCAACGGGCAATGGTGAACAGCGCGATGGCCAGGATGGAGAAGAGAGCCGTGGCAAAGATGGTGCCAACGGTGCCAAGTTCTGCAGGCCATTCGCCGTGCAACAGATAGAGTGACAACTGTGTCACAATCATTGAGACAAACTGCAAGCCAAGGAATAATATTACAAAGCCTACAGCCCAAAATGCGTTGATACTTTTATTCATGTCAGACTGTTTTTGTTTGATGTGAAGAGGGAGTGATGGGTGGCTGTAGTTTCGCAAAGTGCGGCTGTGAGTTGTAGCGCCTGCCTCTTGTCCTGCTGCAGCTGCCTGGAGAGCGACTCTGGCGAGTCGAAGGGCTGCTCGTCGCGCAACCTTGCAACAAACTGCAGCTCCAGCCTCTGGTTGTAGAGGTCAATGGATGCCGCGTCCATTTCTCCCGTCATGATGTGTGTCTCTATGGTCTGTGAGCTTCCGTGAAACGTGGGGCGCATGCCAATGTTTGTCATCCCCGGCATAGCCTGCCCGTCCTCGGTCCTTACAATCACCGCATACACCCCCGCCTTGGGAATGAGCTTCTGGGGGGAGTCGGGTTGCAGGTTCGCCGTGGGGAACCCCATCTGCCGTCCGCGCTGCTCGCCGTGCACCACACTGCCGCCTACGGTATAGCGGTAGCCCAAGAGCGTTGCCGCCTGCTCCACGCGGCCTTCTGCTATCAGCCGCCGTACGACAGACGAGCTGGCAGTGACACAGCCATCGGGTGAGGCGGTGCTTGCCGGCAGGCAGAGTGGCTCTCCGCAGACCACGTCCATCCCTATGCGCTCGCCATAGCGGCAGTAGTCGCTGAAGCCCTCAGTACGGTCGTGGCCAAAGCGGTTGTCATAGCCGGTGACGAGCAGCCGCACGCCGAGGTCACGCGCCAGCACCCGCTCCATGAACTGCTCTGCCGAGAGTGCCGCCATCTGCTTGTCGAAATGGAGCACCACCAGCATGTCGATGCCGGTGGCGGCCAGCAGTGAGCATTTCTCGTCAAGTGTGGTGAGGTGCTTCATACCGCCGCTATCGGCAACTCTCACCACTTCACGCGGATGCCGGTCGAAGGTGATGGCCATGGTCTGCAGGCCCCTCTCGGCAGCTGCATCTTTAAGCTGCTCTATGAGGAACTGGTGTCCACGGTGCACTCCGTCGAAGAAGCCTATCGTGGCAGCCCGTGGTGGCAGGCTGTCGTGCGAGGCCCCATCGGTACACCTGCCGTCGTCGCCGCAGTGGCAGGCGGAAGAGCCGGGGCTCATGTCCAAATTGTAGAAAATTGTTTTCATTTGGCCTGCAAAGTTACGAAAAAGAAATGATTTTGCGACTTTTTCCCCAAAAAATTTGGTTATTTGGAGAATATTATGTACCTTTGCACCCGAAAATCGGACTTGTAGCTCAGTTGGTTAGAGCAACAGACTCATAATCTGGAGGTCACAGGTTCAAGCCCTGTCTGGTCCACATTGAAAATCAAGCACTTACGAGTATCTCGCAAGTGCTTTTTCTTTTTAAGTGACCTTCAGGTGACCTTTTTGAACCAAAAGTGACACTACAGCGGATTATGAAATAGAGTGTAATTCCATGAACATTCTTGAAGAGAAAATTAAATGGAGTTACACTCCTGCAATCTGCATTTCTCTATCTCCAAGTCTAATGTCCGAGCTGCTCAGAAAAAGCCATCTTTAGTCTTGTGAATTAATATATTCTCTTAAACTCATCACCAATTTGTCGCCAATATATCTTATTGAAGGAGTGCCCGTTGATACTCAGGATTCTGCTCACCTTGAATGTCCGGTCTTCACCAATGTCTGTTCGGCGAGCCACAATATACCCGCCACCATAGTATTGAGAATAGCCTATGTCAGTAATCTCACAAGTAAAAATCCTGCCGCTTTTAGTACAATACTCGATATCTATAGTTTGTCTGAACTGAATAGCCCTATCAATCACTTCTTCAATAGCCATACCTTATACGACATTGAATTGCTCATTTGTATCTGGTGGTGGGAAAGGCATATTGCCGTTGTCACCATTAAGTTTGTCACCTCTGATTTCGCCCCCTTCGTTCAAAGGAAGATCTCCCAGTGAATTATCTTCCGGATTCTCAAAACGGGTAAACTCGCCTTTAAAGTCTAAAAGGACAATATCAGTAGCACCTTTTCGATGTTTTGCTATGATGATTTCAGCCTTGCCACGATAGTCAATAGTACCATCTGAAGATTCATATAAATGATAGTATTCTGGGCGATGAACAAAAACCACCATATCCGCATCCTGTTCTATAGCTCCCGACTCTCTGAGGTCTGACAGCATCGGGCGTTTACCCTCTGCCCCCTCTCTACCTTCTACGCCACGGTTCAGCTGGCTCAGTGCAATGATGGGGATATTCAGCTCTTTGGCCAGACCCTTTAGCGAACGCGAGATATTTGACACCTCTTCCTGACGATTATTGAACCTCATGCCATTAGCGTTCATCAATTGCAGGTAGTCTATCATGATTAACTTTATCTGATGTTCGTTGACCAAACGACGTGCTTTTGTCTTCAGTTCAAAAACAGACAAGCCTGGTGTGTCGTCAATATAAAGAGGTGCACCTATCAGATTGTTGATTCGCTTGTCAAACCTATCCCAATCCGCTCGGTCAAGATTTCCATTCAGAATCTTCTTTCCACCAATTTCACACGCATTGGATATCAATCGGTTCGTCAACTGAACTCCAGACATCTCTAATGAGAAGAATGCCATAGGGATGTGTTGGTCTGCCGCTATGTTCTTTGCCATCGACAAAGCAAAGGCGGTTTTGCCCATAGCTGGTCTTCCTGCAATAATGACCAAATCTGAATTTTGCCATCCACTCGTTACGTCATCAAGGCGATAATAACCTGTTGAGATGCCTGTCACGCCACCATTATTGCCAGCTGAAGCCTGCATGATTTTCGCAGCTTCTTCAATCAGAGGATCTACTGAGGTGTAGTCCTTCTTCATGTTTTTATGGGCTATGTCGAACAGAATACTCTCAGCTTCCTGAATGACATCATTCACATCGTAGGTCTCATCGAAAGCCTTGGTGCCAATAGTGCTGGTATATGAGATTAGCTGCCTCGACAGATATTTCTCTGCCACGATATTGGCATGATAGCCAATGTTTGCAGACGTGGCCACTCTCGAACTGAGTTCTGCCACATATCCAGGACCACCAACTTCTTCGAGTGTTCCAAGTTTTGCCAGTTGTTCTGTCACAGTTAGCACATCCACCGGCTTCTCTTCCATGCTCAACTGTTGGATAGCTGCATATATTTTCTGATTACGAGGCTCATAGAAACTTTCAATGTGTAACACCTCGCATACTTCCATATATGCATCGCGGTCAATCATCAATGCTCCCAGCACGGCCTTTTCAACCTCAAGAGCTTGAGGCTGAACATGACCATATACAAAATTCAAGGGTAGTTGGCTACTCTGACCTTGACTACGCTTATATTGAGTTCTTTGTCCTGGCATATAGTTTACTTTTTTTGCAAAAATAGCATTTCTTTTTCACATAAAGAAGCGAAACAGACTCACAAGCCTTGTGAAATAAGCATTTTATTCCCAAAGTACTAAGCCACGTGGCAAGGCAATACTCTTAGGCTCTCCTCGTGTACCTTTTATATAATAATGCTTAGCCATCTCGCTTCCAAGGATTCCTACAAATACTTTCTTGACTCTGGCGCACTTCTCATTGATAGAGTTCAGCATCGGGTTCGTTACGTCTTCGATACTCTGCAAGGCCCTGTCTGTCAGTCCCCAAGGTCTGACATCTGAGTAAATCTTTGCCAACTCCTGTCTGTAGTCAGGAAGATCCTTGAAGATGATTCCTTCTGGATGGCGCAGGAACAGCAGATACAGGGCCTTCAGTAATGGCTCCATACGAACTTCCACCCGCTGTTCTCCAAGGTATAGCCTATAATCCCTGCTGACTGTCAGTTTGAGTAAAGGCTGTTCTGTCTCTATGAGAGAGGACAACGCCTTCTCACTCATGCCATATTCCTTCAGCTTTCGGATTCTTTCCTTTACTTCCTTCACGAGGACTTCGTAGGGACATTGGTTTTCTTTGTTTGTGTTTGTCATAGTAGTTTAGTTTGTGTTTGTTATCTTTAGTCTTGGTAGTTGATCTGATAGAGTTTGTTCACTCTGTGAACTCCTGCTTCTTAATCAGTCGAAGCAGGTAGTCCACAGCCTTGGGCGCTTTCTCACGAGCCGTGCGCAACTTCTCTGCGAACTCAGAGTCAGACATGTCGCTGTTGAAGTCGTCCACCAGTTCACGCGGCTCGTCGCTCTTCTTCACCAGCACCAGTCCTTTCCTCTTCATCAGCATGCGGAGCGACAGGATACCCTTGTCGTACTTGGATTTAGCCTTGATGAGTTCCTGCATCAGGTTCAACCCTGGGTCTCCGATATGCAACTCGTTGAGCATCGCTATCGAGTATAGCACCTTGGCATCGGGTGTACTCATGTCGAACACGTCGCCCATCAGCACGTTCACGGCATCCGCCTCCTGGTAACGCTCCAACTTCGTCAGACAGCGAGACTTTACATAGAGTGCTTCCTGACACTGATGCTGTGCCAATACGCCGTCTACGTACTGCAAGGCCTGTTCGTACTCCCCTGCATAGAGGCTCAGCAATGCCACTAAGAATCGAGGCGCCCAGTGGTCTGCCTCCATCAGCGATGCAGGCACCTCACTGATGCAGCCAAACAAAGCCTCATCGCAGATGACGGTATCGAGGAACCGCTTCGTCTGCTGCATAGCCTCCTTGATGTCACCAGCCTCCGCCTTCTTCTGTACCAACAACAGATACTGTCGTGCAGCCTCATCGTAGTCGTGACGACTCAGCAGCTGATACACAGCTTTGCCGCTCTCTATCTCGCTATTGATGACCTGCTCGTCGTTATAGCCGTTGGCATACGACAGCACCTCACGGCTCGTATGAGCATACTGAGGGATGATGGGACGAGAGAGGAATAAGCCACTCAACGAACGCACACGGCTCAGAGCCACATAGAGTTGGCCAGCGGCAAACATGCCTCTGCTCAGATCAAGGTAGAGTTTATCAAACGTCATACCCTGACTCTTATGCACCGTGATGGCCCATGCCAGTCGGAGCGGATACTGAGTGAAGGTGCCCTGAAGCTCCTTCTTCATCTTGCGGCTCTCGTGGTCATACTCATAGCTGTACGACTCCCACGAGCAGTTAGGCACCACATAGGTCATTCCACCGTCCGTTGTCACCTGTATCTCGTCCCTGCTCAGTTTCGTCACGGTGCCGATAGTCCCGTTTGCCCACCGTCTCTGCTGGTCGTTGCGGGTGAACATCACTTGTGCCCCCACCTTCAGCTTCAGGGTCATGTCCACAGGGAGCCGCTTTTCCTCGAATTTTCCCGTCACCGTGCCCTCGTAGGTGTACTCCTCGCTGTCAATCGCTACTAACTGCTGCTGATTGATGTCGTCAGCCGTTTTGTTGACTGAGGCCAGCGTGATGACCATCCCGTCCTCTTTCGTAGGCTGACAGACCCGCTCGTTCAGGTGCATCAGGTTCTCCGGTGTCGTCTTGTTCAGCCGCACGTTCTCCAGTATCTGCAAGAATTGGTCATCCTCCTGTCGGTACACCTTCTGGAACTCAATCTTCACCAGCCGCATCCGCTTGATGACGTCGGCCTTGTAGAAGAAGAAATCGTCCGTACGATAGAGGTCATGCATCAAGTCGCGCTCAGCTCCCTGCTTCACCACTGGCGGCAACTGGAACATATCACCCACGAAGATTACCTGCTTGCCACCAAACGGAAGCGATGAGCGCAGCGTCTTCCGCATCGTGTAGTCGATGGCATCAATGATGTCGCAGCGTACCATCGAGACCTCGTCTATAATGATGGTGTCCGTATGAATCAGCGTTAGGATACGGGCCTCACTCATCTTGCCCATCGTACCAGGTGTGCAGACATCCATTGGCAGCCCGAAGAACGAGTGGATGGTATCGCCACCCGCCAGGATAGCTGCCACACCCGTCGGAGCCAGCGTGATGAACTGCTTGTCCACCATCTGCTGCACCTTGCGGAGGAAGGTGGTCTTACCCGTTCCTGCCCTACCGGTCAGGAAGAAACTACTGTTCGTGTTGGCTATCAGCTCGAAAGCCATCACCTGCTGCTTGTTCTCTGTGTCGATCATGTTCTCCATTGTCTTTGTGTTCTCCATCATGTTAGTGCTGTTCAAGTTTTGGGAGTATCTGGGTTAAACGTGTGTTGAAGTCAGGGTCGAGGAAACTCTTGTAGCATCCGCTGATTAGTTCCTGTGCCTGCACGGCAATCTGCTCTGCTGGAGCACAGATGCGCTGAGTCTTCATCACGCCAGTCAGATAGTTCTTCACCATCTGCTCCGACTCCCGACGGATGAAGTCCTCGTTACGGAACACCTTGTCATAGTCCCGCTTCTGTATCAGCTCCATCTTTTGCCCGTTGAAGGCATAGAGTTCGATGCTGTCGATGTACGTCCAGCTGTGGTAGAGCCCCACCTTCTCCACGATGACGATACGGTCGCAGAACCGGATGCCAAGGTAGTAGCGGTGCCCATTTGCACTCTCGTACTGGCTGCAGATGAACATCTTCTGGCTGTCATCCCATGTAGGGATATTCACTCGCGGTGTGCCGAATGTCGGCAGTATGCTGTCAAACAGGTTCTTGTTGATTGCTTTGCTCAGTGTTGCCATAGTTTTTGGGTTTTAATGGTTGAACTTCTGGTTATTTGTTATCCTTGTTGCAAACAGCGGCTTCAAGCCAACTGTTTGCGTT
>Ga0247610_10004180_pt1 | contig 15524 bp, 21 predicted proteins | sample 174DNAGHGhighgp2_FD_193483 | JGI IMG/M metagenome (GOLD analysis project Ga0247610, IMG submission 193483) | Sheep rumen microbial communities from Palmerston North, Manawatu-Wanganui, New Zealand - 1742 DNA GHGhigh gp2 | ecosystem: Host-associated > Mammals > Digestive system > Stomach > Rumen... | reverse complement strand
AATATACTAGAGTGCGCTATACGTAAAGTAAACCGGGTTACGCATAAAAATACACCCAATCTCGTCAGTAACAGACCTCCTTATCTAAAAACAATGAGTAAAAACTTTGTGAGCGTACTGAGGAGAAGTTGGGTGTAAACGATTATTTCTTTATCTTTAATTGCTTCAAAATGGAAAAATTATATGGCATTTCAACAATACAATCATCAATCTCTACATCAATTGCATTGATACCACGAGAAATATCTACTTGACATTTCTTGAATATCATATTGCAATAGTAATGATGAGTTAACTGAATGCTGTCTACTTTACAATTTTTGAATATAATTGTAGGAATAAATTCAGAACCAGGTTTGACAGAAGATGGAACACTTGCACTACCAATCGAACAATCAAAACACTTTAAGAATTTTTCATAATCTTTTTGGTTGTTTATCACTATCTTTGTACCTTTTATATATGAGTCAAATAATGAAAACTGTAATTCTTCAGGCCATTTTGCTAATTCAATCACAGTATTCGATGGAACAGACCAAAGATAGATTTTGTTATTATCATCAATTATAAAATCTACCTCCCGCTCTACATTTAGCAAGTCCTCAACTTGCTTCGCCAGGTATTCTTTCATACCGGATTTGGTAGTAGACAATATGCTTTCATGTAGTGATTTCATAATAGACTTTTTGCTTGTTCTTTTGATTTTGATTTGAATATTGGACAATCTCCCCAAGTATCACTATGACGATATACTACCCAATAATCACCTTCTTGAACTAATCGGTCCATAGCTTTTTGTTTATTCAATATCACTATAATCTTTTTTACATTTGATATAGTGGTTTGATTTCTTACTTATAATTATTTAAAATAACTTCTTGTAAGTGAATTGATGTATTGAATTTCTTCAGGCTCTAATTTTGTTTCAAGCATTTTTCTCCAACCTGCTTTTTTAGGATTTGCTAAATACTCAGCAATTTCTGGATCATCCTTGTATTTTTCTGCAATCTTTTTCAACTTCTTGTCTTTGAAAAACGCAGATATGTCATCTTTAATAACTTGCCAAGGACTTCTTGGATCTAAATTATCAGTTGATGCGTTAATACCACCAGCAAGTGAAGTAACAATCATTACTGTAGAATAGAATGTAGTTGCAGCAAGTAATGAGATAGTTGTCAATGATTCATTAACATTTTCATTGAGCATATCTTTCAAGTCTTTCATATTATTAGTCTAATTTAATTTTTTCACCAGTTTTAAAAACTTGATCTGGATAACCTTTGAATATACCCCAAGCTTTCCCTTTATTGTTCTCTATATCTGCATAAGCATATTCATAAATAAATTGTTGACCATTTACTACACCATAAAACACACCAATATCATATGTTCCCCTTGTGCCAATAATTAGTAGTACATCTCCTTTTTCTAATGTATTTCCAAGCGCATCGCAATCTGGTCTTTCTCCTTTTATATTTAATTTTCTTGATAATAATTCGGTTCTTACTTTACATATTTTTTTAACTTCATTTTGGTCATAAATCCATTCAGATTTTAATTTATTTAAATCTTTAAACCAATCTTCAAGAATTGTGTCTTTTAAGTTTTTCATATATCTTCTTCAATTTTTGTTCTTTTTGTTGTTTTTCCACCTTTCCAAATACTTGTTACAGATGTAATACCAAGTAACGCTGTTGATGTGATAATAAGTATTTCAAATAAGTCTTTAATGTTATCTGTCATTCCTTCTCTTATTGCTTGAATTACAATAAATACTAAGCAGGTCATCAAGACAATACCTCCGAGAATTCTCTTAGAGGATAAATGTCCTGATGAAGCCGAGAAAGTTTCTCTAAATATGTTAGGTTTTTCTTGTTTCATTACTTAAATTCCTTTCGGTAATAACCACACATTATAGTCAGACATTTTTATTTTTTGTAAATTACCTTGCTCAATAGCAACAATAGTACATTCTGGGAAATTCTTAAAGTATTCGTCTAAGTAAGCATAAATTTCATTTTCATATTCTCCTTTACGCTTACCTTTTTTGATTAAACGTATATTCTTTAGAATTTCAGATTGCATATCTGTATTTACAATTGAAATAGACTCAATTGATGCACCTGTGCATTTGATATTGTCTAAGTCTTTCTTTGTAATATGAGTATTGTCTAATTTAATATATCGGTCTTGCCACAATTTTCCTGTTCTTTTACAATCGACAAACTTCAATTCAATAGGTTCTATCTTTGAAAGTAGTGTTGAGCTTCCTTCAATTTCTAGTGCGCAACTCAATTCCATTTTGAAAGAAGGAATTGTACCAATCTCTCCATTGATATACAATTTATGAGCATACTTCGGCAGTTGTTTTACAGTAATATTTTTCTTTTTGCCAAAAGTAAAACCGGTATATATTTGGTTGAATTTGATTTCTTTAGGTATTTCTCCTTTTACATTATGGTCTACATCAACACCCATGTTTGATTTTTGTTTTGTACTAATACCATCTGGAGTAATATCAAAAAATTCATCCACTGCACTCATATTGTAGGTATGTATTTCGTGATTGAATAAATTGTCAAAAATCCATTTCTTGACAAAAGATAATTTACCTGATTGAGTGCTGGCTAATATAGTCTCGTACAATGATTTCATATTATACAATCTTAATCTTTTCCATTTCCGGTGTCAAAATATGGGTTTGTCTTGATGATACTACATAACCCAAATCACTTAGCAAATCTCTGTTAACTAATGCATTTGTATTTTTTACGCGTTGTTTAACAATTGCCAATCTTACATTATTTGCTTGTCTTAAACCAATACGTACAGAAGGTACCTCGATAATAGGACGATTTGCCTCGTTATTATCATCTCCAGTTCTTGCATGTGAGTGGTCTACAATATCAAATGTGAATTCTTTTCCTTCAATAGTAAAAGTTACTTTTTTACCTTTCTCGGTATACTCGCCCACTTCAATATGTGAAGCATATGCTCCATTACCCGTATCCAGCTTAGCAAGATATTGTTTCTTTACACCATTACCCCAGTCAATCTCGAGGGTCTCTAAATAACCAGCAATCTTATCTTGTAAATAAAATTCTTTAGGGTCTTTCAATTGGTTAATCAAAACTCGTACAAAATTTTCTTTAATTACATCAGAAATACCATCTGTACCAGGACTGGCATTGATTTCTAGCACTGCGTTATCACCGAGTTCAGGATTAGTACCTTTGACAATCGGCATGATATCTACAGCACACCAAGGCATTTTTGAAAGTTTAGCAGTTTTCAATGCGATTTGTTCTTGCTCAGGTGTCAACTTTACAGGTTCAGCAGTAGCACCGAGTGATACATTAGAACGGAAATCTCCACCTAATTTTACTCTCTTCATCGCAGCAAGAATAACTTGTCTATCATTTAAAGTAAGCACATGCACACGTATATCGCCGCCATCTGCTTCTTCTTTCTTTTGTATAATCAATTGTAAATCAGGAGTTACAGCGAACATAGCTTGCAGAACAGCATAGAATTTCTTACCATTGGACAAGAATACACCAGTACCCCCGTGACCATCTAATATCTTGATTACCAAGTCTTTATCTTCGTTTTTATCTTTATCTTTATCATCCCAATCCGCATAAATCTCATGCATTGCTTTAGAGAACAACTTCTCATCATACAAGATATCTTTGTTCATCAATGTAAAGTTAGGTTGAGGAATGCCACCTTTTTGAAGCAATACTGCGGTTTCATATTTATCACATGCAACAGCGGAGTATTGTACAGGATTGAGTACTAAGAAACCTCTATCTTGTAACAGTTTCACTACATGCTCACAATCATACTCATCTTGTACACCTAAACGTGAGAAAATAAGTGTGTCTGTATTGTTTTGTTCATCAATAGTAAATGTTTCCTTATCGTCTTTGATAGTGATCTCAGACTCATCTTCTTTTGAGTCTACATCAGCTGCAACAAACACATGCAATTCAGGAATTATTTCGCATTTCGCTTTCTTGAACTCATCGATGGCATCATAGATATTCTTCAATGTCTTGTTACCTTTTGGATCTCTGTCATTGGTAAAGATAATAATATGCTTGAAGATATTGGAAACCTCTTTCAAGTCGGCATATTCAACAGGCAATTTATCTTTCAAGAATGTCGTTTGTTTTACTTCTTCATCGGCTTTTCCGTCGCCTTTCTTCTCTTCTATTTGAGATTCATTTATTGAGTTCGGTAAATGATATACCTCTTTTAATTGTTCTACGGATTGTATATTACGATAGCTCATATTTATAAAAATATATTCTCTTAATATAATAAAAGAAAATGACAGTAAGATTTATTTCCTACTGTCACTTTTATTTAGAACAGACTCATTTGAATAGAGTGGTCTGTGTTGAGTTCAGGAAGTCCGGCTGGTACAAATATTCGATTGAGTGGGTCGAGTACATATTTCTGGAACATGTGTGTACGGTCTATCGGTGCGTATTTATTACCCCAATCTGGATAGTTCATCGCCTCGTATGCAAAATAATCCCATTCATTACCTTTCATACTACCTTTTCTAAACTCGTACATCTTTACTTTGCCGTTGTATATCTCGTCTCCTGACAGATTGTATTTCTTACGTATTCTGTTGTAATTCGCAAGCGCACGAGCGTTCGCAGGACAGTGCGGAGCAACGATAACCGAATCTCCTTCGTCACTTAAAATATATTTACGATATCCATTCACACGCACATTCTCGCAGATATCGTCTATATTACGTTCGTTCCATTGATTTTGATATTTGATAAGCTCAAGGTTCAATTTATGGATAAGATATTTGTCTTCCGAATTCATAAGCATAAATCGTACCATACCATTCAAAATCTCACGAGAGAACCCAGGAGCGGCAGCCTTGTTCATCTCAAGTCCGGTTACTTTCATCTTCAAATGGTCAAGCTCGAACTTCTCACCGTCTTTCCAAAGCAATAGTTGTGCATATCTTTTCTTTACATTCAACCATACCCCGGCAAGATTAAGAGTCTCAAGCTCAAAGTTATGTACAGACTGTCCACCCCGCTCGTCATAATATTCTTTGATATATTGACGGTTATGCGGGTCGAGGAAGAACTTATTGAAACCTACGATAATGTCTCGTTTTTGTTCAATAGTCATTTTCTCAATACCTTTTATTGTTTTCAACAATCCTTCATAGCACATATACAAAGAATCTGTGTCGCCGTATATTGGCAATACAAAGGACGGCTCGTTATAAGTATCAGGGTCCACACTGGATGGTACGAAATAAGTTTTATCCAATACCTCCTTAGCCTTGATTGGATCAACCTCAATCTTTAACTTCTTATGTAAGTCATACATCGTGGTCCAATGCTCTTTGATATAAGCCGGAATATGGTGTTCCATTTTATGTATAAGATTTCTTGCTTCACCAGTGATATCATTTGCTAAGTTCATGTTGTACCAATAAAAACTTATGTGCGAAGCTCCGCCGTATATAGAGTTCATCATCAATTTCATGGCCAACTGGTTAGAATCCAAATAAACAACTTCGTTTTTAATAACAGGTAATATGTTATTAAGAACTGCATCACCCATATCAATAAGTGATTGAGTGGAAACGACTCCTTTTACTCCAAGTTCGTCCAAGTGTTCAATGATATTCTGTGGATATTCTTGTAAATCAACTTGGTGGTGTTCCAATATCTTCTGAATGTCCGATACAACGGTAGCCTGAATGGCTTTTCCTAAGTATTTATCATGGTCACGGATAGATTGTAGTTTGGATTGTATACGTTTGAATGAATAATCTTGGTCATTCTTATATACACTTCCGTTTACACTGACAAAGTATTTCTTAGGATTTGCGCGATAAGGTTTAAGCTTTTCCTCGTCCAGATATACTGCAATAACACGACCCAGTTTTGGTTTAGCCGCTGTACCTTCGTTGACCAGTACATTAGGACCGATTACTATATATTGGTCTTTGTTTTGTCTATATGGTTCAAGTTTTACATTATCCCAATAAGCACCGATATAGTTCTCAAATGACAGGTTACAAGTACGCATTGAAGATGGGTACAGTGCAGCAAAGTCATTACAACTCACAAACGGGTGAATTCCAGGAACCGGTTTCTTTACATACGCACCCAACAGTGCACTTCGTGCGGGGTCAGGCCTGTCTTCATAGGCAATTTTAATGCCCAATTCATAGAAGTCTTGGAATACCATTGCCTCTGTAAGCGCAATTTTGCTAAAACAGGAAGCAATTTTCTCATTACATTGCAAAGCGTAAAGATAGATATGATCCAATGATTTGAACCGATAATTGATAAGCTGGACAAGTACACTATCGATGGAGTTGTAGAATACATATCGTCCATAATCATCGCGATACAAGTCATCAAGTGATTTGCTGTATTCGATTTTGTGTATGCCCATCGACGCACTTGCAATATAGTCCAATTTCATAGACTCTTTCATTGGTAGTACCGTCTTGTCCTCGTTCTCAATAATGTCCATCATATCAAGAATGAGCGTATGTTCCGGCATTGGTAAAGTGAATTCATTACCAAAACGGTCTTCAAATCGTTTCGGCGAGGTGCGACGGTTACAAGAGGAAATCTTAACGGACAATTGTGGATAATAATTCTTAATACGATTTACTATATAGTTCCAGTCGTATTTGATACAGTTCCATCCGGTTAAGATAGGTACTTTGGAGACGATGCTGGTCAAGAAATATTTAATCATTTCCTCTTCAGTTGGAAAATATACATACTTAACATACGGCATTTTCAGATTTAATTTCTTGAAAAATGCTGTGTTATTTATATACTCTTCAAAGTTCTTATCAAGTGTTTGTTTTTCTTGGTCATTGAATTGGAGTGTACCGAGAACGATAGTGTTCAATTCAGGAGAACATATAGAAATGGTTGATATCGGGCATCTCGCATACTCTGGTTCGGAATACTCGCCGTTCTCATCAGCCAAGGTCTCGATATCGAATGTGTATACCTTAGGGAATGTACGTTTACGGAGAAGTGCTCGATATTTAGGGTCTAACTCTCGTAGGAATGTGTGTATTTCAAATTTGCTAGGTTTTTCTACCCATCGGATATCGCATTTATCTCCGGACCAGTTCGTGAATTGTCCGCTTGGTGTAGAATAGTAGGCTTTGAAACGATTGACGTTAAAAGAAAGAATTTGTTTTGCCCCATTATCTTCAATATATGAGACATCCAGCCTACGACTGTAGCTATTGAAATTATAATCTAATATCATGTGTTGTATTTTATTTAGCTGGCCTTCAGGGCCCATTAAAACTTAAAATCTTGTTTAGTGTTGTATAAATATATTAAAAACCTAGTACATCTTTACCATAATATGGAGTAATATGTTTACCTATCAAATCATTGTAAGAGTATATTTCACTTTGTACAGTTCCTAGTATTTTACAATTTCTAAAACAAGAAAAATCGCTGATTTCACAATTTATTTTTATGGGCATTTGAATCTCAGAAAAAGATATGTGTTTGTCTTTTGTAAAATCTTTTTCAATAACAAAAGTACAATCCATATTTGGTTTTAAGAAACTAAACATTTTAACAGGTGGATCTTCTTCATTAAATAACCATTTTGAAAATTCGTTTCTAGATACCGTTTGTGTCATAAGTAACAATTCTATAAAAGAAACTGGAATTAATATCCTGATATTTTTATGTTCATCAATCTCAGTAATCATTTCAGACTCTTTGTTATTAACAAGAACCTTACAATACTTATTAAGTACTTCTTTTCCGTAATAATACTTATAACCTGATTTTGTAGATTTTAATATACTCACATATAAACATATAAAAAAGACCGGTAAAATTAATTACCAGTCTTCAATTAAAGAATTTCAATATTTAGTTTGGGAGTATTCAGACCAACCGGTATATGTCGGTTGTTCACTTCAATGATAAGTATGACCTCACTGCCTGATATTTCATAACTTATACAAGGGCCAGTTATGTCAATTCCTACAATACAATCACACTTCAAGTGAAGTCTTTTGCCGACAAATGATTTACCTATATAGTCTTTAATTGGAGTCATTAGTGTGCGTATCCTTTTGGTTCAACACCATTCTTTTCTAACCATTCTTCGTAATAGTCATCTTCCATTGCATAACCACAGTGTTCGCCTTCGTATTGATCGCAAAGGTCATTCCAATCTCCGGATTTCACTGCTTTATCAAATTTCTTTTGACCGTAGAACGGAGCAGACCAACTTGCATATTGACAACTATCGTCTGACATTCCTGGATCATCATTTTCAATAATACTTAATATATCACCAGCTTTATCAAAGAATATTTCAGAGAAGGTTTCAAATTCGTCAGCAGTTGTACCAAGCTCTGAGACTAATTTATAGAAATCATCATATTCTTTTTTTGAACTTTTGTTTATTACATCTATTGCATCGGTTCCTCCAAGATCCTCAATCCATTGCCAGAATACTCTTTCATCTGTGCTATTATATCTCTCGTTGATATTTGTTTTGATACTTTCAGTTAAACTTTTCATATATTTTTATCCTCTTTTTAATAATTCTACATTGATATATTCTTTTTCAACTTTCCAATCTGGATGTTTTAGATTTGGGTCAGTCACCATATGGACTAACTTAGTGATGTCCATAGATTTGTACGCATCTTTGAGTTGTTCCCAAGTCTTATGCACATTAGCTAAAATCTCTTTTACCATCTTCTCTCCTAGCGAACGAGCACGTTCTGCATCTTGTCGAACGGACATCTCCTCAGGGACATCAAGATATACTACAGTGATATTGTGTGTTTTGCCGCATACATCCACTATCTCTTGGAATTTAGAAAGCTCATCACCTGTAATAGCAATAATTACATCAGATGGGCCCACAAAATCAAGTCCTTCTAACTCACCTTTTAGTTTCGATTGGAAGTCTTTCTTATATTCGGCTTTAGAGTATTTACGTACAGAGAAATCACTAGCGAAGGTATTGTCGAAATACTCCTTCATAAATGCTTTCTTATACAATCCTCTTACTTTGTCTTTCTGACTTTCTTGTGCATTCGAATATCGGTCTGCCCATACTTTTACAAATTCATAATCAATATTGGAAATGTCCAATGTCTTAGAAATTTTACCGTAATCAACTGCTGCGTCCATTGCTTCTTGTTCTTGTTGTAAAGCTATAGCGAATGCCTCCTTACGAGATTTGGCATCGGTAACTGCTTCAGGTAATATAGCACGAAGTAATTGGTCTGCTAATTCATCTACATGTTTCTTTTGGAATTTTGCCAAGTTCCAATCAGAATCCAATTTTCTAGGAGTGATATTGTTCTGGAAGAATTTTTTAGATGTGTTATCCATCCAGTATGTTTTTCCTGCTCCTGGACCACCCATTACTACCACACATTGCGGCATAAGGTCTTGCTTAAACTCAGTTAAATATTGAAAAAGTGTTCTCATAGTTCTACTTTTTTATCTCCTTTGAATCTCCAAATATTTGCTTTATCATCGAAATAAATTGTTCCGGTTTGTGCTTTAGTATTGTTATTGTCACTCGGAATAAACTTACAAATCTTTGGATCTACATTATTGTTCTTAAAAAATTCAGTTAACATTTCTGATGCTTCGGGTTTGAATTTAGAATTTCCTTTATCTAACGAATAATAACCCAGCATTTCATCACATATATACATCTCATCAGTTACCGTGATGTTTTTGATATTACTCAATCTACAACTCAAACCACCTTTAAATACACTCGTTTGTACGATTTTCTTTAATTTGATATTCTTAATCTCCCTTATTACAGTTGGAGAACCACCACCCAATGCATGACCATAGTTTACATCAATTTCGGTACATCCTTTAGGCAGTTTGTCTAGTTTATCAATCTCGCAACCGGTGAAATTAATATAATCGCGTACTTCTTGTACCATATCTCTTGAGTCTTTGAACTTGAGTTGTTGGTAATTGATGTTGGTTATTTTACCATTACCCCGTACGCAATAGATATTGTATGGTAGAACACCTGAAGCATTTGGGGTATCGCCTTTGTAGAAATTAATCGTGTCTATACTGGTTGATGTATCACCGTCGATGTCAATAATCCAATATGCTCCTTTGGGTGTTGCTTTTACCTCGTAATCCCCGAATTTGAAGAACATCTGGTATTGTTGAGTGCTTTTATACCACTCCACTACCTTGAGCGCTTCCCCTGCTTTACCAGCATGTGTTGAACTTAATATGCTTTCGTATAGTGATTTCATTTACACCCAACTCATTTTTTCATAGAGATATGCAGCCCATTTGTTGAAGCTATCGCCGATAAAGTTTTTGTGTGAACTCATATCTTCATCAATTATATAACCTAATGATTTCGATAAGTTCTTGAGATAACCCATTAGACGTTCTTGTGATGCGTTTGCATCGCTTAAACAACCACAATCATACAAGTCAGAAATATAATCTACAGTATATAATGGGAAGTTCATTTTTATAATTCCATCAATATATCTCTTGAACTCTTCCAAAAACTCGATAGTTTGGTTTGTCCAGAAACTAACATCGCTGAATGTATCAACCATCTTCTCGTATATTGCTTTACGATAAATATAGATTGGATCACATGTAGTCAAGCCAGCAGATAATATGTTAATACCTGTTACACCCTGACACCCACAAGTACTTCTGTTTGCTGCAGTCAATACATCAACAGAAGTTTTGGGAGTAAATGTAGTGAGATGTCTGATTGTGTCATCGTACATATTTTGGTCGTAATATCTCAACATCTCTAGTACATCATATCTTTTCTCTGTCTCTGCATTCAATTCAAGCAATTCATGTGCTAACCACCATCTGAAGTTTTGTAGTTCTCCAACGGTAATCTCCTCATCTGGGTGGAATTTGTTAGATTCAATAAATCTTGTTACAGAGTTTACATTCTCCGTAGCATCAAAATTGATATATCTTCTAGTGTTCAATAATTCAACAGGAATACTATCAAAGTCAGCAAGATAGTCTGGATTTTCTTCATAGATAGTTTTTTCAGTTCTACAAATTAGACTTACTGTGGCATAATTATTTGAACTTGCACATTGGTTATTTTTTATATTGCCAAAATCATTATCATATTGAGAATTTAATAAACGATTTCCGTTTTTGCCTACATATGATTGTCCATTAAAAAACCCCCAATAATCATAAAATATTCTTAATCCGGCTGAATTTGAATATGGTAATCTATTTTTACCTTCGCTATTATTATTTAAATACCATGCACATTTCCAACAACCATCAATATGTTCATTATTATATTTTGTTTTTGATGTTGCTATATTAGCAGATGTCAAACCGCTACTTGCCAAACAATCATATCCTACAAATTGTCCATCTTCAGTAATAAAAGGTTTAGTTAAATCTTCCAAGCAAAATGGCTGTATTTTGGCATTATTTGTATTTATTTCATATGCTTTCTTAAAATAACCGTCATCGCCATCAACTTCTAGCAATATCTTAACATTTTCATGTGTTCTTATAAAATCAGTTAATGCAATATAATCAGCAGAGCCATTAGCAAAATCACCACTAATAACTTCTAAGTCAGAACATATATATTCCCACTCGCCCCAAGTTTGTTCATCACCATCGATAACATATATACATATTGATGCTGTATAATCACCATTATTGGTTATTCTATAATCAAAATAATTTTTAACCGGATCATATCTGTTCTCAAATTTAATATTTCCAACGGTATTTTCATAAATACAATATGAAGACGGAACCATCTTAAATGGTGAACAATTTTCTACAATATTTGCATCAGCGTCATAAATATTACCAACATTTATAATAGAATATCCTACTGTACTACTAACATATTCTTTTGCAATATATGAATCACCATTGTTTTTTGGATTGATAATACCTATATAATATCTTTTAGACGAATCAATATTACCATCCTCATCTAAAAGCTCTTCATATTGGTTTATTTTTTTATATTCGACAATTTTCTTTTCTATGTACTTGCTTTTACTTGCCTCTCTGTATTGTTCTGTGGACATTTGTTCCAAAGCAACCGCATCCGTCAGATTAACATTATATACATATCTTCCTCTGAAACTATCATTAAAGATATCTATTTGTTTTTGTGTTAACTGAGGATCCTCTTCCGCGGAGAGAATTACATCATTAAATTTAATTATATTCATACAGCATTCTTAGCTTTTTCTTCTTCTATTTTTTGTTTGGCTTGCGCTTCTGCTTCAGCCATTTGTTTGGCTGCTTCTTCTTGAGCTTTTTGGATTTTTGCTTTTTGGTCTTCGAGCCAGTCAGTAATCTTCTTCTTTTGTTCTTCTACAAACGTATTCATTTGTTCTTGAACCTTAGCTAATTTATCCTCTAATTTCTTGCGTTCTCTAGCGATAAATTCTTCCGATTGACCTTTGCATTTCTCAACAAGCTCATCTTTCTGCTTATTTATTTCGTCAATCTTTTCTTGGAATTTGCCGATTTTTTCTTGCATTTCGGCTTGTTTCTCGTATCCTAACGCAATAATATCCACTAGCTTACTCATATATACAATAATAAAAAGAAACAGCTCTAAATTGAACTGTTTCTATAATCACGTATCGTTAAAAATTATACTCCAGAAAAACTTACTTTCTCAATAATCTGGTTGACTCGTTCTTCAACTGTTCCGTGTACAGTGATATAATGTACACCATAGAGATCCAAATAATTCTTTATCATTATATCAATATGTTCTTGATACTCTTTATCTGTACTGCGCTGTCCATCAGCTTGTATCTCAAACTCAATAGGAAAATAAATGTACAACGCATCCGGATTATTGAGGATGAACTCTTTAACTTTTCCTCTTTGTTCATCTAATAATTCTTGTGAACACTTTCCTTTACAATACTGATATGTCGTAAATGCGTATACATCAAACAAAGACCGTTCGCTGATGAAATGTTTATGCGATTTGAATTGTTGCTCGTATGCGTCAAAAATCGCTTTTTGTGAGCGGTCTGTACTATCCATGTTGATAGTTAATTTATTGTCTGCTATTGTTTTTCTAGTAACCCCTTTAATCTTAGGCCATGTATCAGGCAAGGCATCTATTACAGAAGTCTTGCCTGTTCCTTGTGCCCCTGTGAATAATACTTTCATATTATTTCTCTCCCGAACTTGCAAATCCACCGGCACCACGGTCTGATACTTCAATAGCATCATATTGTGCATTGGTAATCTCTTGCCACTCTGTATTGATATATTCTTTGTGTATGAATTGCACAATCTTTTGACCTGTTCTAAGTGTTACCTCTTCATCACTGGTATTTATCATGTTCAGATGCACTTCGCCTTGATAATCTGCGTCAACCACCTTGGCACCAACAACCAAACGGTATTTCGTTGCAACACCTGACTTATTATTCGCATCCAGATAAGTGTTCTTGTCTAAAATATTCACTTTAATACCGGAAGGAATATTGATTTGTGCATGCGGAGCCAGTGTCATCTCTACAATCTGGTCGCCTTGTTCATCGATCTTATATGCATACTTGATGTCATTCTTCTCATTCTTTGCTTTCAAATCAGCTAAGAACTGTTCGTTATAATAAGGAATGAAGAAATCCGTGCCTGCATCATGAGCATTCGCACGTGCGGGAGATTTTACATCTCGAATTTTTGTAAACTGTATTCGTCTATCCATAATTATTGTTTTTGTTTCTAATTACAAGGTCCATAAAAATAAAGACCTTCATACATTCAAATTTTTCTTATTTGAATATATGAAAATCTTATTCCAATTTTACATTACTATCAATCAATCTTCCAATAAATCAGCGATATATCTACCACTATTAGCAATATTCTCTAGATTGTAGTTAGGAGCAGTTGAAACACTTTGGTCTTCCACCTCTCCTGAATGCAATCCGCTATTTGATATCTTGCTTAAATCAAATTCGCTGGGATCGAGATTGGCACCTTTTTCGTTCAAATTGCGTAATTCTTCGTCTGATATTTTTACTTTGTCCATCATATTCAAAATAATAATAACGAAGTGTCATGACAATAAAAAATTGGGTAATACTTTTCAGTACTACCCAAATTGATAATAACCGTTATACTTATTTAGGAAGTTGGATAAGCGGAGTATTTCCACCAGATACTTGAGGTAGTTTACCATCCCACTTTTCAATCCAATCCTCTTGAACAATCATCGGAGACAATGATGCGCTGATGGTACGATTGTAATATGCTTCGGCATCGGCTTTAATCTTCATTGCTTTTGCATCACCTTCCGCCTTAGCAACCGCAATCTTTGCATTGGCTTCTGCTTGCTTTACTTCGTTCTCTGCTTTCAATGCTGCCTGTACCGCTGCGTTCTTGGCGTCAATCATCTTACGCAATGACTCAGGCGGCGTGATCTGTGACGTGAACTCAGTAACCGTGAATCCTTCTCTTGTCAATGTAGAGTCAAGCATCAGTCGTACCTCATTCTCGAACTTTGCTCGATTGGCCATCAACTCATCAGATGTGTAGTTATTTGCGGTTACACGATATGCATCATAGATAACGGTTCGCATATAACCTTCTTGGATTTCCTCTAGACTCTTACGGTATTTGAAAAATACATCCGTTGCTTTTTCACGATTCAAGTAATATGCCATCGTCGGGTCCATCGTAAAGATGGCAGCATCCTTTGTGTTTACTGTAAATGGCTTATAATCAACACGTTGTACAAATGTCGGATACGTGTGAACGGCTGTGGTGATAGGGTTATAGAATACATAACCGGTTACAGGACTTGCATCCAATTTACCTTGGTCGGTAAGAGATAGTTTGTTGAACTTAATACCAACCTCTGACGAGTCTACGCGAGTGCAACGAACCATCGTACTCGGAATAATGATAATAAGCAATGCGATTACAACTAATGTAAAAATGTGTCTACTTTCCATAATTTGTTTTGTTTTTAATTGTTTTAAGTTACTTTATTTATTTTTCTTCATCTTGTTTCTTGTTCTGTTTTTCATATTTGTGATGTTCATAATCTTCCCAATCAACATCATTAAAAAGAAAACGATTTAATTTAGTGTCACGAACAACTGATTTACCATCAAAACAAGTATAAAATCTATCTGTTTGATAGTTAAACACGTTGTACAGATATAAAACCGCAAAAGTTACAATACCAACTAACGGAATTAGTGAACAAATAAAACTCAAGATACTGTAAATTCGAGGTAGTCTTTGTTCAAATGTTAGTAAGTTAATTAAATAAAATAGGATTCCTCCAAAAAATGCTAATAGTACAAGAATTTTGCTAAACATATTTTTTTTATTTTTTATTAGTGTTTACATTAACGACAATTTGTTTCGGCTCGTTTTCGATAAAATACTCGAGCTGAGCAATTCGGTTCTCCAATGAGTCTACACGCTGGTTATACTCTTTCGCTATAT
>Ga0247610_10004179_pt1 | contig 15526 bp, 11 predicted proteins | sample 174DNAGHGhighgp2_FD_193483 | JGI IMG/M metagenome (GOLD analysis project Ga0247610, IMG submission 193483) | Sheep rumen microbial communities from Palmerston North, Manawatu-Wanganui, New Zealand - 1742 DNA GHGhigh gp2 | ecosystem: Host-associated > Mammals > Digestive system > Stomach > Rumen... | reverse complement strand
GGTTTTCTTTTCGCTCCCTGATGAAACATTAAATGATGTCGAATTATTTTTTATATTTGACATTTATATAAATTTCTCCTATTTGAATTATTATATTGATTAATCGTCATTCTTATGGAATTTAAGTCTGTGTTATTAAGTTTAATCTTTATGGAATTAAATAGATGAGATAAAAAATCCAGCAAATATTAGCTGGATAAAAAAACTAAATTAATAATTTTTAATAAACTAGTTAGTTTTATTTAGTTCCTTAAAGAATTCAACGGCAGTACAATCAAAATAGTAGTTAGTTATCGAATGAGTAAATGTTGATGTTTTGGGATTAACTTCAATTATTTTTACACTTGGATTTTGCTGTTTAGCAATAAATGGTAGTTGGTTTGCAGGCATTACTTGACCTGAAGTACCAATGATGAGAATTACATCAGCTTTCGTAATGTTTTTTAAAGCATTACGATAAGCGTGTTCTTCTATACCTTCACCATAGAAGATAAAGTTAGGTTTTAAAATACCATTACAATGTTTACATCTTGGTGGTAAAGTATCTAAACTAATTTCTTTATCTTTATATACTCTTCCACAGTTTAAACATTTCAATGTTTTAACTGTACCATGGAATTCAATAACATTACTTGCTCCACCAGCTTGGTGTAAATTATCAATGTTTTGAGTGATAACTGCTTTTACAAGATTTGATTTTGACCATTCGCCTATTGTGATATGTGCAAGATTAGGTTTAGAAGTATCTAACATGTAATCATAAAAAATATGTTTAATTTCTTTTCATGATTCAATGGGATGATTATAGAAATAACTGATTTCGATAAACTTTGGATCATATTGGGTTCATAATCCACCAACCCCAGTAAAGGGAGGAATCCCACTTTCAACAGAAATACCAGCACCTGTAAATACTACAAGGTAACTGGCATTATTAATAATTTTTGATACTTCTAAAAAATTATTTTTTAACTTCAATTTTCTTGTTTACGTTTGCTTTTTGTCACAATAGTGGTTCTTTAAAGTTCTTATTTACACCTTTTAATATTAAATCATGTAGGAATGGTCATCCGATGAATAATATAGCTCCACCTCAGAAGATTAAAGCTGCAACTCATGTACTAAGTATGTTTCCACCATAGAATAGTCCCCATGTAGTATAAGGTGCAGTTGGATTATCAGCAACTTGGTAAATGAATACATAGATCATTTGGTATAAAGGAACAGCGAAGCATCCGATAGTACCAATAATAGCTAATGGAACTTGTCCTTTTTGATATGCAACTTCAGAAGTTGGAACTTTGTGAGTAATACGGTTAATTACAGACATTAAAGCCACAAAACCATAAACTGTAAAGATTAACACGACGATGATATTTGAAAGACCATCAAATATTTGGTCGGTATTTAAAGCAGCTGAGAGAATTCCGAATACCAGGAATCAGAATGAAATGATAATCAATGACATTATAAATCCTGGAGTCAATTTGTTTCTTGACTTGTTTCCAATTCTCTTCATTACTACTGAACCAATGATAGCTCCTTCATCAATAGCAGATTGAGTTGAGCTAATGAATGCAGAAGATAATGATGTTACACAACCGAATAATGAAATGGCCATAAACACTGACATAATTACTGTGAATGTAGTCAATGCAGCTGGGTTAGATTGGAAAATCATTTGAAAAATACCATATGGGTTTCCATATCCACATAATAATTGTGAAATAGTTACTAAGAAATAGAATACACCACAAATAATCATTGAAAGAATGATTGAAAGTGGGATGTTTTTCTTAGGATTCTTAACGTTTGAAGCAACGTTACCAACAATTAGGAAAGAATCGAATGCAAACATAATTGCTGGTAGTGATGAGAATACACCTGTAATTGTGAAGTCACCAGAAAGGAATTGATCATGACCATAATTAGCAGGGTTGAAATATCCACCGTTACTTTGAGCTCCACCTCAAACACCAAATATTATCACTAATAATACTGGGATAAATTTAAGCGGTGAAATAAAAGTCATTGATTTTTGAACAGCGAAGTTATTTAATCAGTTAGTTAATAGCATGATAAGTGCTATACCAAAACCAATACCTCATAATGCTCACATGTTTTGACTAGTTTCACCAGGAATTACTGGCATTTGACTACCAGGTGGAATGAAATTAGGGTTAATGCAATATAGTGCTTCTGCAAAGAACATTGATAATGCAAATAGATATATCGCATAGTAAAAGAATGGATACATAATCTTTAGGAATCTACCAAAGTTGTATCCTGCATATCTTTCACTCCATCCAGCTAATCCAGAGTTTGCGGTTCTTGCTCTAACACGAGTAATTTCACCATATGAGAATGCAGTCGCAAAAGCGATTAAAAATACTAATCCTCAAGATAGTAAAACACCCACAGGGTTTCCATTATTATTTCTGAAAACACTCTGGTTTTTTAAGAATATACCAACACCAATTATGGCACCAATAATGATGGAAATTGCACCAAATAGTCCAATTTTACCTGCAGTTTCAGTTTTAACTGTAATACTTGGACCAACAGCTGTTTTTGTGTTTTCCGTAGATGCAGTAAAAGATGTTGAGTTAGTTTTTACACTAGACATCTTTAGTAAATTACTCCTTATAAGCAATTACTTCAATTTCTAGTCCTGCATTTTTTGGAATTCTGCCTACTTGTAGACAACTTCTTGCAGGTTTATGCTCTGAGAAGTATTCTCCATAGACTTTGTTAACAGCAGCAAAATCATTGATATCTGCTAAAAATACTGTTGTTTTAACAACATCATTTAGAGAATATCCTTCTTCTTCTAAAATACCCTTAATGTTTTCCAATGATTGACGAGCTTGCAATTCAATTGGTCCTGTAACTAATTCATTAGTTTTAGGATCTACTGGGATTTGACCAGAAGTGAAAATAAAGTTACCAACTTTAATTCCTGCTTCATATGGCCCTAAAGCAGCAGGGGCTTTTTTTGTTTTTATTACTTTCATTATTTCCTCCAAAATTAACAATGAAATAGATGATATGAGTATTAAAAACCAATAAACATATCATTTTTGTATTATATATATTTATATATGCTTTCTTGTAAAAATGTATGCTACATTTTCAATAAAACATGGAGATAATATACAATTGATTAAATATATTATTTGTATTACTAATAATGTATAATTAGAGACATACTATGAATGGTAATCAATTCACCAAGTCCAAAAATCCACTTAGATTTAAACATTGGCTTCTATATGTGCTTTTTGTTTTTGTGTTGACTTTTTTAATTCTAGGTGGTACTTTTGCTTTAAAAATGTTCACTGAAGATTATTTCTTTCATATCCAAAGTACATCATTTTTTCAATACCTAGTAGATAATTATTACACTCCTAACTCAATAGGCATGTTTTATTCATATTGAGTCACATACGGATTAAATCGTGTAGTTGTTTTTCCAATTATTGCATTTGGACTTTTCTTTTTGTTTCACCTTGTAAACCCTAAATCCATTACACAAAAATATTGTGCAATACATTCAAGAATAATTAATTCATGTAATCCTAATGATTTTCGAGATAAAGTTGCTCTAGTTGTCGCAGTATGTAATGATTTTTCACCAAAAACTCTGTTGCAAACAGCTAATCAAACTTACAAGAATATTGATGTTTGAATTTGTGATGATTCAAATGATCCTGCAAAAATTAAAGAAATCGATAATTTTGTAAAAACACATAACAACTATTATGTTTGCCGTCGTCCTGATGAACATAAGAAATTACACCGTACAAAAATTGGCAATGTTTCTTACTGACTAGGCAAATATGGTTCACAATATGACTATGTTTTTGAAAATGATTCAAGTTCAATAGTTACTTCAACATTTGTTGAAAATGGATTATGCTATTTCCATTCCGAATTACTAAGAGACATGAAAATCAATGCCATAAACTGTCATGGAAATTTTTATCAATTAGATAAACTAATTACAAAGGCTAATAGTGCTGATTGACAAATAGGAAATGAGACATCAAAATGTGTTGCTTATATCGATGGTAATAGAGTTATTAATGATGGGTGGTGTGCTTTATATAAAATTCCAACATTGCAACAAATTCCACTAGAGGAAGTTGAATGTTCTGCGTGTGATGCTGCTCGTGGCTTATGACTTACTAAAAGAGGATATGTATCAATTTTAGATCCATTTGATTTTGCTGGAAAAATGGGAACACAAAACATTAAGGCTTTTGAAAATCAAAGAATTAAATGATATAGTGCTGACTCATTTATGTGTAGAAAAAAAATTGTTTTTATGAAAAAGAATCACCCTGTTTTATGAAATCTAAGAATGTTAACTTTTTATGTTCTTCCAGTTCCTACACTTGCTATGTGACTTGCTAACTCAATAGTTTGCATTGTGATGAAAATTAGTTATATTAACTTTACATCATTGATTCTCACAATAATAATGTATGCAATATTATTACTTGTTCCATTTATTATTTCAATTGTAAACTATCATCATCACTATTTTAAAAAACTAATTCTGCTTATTGCTGGAATACTATTAGAAGTTTTACTTACATATAAACGCATTTGGTATTTCTTTATTTGTGCTTTAACTTTCAATAAAAAGCCAAAAACATGAGCTGTAACTAAGAAAACACTTGGTGGCAAAACAGCTAAAAAAGATCGTTTTAAATGTTGTATCCCTGATATTTGTTGAATATTAATATGTTTAGCTGTTGGCATCACAATAACTGTTCTTTATGGTTTTTTATATCAAAGTGGTAATGGTTTAGGTTTCCCAAACAATTTTTCAACGCCATACTTTACTGTAGTGTTATGATTAGGTATTTTACCAGTACTTATATTCCCTTCAATCCTATACATCATTTATGCTTTCATAGGGGAAATTAAAATTAAAAATGGATTCAACCCTGATGATCCAAAACCATTCCCAATTGAAAAATATGATTTCAGATATGAATTTATCAAAGAATCTGAAATTTGAAAAAAACAACACCCCAATGATAAAAAATAATTTGTAAATCAAACAAAGAATATCATTGATAATAATCATTATTTGAGTTCCGCAACGATTTTTGTTACCTTAAACTTTTATGCGAAACATGCGTATGACTTGTTAATTTATGTAACTTACATACAAAATTCATATAATAAAAGTGATATAAATTAAATCAATACATAAGATATTTGTATCAAAATAAAATCCACTCACAATTACTTTAAATATGAAAAACAAATTAATCTTTACATCACTAACCCCATTACTAGTGCTTAGCCCTATTTGTGCTTGTTTATGCTCATGCAGTAGTAACACTGGTGAGGATTACGCTGATAAGTATTGCAAAACATGATATGAAAATTTAACAAAAGATCCTGATGATTTCTGATACACGCACGGTGCAGAACATCATATCTCACATCTTTATGAAGCTAGTGCAGTGAATTTATTTACTTATTTTCCTGGATGAGATAATTGAAATTCACTATTACACATTAATCATGGTGAAATACCATCAGAAAAGTGAAATAATTGAGTTGAGAATAAAATAGGATTGCCTTCATATCTAGACCCATCATTCAACATCTCTAATATGGTTCAATATGATATATCGTTTAAGCTAGGTGACTATAAGGTCTTGGAAAATGCTCTAAATCGTTGTAAATGTGGTCCAATTTTAACTTACCATGGGATGGAAGACCAAGAGATAGAACTTTTAAATCAAATTAATAGTATTTGGGGTATTCAAGAAGACTATAATTTTTGAAAAGATATCGCAAATAAATCGGTATTAAGACAACAAGATCTTAATCAGTTGATTGGTAAAACTTTAGATTATGATGGATTTTGCGCAACATCAATTGACAGAAATATCGCTGTAAGCTTTTTAAGTGGAGATTTTAGTTCGGAATTTAGCAACAAAATCTTCTATGAAATCGAAGTTGACGATAATACAAATGGTGCTTATGTTTCTTCAAAGAGCTATTTGTTTAATAGAATTCCATTGGCATGACCACATGAATATCAATTATTGTTGTCTTCTAAACTAAAACTTAAAGTAATCAATGCATATTGATCAGATTCAATATCATATCAAAATAATGTTTTAGTTATTAGGTGTAAAGGCTTTCATAATTCTAATCGGTAATTTATTTTAGTTGCTTACAAATCAATTTAAAATTAACAAACAATAAGATGATAATAATTCGCTAAAAATATTGCAGTCTTTTAATGACTGCATTTTTAAATTCCTAAGTTTTTTCATATTAATATGAAATGATGCAATCATGCAAAAAAATAAAGTTACTGACCAGCATTTTATTTAACAAGATAGTTTCAATACCAAAAATCAAATACATCCTTAACAAAACTACCATCATAAAATACATAATCATGTATAATAATTCTAAACGAGGTATATGAAAATGAATAAGTATAAACGATTATTTATTGCAGCTGGTACAGCAGTTTGCTTCTTACCACTTATTTCTTGTTCGTGCTGAAATAGTGGTTCTTTTGTTCTTATCGATAAAGAAATTGCACAACATGACGAAAACGCTTGAGAAACAACAATCAATGAAATTGCTAGTGCTGATTGTCCAACAATTTATTTAACGGTTGATGCAGCATATTTTTTGATGGAAGCTGCATCAATTTACTACACAAGTTCTGAACTTGCAATAAAACAACATAATACAAACCCATATGCTGACCAAATTATGTTAATCAGTTATAAAAATTTCAAGTACAAAACTAAAGAAAGTAGTACTACTGGAAATTTCAATTACAGTTATGAAAATTTGCTTGGTGATGCCAAAGGCAAAAGAACTCACGAATACAAAGATATTCTTCAATATGGTGTTGAAGAAGGAGATCATGGAGTTATTACTAATTATGAAGACTTTAATGGTGAACCAAATTATTCACCAGATGCTGATAATGATAGTAATAAATACTGGTTATATACCTATGATACAACAGTTATGATTCTTGAAAAATTGTATTCAATGTATGATGAAAAGAATCCAAATCAAAAATTTAACTTTGTGATGTGTGATTATCCTTTAGAATTTTTTATTAAAAACGACCCAAATGAATCGTTAAATCTTCAAGAGTCGATATATTCTAGAGCAAATAAAATATATTGACTTTCAGATGGTGCTTATTCATATTTTGGCTGATGTAGCACTTATGCTGAAACTTTTAGAAATTATGACTATACAAATTATGCTACTCAAAAAGAAATTTGAAATAAGCTTCATGACATTAATGTTAGTGATATCGAAAAGAAAAAATTAATTACTAAAAATCCCATTATTTTCCTAAATAATGAACAATTTTGTTCATTTATGGGGGCAGATGGAGACTTCTATCGAACTCACTATGGAGAAAATAATTTGTGTCCTGCAACAATGACAAAATATGCATATTCAAACATCAATTGGCTTTCATATCAATCAATATTTAATTTTACCGACAATGAATTCAATGATTTAATTAAATCAATCATTTCATTTTTTGACGATAAAAATGCTGATGATTTCATAAAAGATGAAGATAATTTTATTGATTTATATGCTACCGATTCCACTAAATCACATTTTGATCCAGACAAAAAATCAATCATTATTCCAACAGATTCGTTCATTGTTAACAAAGATGAAACTAGAGATAAAAATGTTATTGATATTTTTGATAAGATGACGGAAACATTCAAACCTGAACAATATAACTATGTATTAAAGAGTCACCCACGTATTGATGAATCAGTATACGATGAAAGAATGCATGAATTATTTGCTAAATACTACGATGACATTACAATTTTAAAACCAAAATATCCACTTGAGCAACTTATTTTATTTGATTGATATAACCAATCAAAACCTTCTGTAAACAATTACTGCTTACTTGATCCACTTTCATATATAGGAAATCAACCATCTGGATTAATTGGTGGATGAAGTTTACTAACAACTTCAATTATTTCGATGTTAAATTTAGTAGCAAATTATCAAACTCAAGATAATTTAAATATTGGTAGTAAGAATGCATTAAAAATGATTAATACAGATTGTGTTTTTGTACCAAAGAATTTTGAATTAGGAAGTGGTGCAACAGGAGATATGTATAGCAAAAACATGGTTTCATTAGTAAACATGTATCAACAATTCTTTATTTTAGGCAAATTTATTGATTTAAATTTATTAAACGCAGTCTAATTAGTCTTCATACGATATAAGAGTTCATTTAAAACTTAAAATATTTTTAAATTCCTAAGTTTTTTTCATATTTATATATGAAATGGCAAAGACGATATTTTTTCATAATGAAAACAAATAAAAAACTTCAAAAAAATAAAAGTCAATGAAGATGATTTCAAAGATTTTAGCAGAATTGTTTCAATACCAAAAAATTTAAATAAAAGTATGATATTATATATAACAACATGGCAAGAAAAGCCAGACGATCCACAACAAACTAATACTATGACAACTAAACCAGAATGATTTAAAGAGTTTGAAGAAAAACAAGAAAAACGCTGAAAAGAACAAGAAAAATTTAACGAAAGAATTTTAGCATTAGTTGAATCATTAGTACAAAGAGTTGAAAATATTGAACATAGACTAGATAAGTTAGAATCTAGAATAGACAATCTCGTTATTAAAAACAAATTAAGAGAATAACATTTTGTGTATTCATTATATAATCTAAATATCTGTGAAAGTTTACAATAATTCTGAATTTCTTAACCAATTAAAAGATGATATTATCAACAAAAGACAATCAGTTTTTTTGACTGGTAGTGCTGGTGTTGGCAAAACCACACTTTTGCAAACTTTGAAAGAAGAATTAGATCGTGTTGGCATGAACACAGTATTAACTTCAACTACTGGATTAAGTGCTTTTAATTTGGGTGGAGTTACTATTCATAAGTTTATGGGTATTAACATCCAAAAGGATGTTTCGTATTTAAAATATTTTCGTTATTCTTTTCAATTTATTGCTTTAAAAAAGAGACTAGCTAAGTTTTCTGTAATCATTATTGATGAAATCTCAATGTTAAGAGCAGATCAATTTAACTTAATTGATCAAACATTGAAATTAGCTTGTGGTAGTGATTTACCATTTGGTGGAAAAATTATGATTTTTGCTGGTGATTTTTATCAAATACCACCAGTTGTTTTACAAACTGAAATTCAAAAAAACCAATGAATTTTTACAAGCGAACCATGATTAAACAGCAACATTAAAGTTTATAAATTAGTTCATGTTCATCGTCAAAATGAAAAGAGGAATTACTAATACTAAAAATGTAAAAAAATTATTAGTTCAATGTCAAAAGAGAGTTCCTAATGAAAAAGACACTGTGTTTTTTGCAACTAATGAGGAATGTGATGAATTTAACCAAAAGAAGTTAGATGAATTACCAGGAGAAGCTGTGACTTATGTTGCAAAAATTACTGGTAAAAAGAAAGAATATAACAAAGAAGCAATTAAACGTGAATGTATTGCTAAAGAATCTTTAACTTTAAAAGTTGGCACTAAAGTTATTATTATTTTCAATGATCCAAGTAATCGTTTTGTAAATGGTACAAAAGCTACTGTTAGTAAATTAGAAGAACACCGAATTTTTGTAAAAATTGATGGTGTACAAAAACAAATACCATTAAGACGTCATACTTGAACTAAAGTAAACTACTATGGTAAGAAACTAGCAACCTTTAGTCAAATCCCAGTTATTCCAGCATATGGATTAACAATCCATAAATCCCAAGGAATGACATTGGATTCAATTGTTATAGATTGTAAAAATATCTTTACTTATGGTCAATTATACGTTGCTATGAGTAGAGTAAGAGCAGCAAAAAACATGACTTTAATTAACTTTGATTCATCCAAAGCAATTACAAGTCATGCTGTTAAAAACTACTATCAAAAAACTAAAATGATTGAAGTTTATGTTGATTAGTGTTTAGTTAATTCTTCTCTACGATCTGCAGCATTCTTTTCAGAATCAGCAAATAATTTTGCTGCTCTTTCAGGGTTAGATCTCATTAAGTTAGCGTAACGGTTTTGTTTCTTAATAAAGTCTTGATAACTTAATGTTGGAGCAGGACTATCAATACTCATTGGTTTTTCTTTTCTTGGATCGTAACGATATAAGTTTCAGTATCCAGAAAGTACTGCTTCTTTTTCAATAGCTTGTGAGTTTGAAACATCAACTCCATGGTTAATACATGGAGCGAAAGCAATAACTAAACTAACTCCGTTGTAAGATTCAGCTTCAATTAAAGCATTAATTAATTGTTGTGGATTTGCACCCATGCAAACTTGAGCAACATATACATCTTTGTATGTCATTGCCATTGCACCTAAATCTTTCTTTCTAGTTTGTTTACCACTAGCAGCAAACTTAGCAGCACATCCCATAGGTGTTGATTTTGAAGCTTGTCCACCTGTGTTAGAGTATAACTCGTTATCTAAGATTAAGATGTTAACATTAGCTCCTGAAGCTAGAATGTGATCAACTCCATCAGAGTCAATATCATAACTTCATCCATCACCACCAATAATTCAGAATGATTTCTTACCTAAATAGTTTTGGTTAGCAATAATTGTTTTTGCTAATGGGCTTGATTTTGGTAATTTCTTAACTTGTTCAACTAAACTCTTACCAATGAAGTTTGAAGTACTTTCATCTCAGTATTTCAATAAGTTCTTGATTTCAGCTTTAACTTTTTCGTTTTCAGCTGTCTTAGATAATTCTTGTAATTTTTGATATAAGAATTCTCTTTGGTATTGGTATGAAACAAACATACCAAAACCATATTCAGCATTGTCTTCAAATAATGAGTTAGATCAGCTTGGACCAAATCCTTCATCATTTACAGAATATGGACAAGTTGGTGCACTTCCACCATAAATTGAACTACATCCTGTAGCATTAGCAACAATCATGTTGCTACCAAATAATTGAGTAATTAATTTAACATATGGAGTTTCTCCACAACCAGAACAAGCACCACTAAATTCAAATAATGGTTTCACAAATTGCATTGTTTTTACTGAAGGAACTTTGAATGTGTTAAATATTTTTTGTATATCATATTTTGGCATTGATTCTAAGAATTCATAATTCTTAATTTGTTCATCTTGAATTGGTTTTAAGTTTTGCATGCTTAAAGCTTTAACTGGACAAGATTTAACACAAACTTTACATCCTGTACAGTCTAATGGTGAAGTTTGAATAGTGAAGTCAGCATCTTTTAAACCAATAGCAGATTTTGTTTTAATTGATTTTGGAACTTTAACAATTGATTTCTTGTCAATTGCATAACCTTTGATAACTGAATGTGGACAAACGAATGAACACATACCACATTGAATACACTTATCAATATCACATACAGGAATTGAGTCAGATATTCCTCTCTTTTCATATTGTGTAGTTGCAGTTGGGAATACTCCATAAGGGTTAAATGAACTTACTGGTAAATCATTACCTTTTCTTTCATTGATTGGCTTAATGATTTTGTTGTAGAAATCATTATCAACATATTTAGGTACAAATGAATCAGACTTAGTATTAACAATAACTTTAGTATCAACTTTAGCCAATTCTTGTGTAGCCATATCAATACCATTGATATTTGCTTTAATGATTGCTTCACCCTTCTTAGCATAAGCTTTTGTAGCAAATGTTTTCATTTCATTAATTGCTTTATCAAAATCAATAATGTTAGTAATTTTGAAGAAGCAAGCTTGCATAATAGTATTAATACGATTTCCAAGACCAGCTGCAGTTGCAACTTTGTTTGCAGGAATAGTGTAAAGTTCAAGTTTCTTCGCTTTAATTTGTTTCTTGAAGTTTTCTGGTAAGTCTCTAGCTAATTGTTCCAAACTCAAACTTGTATTAATCAATACTTTACCATTTGGTTTAATATCTTTTAAAATATCGTAATTATGAACAAACACATAGTTATGAATAGCAACGAAATCAGCACTCTTAACAGCATATGGTGCTTTAATTTCATAATCTGAAATTCTTAAGTGCGAAATTGTTAAACTTCCAGATTTCTTTGAATCATATTCAAAGAATCCTTGAATATTTTTATTAGTGTTTAGACCAATAATCTTAATAGTACTCTTGTTTGCTGAAATTGTTCCATCTGATCCTAATCCATAGAATAAACATTCATATGCTTTAGAAGCAAAATCATATTTTTTCTTTGGGTTTGGTAATGATTTGAAAGTTACATCATCAACAATACCAACGCTGAAGTGGTTAATTGGGTTTTTAGCGTGCATGTTTTCAAATACACTAACAACATTTTCAGGAGTGAAATCTTTTCCACCTAATCCATATCTTCCACTATATACTTTAACTTTTTCTTTGCCTTGTTCTTTTAATGCACTAACTACGTCAATGTATAGTGGTTCACCAACACTACCAGGTTCTTTAGTACGGTCTAAAACAGTGATGTTTTTTACTGTTTTTGGCAATGCTTTAACAAAAGCTGCAGCATTAAATGGACGGTATAAATGTACTTTCAATACTCCAGTATGTTGATTATTTTTATTCAAAACATCTACGGTTGCTTCAACTGTATCACAACCACTACCAATTAAAACAACTACATCAGTAGCTTTGCTATCACCACAATAAACAAATGGTGCATATTTTCTACCTGTTAATTTATAGAATTGATCCATTACAGCAACGATTTTATCGTATGCTTCAAAATAGAATTTGTTGCAAGCTTCACGGTTTTGGAAGAAAATATCAGGGTTTTGTGCTGTACCTGATTGACGTGGATTAACATTACTTAATGCACGAGCTTTAAATTCGCTAATTTCTTTTTCAGGTAACATTTTTTGAATAATTGAGTAATCAATTGTTTTAATCTTACCAATTTCATGTGAAGTTCTAAAACCATCATAGAAGTGCATGAATGGGATTGAAGTTTTGTAAGTTGCAATGTGAGAGATTAAGGCAAGGTCTTGTGCTTCTTGTGGATTGTTTGAAGCTAACATTGCAAATCCAACTTGTCTACATGCCATTACATCTGAATGGTCACCAAAGATGCTTAATGCATGCGTTGCAATTGTTCTTGCTGTAACATGGAATACACATGGAAACAATTCTCCTGCAATTTTGTACATGTTAGGGATCATTAACAATAATCCTTGACTAGCTGTGAAAGTGCTAGTCATACTTCCAGTAGCTAAACTACCATGTACTGCACCAGCAGCACCTTTTTCTGATTGCATTTCAGCAACCTTGACTTTTGAGCCAAAAATATTAAGTTTACCGGCTGTAGCTTGTTCATCCATATATTCAGCAATAGCTGAAGATGGAGTGATTGGGAAAATTAGAGCTAATTCGCTTAATGCATAAGCAATATTCCCAACCGCTGTATTTGCATCTACGCAAACTGTTTTTTCATTATTCATAACTGTATTTTTCATAATGTCTTGATTATACAATATTTATATATACAAGCTAAAATTTCAATATTTTAAAACCAAAAATTTTATCATACGATGATATTATGTGTTAATAACTAATAAAAACTAGATAAATTGGTTAAATATTTGGGCAGATTATGGTTAAACTAATGCAAGTGCAAAATTTTGACTGAACATTCAGTTATTTCTTTATTATTTTTATTAATTTCATAAGTTGATAATGTATAATTTGTATATAATATCAAAAGAGGTAGAATATGGCTAAATATAAAGTAGATCCAAGCAAATGTATGGGATGCGGTTCATGCATGGCTAGTTGTCCTCATGGTGCAATTGAATTTAGCGCTGAAGGAAAAGCAGTTATCGATGAAAACAAATGCCAAGGTTGCGGTACTTGTGCTCAAGGCTGTCCTTGTGGTGCAATTTCACAAAAATAGACTATAGTCTAAAGTCCTTTCTTACTGATTGTAATTAAACGACTAATACATAGTGTTAGTTGGTTTTTTATGTTTTCATTATCAACAGAATCTAGTCTTTAAATTAATAATAAGCATAGCTCATTAACAAAATTGAGCTATGTTGCAAAAAAGTTGTTTTTTCACTATTTAGTAGCATAGAAATCTTGTTCAAAACATACTTCTTTTTAACAAATAAATTTCAACTATTTTTTGTTGGCCAGTAAAGTTTGTACCTCTATGGCAATTTAACAAGTGTCTTATAGGAGAATTAATTCCACCTTCAAGGACATTATTCATACTTTTCACTTCTCTATTATCAAGAAAACTAAATAACATTTTATTTAGAATTAATTTACCTAGATTAAAAGCTGCTGATCTTAATCTTACATGTGTAAATCAAATTTCACCAGTTTCAGGATTAACACTTTTTGACTAATAAATTCATAATATTTATCATTTCAAATTTTGAATTTAGATTGTCAATTATTTGCATGTTCAATAGATTTGATTTTTAATAGTTTTCTAGATAAACATAATAATTCTTGACCAGCTTGTGTTTCGGGATTTAATGTTAGCTTTTGTCTAACATTCATTCAAACATGAAATAAACATCTTTGAATTTTTGTATTAAATCACACTGATTTAATCGCTTTAATTAAACCATTCTGACCATCACAATACATATTCATGTTCATTAAAGTTTTTAAGAAAATTTCTTCAATTATTTGATGATTCATAATCAACTAAACAAAAACCGATAACATGCTTACCATTGCTTGCTATTAAGTATGACTTCTTGTTAACTCTTAAACCATCAAGATAGATAACTAGATGTCTATTTCTTGATTCAGGAATAAAAATATTTTTATTTTTAAATATATTAGTGTTTTTTCAAATGTCAATCTATGATATCAATATTCAGACATTTTCTTTTAATGAGTGAGATAATCAAAGTATTTGAACAACCATAATTTGATTTTTTGTTTCTTTTTATGATTTTTGCCAATTTTTATGTAATTGCGGCAATGTGGGCAATATCATTTTTGACAATATCTATTGCCTTTTCTTACTTTCTTTTCTATAGAACTATATTATGTGTATATAGTTCAAGCATTTTTTACAATTTTATATATATATATACTTTTCCAACTTTTTTGAGATTTTTTCGATTTTTATATAGCTCTATCATACTGTAGAGTAAAAAATTAGCACAGCAAAAACAGCAGATGCAAAAAGAACTACAAGAGCCTGAAAAGTTTCCGTCATGAATCCTTCTACAAACGAAATTTTTATGATATAAGCAATAGCTGCCAATATAAGAACTGCTAATACAGATGCTACAACAATGCCTGCAATTATTAATTTTTCAGAATAATCATCAAGATAAGAGCGTAGATTTTGGTCTTCATTACCTAATTTTAAAAACTCCTCATAGTCTTTTTGTGATTGAGTTTTTTTATCTTCTTCAGTTTCTTTGTTTTTGTAAGTTGAATAATATAGCTTTAATTTTTTAACTTCAATTGGACTTAATTTATCATATTTATATCTATCT
>Ga0247610_10004178_pt1 | contig 15530 bp, 15 predicted proteins | sample 174DNAGHGhighgp2_FD_193483 | JGI IMG/M metagenome (GOLD analysis project Ga0247610, IMG submission 193483) | Sheep rumen microbial communities from Palmerston North, Manawatu-Wanganui, New Zealand - 1742 DNA GHGhigh gp2 | ecosystem: Host-associated > Mammals > Digestive system > Stomach > Rumen... | reverse complement strand
TTTGGGAATCACTGCATGTGGTACAATACCTATATAGTCAGAAGCATCGAATCTTGCCAGGATCTCCTTTGCATCTGAGATCAACACCGGCAGTCCAGCGTCATGCAACGCCAGGTAAAAATTCACGCTTTCCATAGGACGGTGTTTGCCGGTAATCTGATAATAGAAACCGACAGGATGATGATCAGCTTCTTCCTGTGTCATATTGCCAAGACGGACTTTCCACTCCAGAGTATGCTTATCATGGCGGACAAAAAGATCCATATGTGTGCTGTTCCCTCCGGGTACAACTTCCCATGGATGGCCGCCGCCATGCGAACCGAAGTACCATTCTTCCCATGCTTCGGGATCATCAAAGTCAACACCGGGACCTTCGTTCAGCCCGTGTCCCTTGCCCGTAAGCCCCTCATCCCGGCCATCAGAATACTTTATATAAAGCTGCACTGGAGTAAAGCCTTCGGTCTTTTTGCCTATCGCCCTATAACCGAGTTCGCAGGCCCTGAAGAAATCATTCGCTGTCATCTTCTCCAGCCGGCCAATCTTCAGTTCATCATTTGCCCCTGAAGTAATCAAATCACGGTATCGCTGGATCTGTTCAGGTTTCAGCCCATCGAATGCCCGCTCCTTGTATTCCGGTAACGCGGTATATACGGCTGATCTTTTTATCACTCCTGTCCTGTACGGAAAAGGAAGATTATCAGCCACATATTTATTGTATGTTCCCTCTCTCAGCATCCTCATACTGTTTTCGACTGCTGGTAGCAACAGTTTACACAGTTCTATTGCCGGTTCCTCTTTATACCAGGTTTCTTCCCTCAAACCATCTTTCAGATCAGCGTTAACAATCAGTCCGTGTTCTCTTCTGCCAGTGACAGAAAGTCCTCGGAACTTCCAGCTGGAGTCGGGCTTGTTTTCACTGATGCCAACAAAATACCATTCCTTTTCAAATGGATATTCGTCCTGCCAGAATTCCTCATACTCCTTTTTGCTCTCTACTTCTTCATATTCTCGGGCTTCTTTATAGGTTCTCCAGTCTGAAATCTTTCCTCGGGGTACTGTGATCCAGATTCCCTTCGCTTCATCATTTTCCCTGGAAGGAGCAAGATTCTCCATAGTGATTATTCCGGGTCGTGAGACCCGGCTATAGCCCTCCTTCAGACCCGCCCGTCCGCCGATTGAGTCCAGTCGTCCACCATTCAGATCCGCTTGCGGATTATTTTTTCGTTTGCGGTTTGCTGGTGCTGCCGGGAAGAAGGGGGTCTGCCCCCGCGGCACAGGGGGAAGGAGGGAAAGTCCTTCCCCCTGGAGAGCGGCTTAGCGGCGGGGACGGAGCTGGAAAGTTCCGGCACCTATGCCGGCCGATTAAGCCTCGCCTCTCTTCTCGCCGTTCTTGAAGATGGCGCGCATATTCATATCGCCGGTATCGACGATGATGGAATCATGTGCGGCGTATCGTTCATAGATTGACTCAGCAAACGTTCCGCGTCCAAGACGTGGCACCCATTCTTCCTTCTTGTACAGCGTACAGAAGATAGTAGAGTGCTTATCGAAACGCCGTTCCGAAAGCTCAAAGAGGAATGATACATCCGCCTTGTTGAGATCCGTCATGAGCCATTCGTCAAGGATGAGCACGTCGTAGCTTGCGTATTTTTTCAGCAGTTTATTCCTGCCGTTGACTTCTGCTGCCTTATCGTGAACCTCCTCAAACAGATCTGGAATCCGGATGTACCGGGTTCTGTAGTGTTGGCGGCAGGCCTCCTTTCCAAGCGCACAGGCAAGGTACGTTTTCCCTGAACTGGTATAGCCCTGCAGGATGACGTTCTTGTTCGCTGAGATATAGTTGCAGGTGGCCAGTTCATTCATGACTTCCCGGTTGATTCTCCGTTGCGGCGCGTAGTAGATGCTATGCATGTCCGCCTTAAATCGGAAATGAGCAGATCTGATCAGCCTCTTGACCTTCTCGTCGTACTTGTCCTGGAACAGATAATCCACTACCTGCTGAAAGCGTTGGTCAAACGAGAGCCCAACGGTCTGCACGTCACTGTCCTGCTGGTCAACGATCTCAATAACCGGACCGAGATTCAGAAGCCTCAGCTTCCTCTTGGTTTCCTCATTCAACATGACCGTCACCTCCGTTTCCTGCAGCGTTGGAAGCGTAGCGGAGATAACCCATGGAGGAATCGTCGATTACGGGAATTGCTTTCTGCTCAAGGTAATACTTGTCTTGATTCGCAGAAAGGATTGCATTAATATGGTGGTAACGGGGCGACCTGATACCCCTCGTTAACGCCAGCTCGCAAGCAGTTTCCAGACGGCCTTCTGAATACTTCTTGCTGAGATTCAGGACGGACAGGGATGGATTGTAGCCCTGTTCTTTTATGGGATAACTCGTGAAAATCCGGTTGATAACGTCCAGCGTATTCTTCCCGATGGTAGCTGCCCAATTCCGAATCCTCTCGTCATCCCATGGCGTGATTTTCCTGAATGCCGGCGGCATATCGGTCTCGTGCGTGGAATAACGGTTTTTCACGTATTCCGGGAACAGATTATGCGTCGTCAGCCGCTCGTCCTTGTAGTAAATTTCCAGCGTCGACTCGGTGATCCGCAGATCTACCTTCTTCTTTTCCACGTACTGATACGGGCAGGAATACCGGTTCCCGTTATACACGACGTGGAAATCAAGATTGATCGTTCTGCCGTAAATCCAGTTAGCAATTTCGTACGGCAGAGACGGCAGCGGATGAAGATATTGCTTTTCTTCCTCGAAGACTTCCGCTCTGCTGCCTTCTCGCTTCTGGAATGGCGCCTGGTTGAATTCGCAGAGCTTTTCAGCGATTGCCTGATTCAATTCGGCCAGGGAGTAGAAGGTTCTGTTTCGCAGCTTGGCAATGATCGCGGTTGCGATCTTTCCGACCGTCCCCTCCACAGAGGGCTTTTGCTTCGGCTTCCGGACACCTGTCGGCATGATGGCGGTCATGTAATGGAGACCCAGTGATTCGTAATCCTGTGTCAGGATGATGTCGCCCTCTTTGGGGTGCTTGACAACGCCGGTTTTCAGGTTGTCGCACACAGTCCTGGTTGGAACGCCGTCGAAATACTGGTACATGTGTACATGGCAGCGCAGAAAAGCATCCATTTTCATGTCCTGACAGCCTTCCACGTAGGAATACTGGCTGTATGGAAGCGTGCCTACAAACAGATGAACAGGCACAATCTCGCCGGTTTCTCTGACCACGTAGGACATGGTTTTGCCGGACCAGTCAACTTCTACTTTCTCGCCGGGCTTGTGGTCAATGTGATTCGTCAGACTCTTGGAGAGCACGAAGTCCTGATATCCGTCGTAGAATTTCGTCCTGCCAACAGGCAGCGTCCCTTCGGCCTTGCACTTGGACTGATATTCATCCCAGAGCAGGCCAAGCGTCACACCGACGCCTTTCAGTTCCTCATGTACTTTCTCGTAATCCGGGGGTGAGTAGATGTTCTCAACCGCATGTCTATCCGGGTAAAACATGCAGTAGGCTTCCGCTTCGGTAAGAGAACGGATATCGCTGTAAGTGATACCGCGTTCATCCGCGATGCGGAAGACATCGCTGACAGAATTCCGGGCAATATGCCGGCTGTCGGCGATTTGGTTCCGGGAAAGCTTTGCTTCCCGTAGCTCAAGAATGAGCTTGACGTTGATTTTTCGGGCCATGTTCTTGGCTCCTTTCTGTAAATTTGGAGTAGAACTCCTGGCCCTATTTTACAGAAAAGATTGTTGTTTGAACCGGACTCTTTCCGCGGAAAGGTGGACTCATTACGCGGATTGCCGAATTGGACTCATTGCGCGGACAGGTGGGTCTGAACGGCGGACGGGTGGGTCTCAGAGGCCGGAATATTCAAACCACATCTCCTTTTTGAGAAATGTCCAGCCCTGTACCTGACGCAGCATTCCCTAGAATAATAAACTCATCATACTGGTTTATCATATCTTTATATTTCTTATACTTGTTTCTAATTTCCTCAGCAAAATGCATTCGGGCTGGAGTAAGGCAATGGCATCCTGTCGATATATTTGTTGTATTGGTATCATTTACATATACTATCTTTTCAGCTAGCCCTTTGTGATATTTTTTAATATGTAGTTTGATTTTTTCTTCTGAATTTATACCATTTTCGCAGATTTCTCTGGAAAGTGCAAAGAAATCCTTATCGAATTCAGTAATCAGTTCTGTAACTTCCACGCCAATTCTTTTGTTGCCTTCAAGAACAAAATCGGGTCGTACCTGCTTCTTGATCACGCACTCAAGATATTCCTTTGGAGCGCACTGTAAAAAGCGAAGTAATACCCTGCGTTCTACTAATTCTTTATACGCTTCACGATTTTCACAATACAAGTTCTTAAAATAAGGGTATAAGAGTTTATCTAGCATTCCTCCTTCCGCATAACTTAAATTGCACTTATATGGAAGTAGCGTTGTTGCATCGAACGTATATGAATATACACCTACATTAATCGTTTTACGAGCGTCTGCGATTGTTGCATGCTTAAATGAAAGCTGTTCTTTCAAAAGCTCTGCCAAACCTTGCAGGTCTACTTCTGATTTGATTCCTTCACTCTTCAGCATCTACCAATGCCTTTCTTATCGATCTGTTATGTTTGATATCATGCACATATCGTATGACTGATTACACCAGAACCTTCACGATCGCCTTTTTGATCTTCCTCTTCTCTCCATCGCAAAGCCCGGGCACATGCGCCTCACCGGGCATGACAACAAAGGGATGCTTTTCTTTAACGGTATATCTTTCGCCGGAAGCCTTCCCAAAGAGCACGTCATCCTTTTCGTTATACACCTGTGTAATTTCCATTGCCGCTTCATCTGCCAGCGCAATTTGTTCAGAACCCACGATCGGATAATGGATATCCGCATACTGGTGATGGGACTCAAAGGGTGCTGCATCCTTTGTTTCAATCTCCACCACATTCACATAGATCCCATCCGCCAAATCATGCCGACCAAAGGAAAGGTCATCAATTTCACCGGATTCAATCATCGCCAGTGCCTTATGGATTCTTTCAAATGTCCTGAACGTAAACGTAAACATTTCCATCTTCCTTTCCTGTCTCTGCCTGCCAGTTTCCCTACAGCATCACTTTACATTTCCAACACGCAATAAGAACATAATCATTGTATCAAAGAATGCCATATGCAGTTTGACCCTTCCCCTATGAAAATGTCAAGCTCCAATAAATTTCAAATAAGACAAGCAAACATCATCTTAAACCAACTCAAACAGCAGGCAATAATGCCCGTAAACCTTGCCTTTCAAGCCTTCCCATGGTACAATCTTCCCGTCCGAAAACCCGGACGGGAAAGGAGCGGAAGCGCTTGAAAAACTTTCTGAAAACGATCGATCAGAAAATCCTGAACCCGGATACAAGATTCAAAAGCATAACTTATCTATACATGGCCTTTGCAGCATTCCTGATGCTGCACCATATTTATGTAACGATATATCATAAAGACATCCTGACTGGTGCACCCATTCTGTACATTCCATTCATTATCTTTGCTGTCATGAACTTTTTTATGGGAAAACTATGGAAAGACTGGATCTTCTGGGTCTTTTCAGTTTTGTTGATCCTGAAGGTCGTCCGTACAGCCATGTGGGGAGAAGATGCAGCATACGCGCTGGAAGTAAGTGTCACCTATTTTGTTATGTCTGTTTATGCCTTCTTTGGCTGCTATGCTGTTGCCAGGGTCATCCCAAGAGACAAATGGAAAGCATTTCTTTCCATCCTGTGTTTCCTTTGGACCGCTGCAGCGCTCGTGCTGGCTATATTAGGTATCAAAGTTGCAATCACCGGTGTACCAATTGATAACTTAGGAACTTTATCTATTACAATCGCCAGTGATCGAAGATTAGCTCTATTTTATCAACCTGTTATTGCTGGTATCCTAATGAGTATCTGTATGTCATTTGCTCTCTTTGGCTGCATTTTGTCAAAAAACAAATTTCTCAAGCTCTTTTATATTCTTGCATCATTGGTTTTCTTCTTTACTGGCTCCTTAACAGGAACCCGTACCGCATACGTGCTTTCCGGAGTAAATCTGGCATTACTGCTTTATATCCCCTTAAACAACTTATTAAAACCGGGAAAAACTAAAGGTTTCTTCCGGAACAGCGGAAAACATATCTTACTTGTTCTGTCTTGTTTTGTTATTGCTGCAGCAATTGCATATGCAGAATCACAAACAATAAGACTTCTGCCGTATATAAAAGCTCGCGGTGGTCTTTTCATCAGCACTGCTTATGCAGAAAGCCCTTCAGTGCTCCCAAATCTTGATCAACGTGGATTTGTCATTTCTGCAAACCCTGATTTGATGATAAACGGCAGATTTGTACTATGGGGAAATGTCCTCGAAGTTGTATTTGCAAACATCGAGAATTTCCTTCTGGGCGTTTCAGTTTATAACACAATGGTCCCTGTTTACGAAATCCGTTATGCCTTGGGTTTGAATTATCTGTATCACACCCATAACATTTATCTGCAGCACCTTCTTGAGAACGGTTTACCTGCCTTTATCCTCTATATATCTTTCATACTGGCCGTCCTCTGGCATGGTATCCGGCTCCTGATGAATCGTGACTTGCCAGCATGGCAACGAGTTTTACCTGTCACTGCCTTCTTATGTGCATTGGAGGGTATGATTGACACCACTTGTCACGTCAACTTCGGCTATCCACAAATGACGCTGCTATACCTCTTTGCAGGATTCACAATTACCCTCAGTAGACAAATAAAGAAGGAAAAGGATGCTTCGGTCGGGTAGATAGGTTCCTTGCAAAGCCTGTCTACCCGACCTTAACTTCCTCTTCGTTCATCGCTTTCTGCAGATCGTAAATGGCCTGCATTACTTTACTGCGCTCTTCCATAGGATTCATTTAAAAATGCAGAACCTTACAATATCCTGATAATTACCCTCTGAATCAATAGCTTCATTTTTCAAAATGGCTTCTGTAGTAAATCCAGCTCTTTTTAAAAGCTCCGCTTCATCCAAGTATTTATTGAACACATAGGAATAAACCTTGTGCATATCGAGTTCCTGGAAGGCCATCTCTAATAACTGTTTTACAGCAATGCTCTGACTTTCTGTATTCCACTCCTGATCATCACTGGTAAATATACATAGCTCACAACGTTTATTTGTTGGATCTATATCCTTCAGATATACTGTTGCGATCGGATAGGAGACCACACCATAGTCCTCATCTACTCTCTCGACTATATACTGAAGGTACTGACCGGTCTTAACCTTCGATCTAAAAAACTCCAGATTCGATTCAAGCGTGATTGGCTTCTGATTCAGGCAATGAGAAGAAACACTCGGTTCGTTTCTCCACTTAACAATCAATGAGCCATCTTCCTCAGTAATTGGTCTCAGATAAATACGCATTTTCTTTCCCTCTCATTCTGCTTCGTATGCCAATCCAGTACACTTCTAAAAATATCTTTACTCTTCCGATCTTGGCGTAAAGAGTCCTTTGAATCGGTTTTCTAGCATTTCTTTCTTATAGTCTTCAAGATAACTCCTGTAATCATATTTGGGTTCATACCCAAGCTCTTTACAGGTTTTTGTGATATCCTGAACAAAATCTCTTCCATCCGGCATATCTGGTCTGTAAACAATTTCCGATTTGTGACCTTCCTCACCGAAAACATTGATCGCAATCTTAATCTGCTCATCAAGTGAAACAGGCATACCATTTCCAAGATTATATACCCCCGTTGCTGCTGTTTCAGATCTAATCATCTTCTCAACTATCTGAGCAAAATCTTTTACATAGACAATATCCGTTTTGACTGTTGGATTACCCCAAACTTCTATCGTCTCACCTTTCATAGCTTTCTGATATATCTGAATATAACCAGGAATGATGCGTTTCCCTAGCTTATACATATAAGGGCTCTCTGTATAACAATAAACAGTGGAACACCGAATAGCAAATGTCTTTATCCCATAACGAAGGTGATAATTTTCCAGCATCTCAAGAACAGTGCGTCTGGAAATTATATACATGGCATAATTCGAGCCATGATCAAAATTAGCAGGTAGATCGGGATCAATAGATGCCCCAGGTTTCCAATATCCACTAAGGTCTGCTTCTGTTGTCGTAATAATATACTTCTTGCATTCTACTTCTCTGCAATACTCCAGTACATTCAAGGAGCCGCGGATATTAATATCAATATAGGGATAGGGATCATATCCTTTCATTGAAGCAGGCATAACACCTGCAAGATTTATAACCGCGTACACTTCCTTCTGCGGCAGTGCGTTAAAACTGTCTTTATCGCAGACATCTATTTGAATATAGTCTATACCTTTCTCGACATAATAGGGCGCTTCTCTTCTCCCGCTAGCAATGAGATGGTATTCATTTGAATCCAAATGGGACATAAGATAGTCAAATGTATACGCACCAACATGGCCATTTGCCCCTATAACGATTACGTTTTTCATTAAACTCCTCCAGATAGTGGTTAAGCCTAAGCTCTCATTTTAATTATATAATAACCATGTCTAGTACTACTATCTACCACCTCTCGATCAAATTTTCCATCAAGTTCTGCAATTCTTACAATGGACTCCGGTGAACTACCCTGCAATTTATTAAGTTCCTCTAGGTCATCTTTACACATGATGAATTTGATTCTAACATTTGATGGCTCTGTGACTATTGTATAATCCGGGGCCTTTCCACAGGCGACATCGATAACCATACGAATATAGTCCATCCCAGTGGAAATGGGTGTTAAGTCTGTTCCGATGCAATCTCCGCCCATTCTAGCACCGATCTCAATAATGCCGATTTCACCGTTACTAAGTACTCTAAACTCTGCATGAGCTGCACTATTCTCAATATGTAGTGCATCTAAAGCTCTTAATATTACATCTGTGGCCTTTTTCTTATTCTCTTCTGATAGATTAGCAGGTTGAAAATGTCCACTCTCAATATAGTGTGGAAATCCTGTTGTTTCCTTTTGCGTAAAAGCGAGAATCCGTCTTTTTCCATTAAAACAAATACATTCCGCACTGTATTCTTGTCCATCCATGAAACCTTCGACAATAGCATGCTTATCAAAGGACTCTTCTATGGCATATTTTACAGCTGAATCAAGATCTTCCTCTCGATCAACCCGTGTTACTCCTTTGCTGCTCCATCTATCGGTTGGTTTAACAATCACAGGGTATTGCATCGCTGAGATGTCTTCTTTCGTATACTCTTTCCCCAACTGAATAAACGGAGGCGTATACAATCCCACTTCCTTAAATGCACACCGCATTTTATATTTGTTGCGAGCGACTTCGCCTGTAATCTCCGGATTGCTTGGCAAGCCTAATTTTCTTGCAACATAGCTCACTGTAGGCGCTGCAAAGTCAGATGTTATGGAGCATACTCCTACAACTCCAATTTCCCGGCATTTCTCTGCAATCTCATCTTTTTTATCGATACTAATTGGGTAGAAGTGATCAGCTGCTTTCTCCCCCGGATCTCCACACTGCCAAGCAAAAACATGAGTTTCATACCCCAAAGATTTTGCCTTATCAATCAGCATAGTAATTGCTGCGTTGGCACCTACTATTGCAAGCTTCTTCTTATCCATCATATCTCCTATAAAAGTCAATAGTGTTAGGCCGTCTGCTGGATTTGTTCATCGCAACGCATCAGTTCAGGATTGAATCTTTCCCTCTTTGACAGCATTACAAAGACAATCCGTGTAATCTTCCTCGCCAGCGCGATGATTGCCCGGCCTGAGCCTTTCTCATTTTTTCTGCGCTGGTATTCCTTGATTAGTCTCCATTCGGAGGTGACCTTTGTCAGTCGAATCATTCCCATGGCGGCCTGAACAAATGCTGTTCGTAATTCCTGTGGACCATGTTTCGTAATCCGCCCGTAATGAGTCGACTCATTTGAGTTATGTACACTGGGAATAATCCCAACATACACCGCAAACTTCTTGTAGTTTCCTTCAAATCGATCCAGGTCTTCGGTATACGCTGCAATTGTTGTTGCAGTGTTTAATGCCGTTTCCGGGTATTGTCATCAGGAGTTCTACATCCTCGTTGCTCTCCACCATTTCCTCAAGATGTTTCTCGATGTCCTTGATTTCTGCTGACAAATCATCTAAAACCTTTAGCATCATCTTGAGTAATGAGGCAGTGTAGTCTGAGTAGTTGTGATCCGCGAGATCGTTTATCAGCTCCTGCCTCTTTCTTTTACTCTGAAACTGGGCTGCTGTAGTTTCAATACCATAGCCCAGCATCATGCCGTGGATCTGATTCTTAATCTTCACCATGCTTTGGATAAGAACACTCTTTGTCTTCAGCAATCGGCGAATCTCTTCACTGGTCTGACTGCAAAGATGGAATTCCGTAAACATTTCCTTCATCAGGTAATACGCCATCGTCGCTGCATTATTTGCATCCGTTTTCTTTGTGCTTGTAGTGATCACCTTAAACCGGTTTGTATTGACCACCTTGACCACAAAGTCTTCCTTCTCCATCTTGTTCTTAAAGAACCTGGCATTGCCGGTTGTCTCAACTACCAGCTCGATGGAGTATCCTTGTTCTTCCTGATTATGCATCTCTCTGGTAAACTCGCTGTATCCTTCTTCTTTTGTCGGATACTTTTTCTCAAGAAGATACTCGCCGTCTTCGCTTAGTGCGCATACTGTGTATTGAGTCTTGTGGAGATCCACTCCCACGCACAGTTTGCTGATTTCTGTCTTGCTCATTTTCTTTCCACACGTTTTTTTCTGCAAGACAGCCTCTTTCAGGTGATGCTTCCAATCTCCTATCCGATCTAATACTGTTGTATTGACCTCCACATGATTCGATGCTAACTCATTCATTCTTCTCAGCGGTCTTGTAGATCACAACAAATGCCGAATTAGTATCTATCTGTCTTGCTGCTGTTGTTTGTATTCTACAACACCAAGACTAGCTCAGCATCACCTGCTACTTACTTTTTTATCATGCCTCCTTAACGAGCATCCGCATATTATGCGTACTCATTCACCTTATCGATAATCATTTTCACATCATCATCGGTCAACCACATATGAAGCGGCATTGTGATAAGATGTTGGCTGATCTTACGAGCCTTGGGAGCCTGTCCATCGCCATACGAAAACACTTTATACTCTGTATTGTCACGATAGTGAACGCCGCAATTGATACCATCCTCAGAGAGTTTATTCAGGAGATCCTCCCTATCCGGTACTACAAGCTCATAAAGATGATAGGCACACTCGTCAGCGAATGGTGCAGGGATTATCTTAATCTTCGGATTGTTTTTAAATCCTTCATTATACATTTTCACGATCTCACGGCGACGACCATTTTCTTCATCAAGATATTTTAGCTGAGTAAGAGCAATAGCTGCCATAATGGCATTTCCGTTATACTTATAACCGATGTGGTCTACATCGTATTTCCAGGCATATGTACCTTTATTGGAACGGGCATAAGTATCCTTATTAATTCCACACCAAGCAAGTTCACGAGTCAGCGCAGCAGAGGCATCGTCAGCCCAGCAGATGCAGCCGCTGTCTCCTGTGGCAAGGTTCTTAACTGCCTGATAACTATACACAGCTACGTCCACACCATCCCAAGTGCCAGGGCATACACCATTGACCTTAGTTCCTGACATATGCGCAGCGTCAAGGATAAGCTTGAGATTGTATTTCTTGCAGATTTCAATGACCCTGTCAAGTTGACCGATGCGTCCACCGTAACCCACAAAGATAACGGCTTTAGTCTTATCTGTTATCTTCTTTTCAACATCAACAGGATCGATGCAAAGATACTCGTCTACATCTGCAAAAACTGGATGCAAATGTTCATATTCAATAGCAAGATTCGTGGAGACAAATGTAATGGGAGAAGAAATGATTTCATCCCCGTCCTGCCACTCATTGTTCATTTTGAGAATCTTAACGGCTAGATGAAGTCCAACCGTATTAGAATTGAGGTAATAAGCATTCTTGTGGCCAGTATACTCCATCCATGCTTTTTCGAACTCAACCGTCTTAAAGCCCATTCCGGTCCAGCCCTTTTCAAGACATTCCCTTACCGCATCCAAACACTCATCTACATGGAACTTCGGTTTCAAAACTTGAATCGCCATTGTCAAAACTCCTTCTATTTATTTAGCTCTTGTAAATATCTTGATAGTGCATCTTTCCAGTTAGGCAGAGGCTGGAATCCCGCACAAATCAACTTGCTTTTATCTAAACGGCTATTACACGGTCTTGCCGCCTTTGACAAACCGTATTCCGCAGTCGTTACAGGTATAACTTTAGTATCCATTCCTGCCTGCCTATATATCTCAACAGTAAAGTCGTACCAGGAAATATATTTACCATCTTCATCGTTTGTAGCATGATAATAGCCGTATTTCTCAGTTTCGATCATGTCCACAAGCAGACGTGACAGATCAAGAGTATAAGTAGGTGTACCAATTTGATCATTAACCACACGAACCTCTGGATGTTTCTTTCCAACATTTATCATGGTCTTAATGAAATTTTTCCCATTAAGTCCAAACACCCACGCGATGCGGACAATGAAGAATTTTTTAAGAATAGAGTTAACTGCCAGCTCGCCGTCAAGCTTACTTTGTCCATAAACGTTTAGAGGAGCATAGCACTTGTCATCTGGCTCCCATGGACGTTCTCCTTTTCCATCGAAAACATAATCTGTACTCAAGTATAACAATTTGGCATCAACAGTCTTTGCCGCCTCTGCAATATACTGTGTTCCAAGATGGTTAATTAGATCAACTATATTTTTATTCTCCTCATCTTCAGCAGCATCTACAGCTGTCCATGCTGCGCAATGCACAATAACGTCAGGAGAAATATCTTTAATTGTATCCATTACAGCTTGACGGTCAGTAATGTCCATCTGAACATAACTCGCCGATGTAACGGGTGATCCATCCAGCAAACCGCTATACTCTTGAGAAATATCGGATCCAACAACCTCGTTTTCTCGGCGTACCGCTTCATTTACGACATCATGACCAAGCTGACCATTCACTCCAGTAACAAATACTTTCACATCAGCACTTTCCTTTCTCAACGATCACCATACATCTTCTTGTAGTAGTTCTGGTATTCACCGCTGATGATCTCTTCCCACCATTCGTGATTTTCCAGATACCACTTGATGGTTTTCTTGATGCCGTCTTCGAACTTTGTCTCTGGCAACCAGCCAAGCTCATTATGTATCTTTGTCGGGTCGATAGCATAGCGCATGTCGTGACCCTTACGATCTGTTACGTGTGTGATCAGGCTTTCTGGCTTACCCAGCTCTTTACAAATGAGTTTCACAATGTCGATATTCCGCATTTCGTTGTGACCACCGATATTGTAAACTTCGCCTACACGCCCCTTGTGAATGACAAGATCAATGGCTTTACAGTGATCCTCCACATAAAGCCAATCACGAACATTTAGTCCTTCCCCATAAACAGGAAGTGGCTTATCATTCAAACAGTTTGCAATCATAAGCGGAATGAGTTTCTCTGGGAAATGGTATGGGCCATAATTATTGGAGCAACGGCTTATAGTCACAGGCAGGCCAAAGGTTCGATTATATGCCATGACCAAGAGATCTGCCCCAGCTTTTGAACTGCTGTAAGGAGAAGATGTATGGATTGGTGTTTCCTCCGTAAAGAACAGATCCGGGCGATCCAGTGGAAGATCTCCGTAAACTTCATCCGTGGATACTTGGTGATATCTCTCAATACCATACTTCCTACAGGCATCCATTAGTACTGAAGTCCCAATGATATTTGTTTGAAGAAAAATAGATGGATCTTCAATGGACCGGTCTACATGGCTCTCTGCCGCAAAGTTAACTACGATGTTCGGCTTTTCTTCTTCAAAAAGCTTGTACACACCTTCACGGTCACAAATATCCAGCCTTACAAAGCGGAAATTCGGCTTATCCATTACTCCTTTTAGAGTAGACAGATTGCCCGCATAAGTCAGTTTATCAAGGCAGACAATTCTATAATTCGGATGCGTGTCAAGCATATGGAATATAAAGTTTGATCCGATGAACCCTGCACCACCGGTTACAATGATTGTCATATTGTTTTTTCCTCCATTTTACTTCACATGGTTAACCATGCCGTTTTAGAATAAGTCGTATCGTTCTTGCAGGCAACCGACTGTTGGTTTACCTTAATGCCAAATTAATTGGACCGTTACGGATTCTCTGTGTTTTTGTACCACTCATATAATTCGATCAAATAGGAACCATATTCTGTTCCTTCATATCTTTTCGCTAAGTTCTTTAGCTGTGTCAGCGTAATTAAACCTCTACGCCACGCAACTTCCTCAAGGCAATATACATTCATGCCGCATCTATCTTGTATAATTTTGAAAAACGTGGATGCCTCTTGGGTATTGTCCCATGTATCAATTTCAAATTCTACGAAACCGCGATCTAACAGTTCAACAAAAACATCTTCCTTTTCAGCATACTCGGAAACAAGAGATGCGATATTACGCTCTCCAAGCACAGTAGAAAGCAACGTCTCCGGTACGAACAGAATAGGAAGAGCACAGTAGTCATACTGCATTTTTAACGGTTCATCGGGATTAGAGTTTACAATCTTCTTACTTGCATCAATTGTTATTCGGAAAGGGTTATGGTCATCTTTCTTTGGCAACGCAAGAATTGTCAATTTGTTCCTATCAGCCATTGCTTTTTGAAAAAACCTTGTTTGATCGACCCCATACAGAAGGCAACGCCCATAGACGATCATCACGTTGCATCCATCTGTATTGCTGCACAATTGATTTATAGTTCCAGAATGGTAAGTCAGGTTAATCCCATATTCAGTTCCATTACCGATTACGTGTTCTATTTCCTGTTGTTCTGCAGATGAGCAAACAACCATAATGTCCCGTATGCCAACAAGTAAGAAATAGCTAATCAGGAAGCAAACCAACGGTTTATCATAAATCATTGTTCCGCCGTGAATCCCATATTTGTTTTCATCTAAAATGATGATGCCACGCCATTTGCTCACATGATAAACAGGGGCTCCGGCAAGAAGGCTATCAGAATCAGTATTGAGTAAAATCGATAGTTTGCGAAGGTAAGCGACATCTGGCAGGCTAAGTCCTCTCTCCCATTTTGAAACCGCTTTATCGCTAATCCCAATTCGGTTCGCAAGATCCTTTTGCGTATAACCGGCACGTTTTCGAAGATATGAAATTGCCTGGCCCACCTTCTGCATTTCCATATTTATTCAAACTCCATTCTACTCTCTGCTAAGGTAGGATTATTTTTGTCTTTTTCGCTAAGAATCACCTCTCCTACTTCAGGCCATTCAATTCCTATATCAGGATCATTCCAGAGTATTCCACCCTCGTCTTCAGGCTGATATAAATCATCGCATTTATATGCAAATTCCGCCGTATCTGACACCACAACAAAACCATGAGCAAATCCACGTGG
>Ga0247610_10004177_pt1 | contig 15531 bp, 22 predicted proteins | sample 174DNAGHGhighgp2_FD_193483 | JGI IMG/M metagenome (GOLD analysis project Ga0247610, IMG submission 193483) | Sheep rumen microbial communities from Palmerston North, Manawatu-Wanganui, New Zealand - 1742 DNA GHGhigh gp2 | ecosystem: Host-associated > Mammals > Digestive system > Stomach > Rumen... | reverse complement strand
ACAACTAAGACTTATACTAAGAATGGATTGAACTTCACTATTGCTACTACATTTACTAAGGCTGCTGGTAATACTACGTGCACAATTAAGTGTCTCTTAGATGGTACTCAGTATAGTAGTGCTACTCAAGCAATTGTGGCTTCTACTCTTGCTAATAATCTTACTGCTTGCTCTAAGTCTTCTACTGATCAGATTACTGCTCTTGAGAACATTCTTAAGAATGCACCGGCTAATACTAGTGAAACCTATTCTAATGGCAATATGCATTTCACTGTTGATAAGACGTTCACTAAGTCTGCAGATAATGCAACTGCTACTTGGGTTACTAAATGTGATGGTGTACAATTTGGTACAGGTACACAGACTATTGGTGTTACTGATCCTGGTGCTAATATGACTACACTTAATACTAATGCTACTAATTCATTCAATAATCTTAAGACTAATATTGATAGATGTCCTGCTGATTCTAGTGAGACCATTACAGTACATGGATTTAAGTATAACCTTGGGGTATTCTATACTAAGTCCGCTGGAACTACCAAGGCTGTTGGTGGTGCTAAGCTAGATGGAACTGTCTATGGAAGTACTGAATCTACATTCTCTATAAGCACTTGGGATTCTAATAAGACTACACTTACAAGTAATGCATCTAATCATAAGGCTAGCTGCCGTGCAGTCATTGATACATCTCCTGACAATAGCTCTGCCACCTATACAGTCAATGGATTGAGCTATAATGTTGGTACTACGTATTCTAAGACTGCTGGTAACTCTACGGCCACTATTGTTACTACTCTTGATGGACTACAGCAGAAGAGTAATACTCAGTCTGTATCTGTGAATGATCTTGCTAATAATATCTCTGCATGCTCTAGTAAAGCTAGAACTGATTTAGATACTCTTAAGGGTATCCTTGATCAGTCTCCTGCTGACTATGACAAGACTCAGTATACTATTGGTGGATTTACGTATACTGCTGGTGCTACCTTTACTAAGGCTATCAATAGCGGTAATGTAACTGTAAACATCTATTGCGATGGTGAAATTGATGAAACGTATACTGCCACCGTAGATGCTACTTCAACTGCTAATGATATTGATGCACTTAAGGCTACTGCTAGGGATAAGGTTGATGCTCTTGTATCTTCCTTAGAAGGACTTGAAAATGACACTGTTAATTATAACGTAAATGGCTTTAACTTTGTACTACTTTCTCAGTATACTAAGAACTATAGCACTAAGAAAGTCACGATTAATAACTTCATTGATGGTGTTCCTTATGGTACTCCATATCAGACTGATTTTGATCGTGATAATATTAGTGCTTATCGTACTGAAGGACTCAATAGAATTGAAGATATGAAGACTGCTGTCAAAAATGCTCCTGCAAATACTTCTGCAAAGCATACTGTCAATGGATTCAACTTCACTATTGGTACTCAGTATGAGAAGGCTTTTGGTTCTACTACTGTATACGTTAAGACTATGCTTGATGGTGAACAGACTGGTACATCCTCTACGGTAACGTATGATGTCACTAATGTAGCAGCCATCACTTCTCAGGGATCTTCTGATCTTGCAGCACTTAGAGTTGCATTGAATGCTTGCCCTGCTAACTATGCTAATACTCATACCAAGAGTGGCATGGGATGGCGTACAGGTGTTAACTTCTCTAAGACCGAAGATGAACATAGTGTAAGACTCATTGCTACACTAGATGGTGAAGAGTATGGTAATGCAGTCAATATGGACTTCGATATTACTAATATCTCTGCACTCTCTACTAAGGCGGCTGAGATGGAGTCTAATCTGAATACGACTCTTACGAATGTATCTCCTGCTGATACGTCTGAGAACTTCACTATCCGCAGGTTTAACTTCAATATTGAGAGTTGCTTTGTTAAGACTCCTGGAATCAAGACTGTAACTACAATGGTTAAGCTTGATGGTACTCAGTATGATAGCTATCATCAGGAAGACTTCAATGTCAATACAGCAACTGCTTTGAATACGTATAATAATAACCTTATTAATACGCTTAAGAGCAGGTTGACTTCTGTATGTCCTGATGACATCCATACTACTTATAGCCGTAATCAGTTCAACTTTGTCATTGATGCTTACTTCTCTAAACAACCTAATACTGATGTCATTGACATTGAGTATAACATTGATAGTGCTGATTTGGTTACGAGTAACTGACAGAATAGAGATATATTATAGATAGAATATAGAGGTAGCCATAATCGGCTACCTCTATTTCTTCGGTCAAATTTAAGGAAATAAAAACCGACTACCTTTACGGTAGCCTCATATTTATAGTATATCTCTGAAAAATGGTTTGGTTGGCAAGTAACATAGTTAACTACGTTACCATTGGCATTAGTAACAGAAGCAGATTTCTTGCTAAAGGTTACTTTAATATACCATGTCTTTTTAGTGCTCCATGTACTATTTGTATAAGTCTTAGTAGAATTAGACAATATGCTAGAAATATTATTAGTAATATATACAGTATTTCTGATTGCAAGCGTAGTTATATTACTATCAGATTGATACTTTTTAAAAGATTTAAAATTAGCAGATAATGTATCTAATATATATTTAGATGCATTATTTACATAACTACCAATATTAGATGTTGTAATTCCATTAACTATATCACCGTTTCCCATTATAGTGTTAAATAGTCCATCATAATTTCCATTAGAATTTTTAGTAAACCATGATGCGGAAGAGTTTATAGTGTAATCATATATTTTATTAGTAAATATTAAAGATCTAAAGGCTCCTTTATCAAAGAATTCTCGTGCAAGTAAATCTGTTTCTATTATTATACTAGGGTCGTGTGTATTATTAATAACTGGTCTTATTTGAATATAAAACGATCCACGTTGCCATTGTATCTCTCTTCCTCTTTCCCTATATAATGGATAAATATCAAATGTTACATCATTTATTGTTTTAGAATAAACTGTTGGTCGTTTTAGACTATTTCTAAGCTTTGTTAATTCACTATCATTTACTGCATTACTACTGAGAAAATATGTAGGATATCCTACATATTTAAATGAGATATCTACTGAAGTTGCATTAGAAGGTACATCTGAAAATCTATTAACTAAATATGAATCAGAGCCAATATAATACCTAACATATTTATCATGATCTGTTTCATAATAACTAATCGCCATAATATATTCACTCTCCTTATAAATAGTATAAAGCATATAAGAATACTTATATGCTTTAGTCTGTTTATAAATATTAAAGTGAGGTGTTATATAATGGCATCATATAATGTTAATGCGAATGCTAGAACTAATGATTCAGGAAGAAGAATTTTATCATATGCCGCTGATATTAATCAAGGTGGTGGATATGGTAGACAATATCCGATGTCAGGTGTAGCAAAACATCTTGATTATCTTACTTTTGATGTATATGAAATGTCATATACGTATAATGGATTATCATGGAAAGCTGCTAGACATATTTATACTTGGTATACTAATGATGTGGAAATGGATGTTAATTATAATAATTTCAAGGCAATAACAGCAATATTCTATCCAGAAGCTGTTTCTATATGGTTATCTGAATTAAGTAGAAAAGAATGTCTTAATATACAACCTAGAACAGTAGGATTACAAATATTTGATTTTATGGATGTTAGAGTTACACAGAATAGAAATACTGGAACATTTAGTCCAAGTACAGAAGAATTAAAAGCTATGAATATGACTCAAAGAATAGCAAATGATCCACAAGGTATAACAATATGGCAAGCATATACAAATGCTAATAAACAAGCAGTTGGAAATAACTATGCTTCATATTCTGATTTTATAATAAAGCTTAAACAATGGGATAAATATTTATTTGAACGAGTAATAAGAAGAGAAGATCCTTATGTTTATCCATTATTTCTTGTAAATTATATTACTTATCATACTAAATACACAATGAATGTATCTAAAACTTATACAAATAGTACCTGGTATACTAATAAGACATGGTATATTAAAGTAACCTTTGCGCCATTATCAACTTCATATGATAATGCTAATGGTAACGTAGTTAACTATGAGACTTCTATGTTACGATAAAAATAAGAATACTATTATATATAAGGTCTTAATATTAATAAATAGTCAGTACCTTAGGTACTAATATTATAAACTCTTTAGTAATACCCTTATATATAAGATCTTATGTTTTTGTATCATAGTCTCATAGTTAACTACGTTACTTGGGTTGCTATGGTCATTAGATGTTGATTTTTTAGTAAAAGTTACTTTAATATACCATGTCTTCTTAGTAGACCAAGTAGAGTTTGTATAAGTCTTAGTTGTATATGGTAGTAATTCTTGTAATAAGTATCTTACAATAAGATATGGTATTTCTCTATACATATTTCCTTTAAAGTCATTTTGATAATTAACAAAAAATGTCATAAAATTACTATACATAGTTTTCATCCTAGAAATGTGTACTGATAGACTAGTATCTCTCGTATCATACCATTTTGACGTTGTACTTATTCTATAATATAATACTGAATAGTAATTACTATCATCATTATCTAACCAATAATCTGGATAGTGTTCAAGAGTGCCTACCTGATAATATCCTTCATCTACAAGAACAGGCATCATAGCAGCTAGTGGTTGTGTCCAAGCACCACTATCATATTTAGTAGAATAATTAATCGTAATATACAAAGGAGCAATAGTTCTAAGTGTACTAGAACGATAAGTTGCATATGGTGTTGAAACTTCATGATTAACACTGCATGTTGAAATAGCTGATAATACAAATTGTAAATCTCCTAAAGTTTTAGTTACTTCATATTTACTTGATTCTAAAGCTTTTAGCTGAGATTCATTCATTGAAGTAGTAGGTAATGATTTTGGAAATCCATAGATTGAAATAGCTATAGCTTTTTCTTCAATCGTATCCGAAACCATAATAGTAGCCATTATATAACACCTCACTTTAATATTTATAAACAGGCTAAAGCATATAAGAATACTTGTATGCTTTATACTATTTATAAAGGAGTGAATATAATTATATTAATCATAACTGAGTTAGAATATGTTCTAATATTAAAATGACTAATAGATTCTGTATGTATGCATTTTATATATAGTAGATAGTTTCATAGGGCGCTCACCTATTTTTCCAGGAAACCTTCTATAATATTATACGTTTTACACTTATCATAATTGTCAGTTTTCATAAGTTTTAACATTTCATTTGTATTATTAGTAACTACCTGATCAGATCTTTTATAACGAGTATAATAATGAAATTCAAAATTAAATATTTGTATCATTAAATACCTCTTCTTTCTAAAAGTTATAGATATGATAAAGTATCTAAGATCAAGTAACCTTAGGTACTTTAATATGTCCATAAATATTAAAGTGAGGTGTTATATAATGAGTACTGTCATGATTACTGATGAATCAAAAGAAGGATATATATATACTTCAATTTATGGTTTTCCAAAATCATTACCTACTACTTCAATGAATTTTACACAATTAGAAGCACTTTACTCAAGTAAATATGAAGTAACTAAAACTTTAGGAGATTTACAGTTTGTATTATCATATGCATCATTAGTTGGAAATAATAAAAATGATTATGCAATATATAGATCTCCAAGGGTAGTAAGCACATTCCCTATATATATTACTATTAAACATTCTACTATGTATAATGATGGTAATGACGATCACTGGACACTACCAAAAGTTGATATAACACCTTTATTTGTAGATGAAGGATATTATCAGGTAAGTACTCTTGAAAATTATCCAACTATTTGGTTAGATAATGATACTACTAACACATATTGTGTATTATATTATAATACAACTAGAAATCCAAAATGGTATGATACGAGAGACACTAGTTTATCAGTACATGTTTCTAGAATGAAAACAATGCTTAATAGCTTAATGACATTTTTTGTTAATTATCAAAATGACTTTAAAGGAAATATGTATAGAGAAATACCATATCTTATTGTAAGATACTTATTACAAGATCTGTTACCTTATACAACCAAAACTTATACAAATAGTACTTGGTCAACATCTAAGACTTGGTATATTAAAGTAACTTTTACTAAAAAATCAACATCTAATGACCATAGCAACCCAAGTAACGTAGTTAACTATGTAACTATGATACAAAATATATTAAATTATAATAGTACGTAGCCCTATGGCTACGTGGGTTTATTTTGTTTTTTATATTTATTATTACAAGTATATAATTCTATTCAAAGGAAGATATATTATTTCTATATAAGAAAGTGAGGTAATAGATAATGAATAATATTGATAAATTTATTAGTGAAAACTTAGATAAGTTCCATACATTAGAGCAAGCGATTAAATCAGACATAGTAGGAAATAGAGGTATAATAATAGATTTTTATGATGAGGAGGATGAAAGTCGTAAGTTGGTTATGTTCGATAGAGAATCTAATATTTTAAAAAATTATTTTTATGCTAAAGTAATAATAGCAACCATAGTAGTATTCAAGAAGGATAATGAATATGATACTAATCCGTATATCTTGATAAAGTCTGAGAATTATGAGCCATCATCATTGTTTGATACTAAAAGAGGTATTGTAGTAAGAACACCAAATGATAAAGGTGCTGAAATTGAATATCTAATTCCTAAGCATGATACGTATAGTCCTTTGTATAAGATGACTCTTAGAGAGTTATTCTACTTTTTAGGACCAGATGTTCATGTTAAGATCACTAAGTCTGATTTTGAGTGTAATGATACTGTGTATTATCTTACTAATGAATTAACTAGTTCATTATTAGATATGCCGATTCAGTATATTAATGTAAGTATCTGTGAGTCTGATGGATCAAGATATCCACTAGTTAGTATTAAGATGAAAGAAGAACTAAGAAAATGTGAGGTGATAGATAATGAATAATAAAGATGTTATTGGAATGATTATGAAAGGAAGATGAGTATGTTAATTAGAGATGCTCTTAATTTGATAAAAAATCAAAAAAGGTTGATAATAACTATATTAGCAATATCATCTGATATAGAATTTAAGTATAAATCGAATATATCTAATATGGATGAGATTATTAGTTTATATGGAGATGAGACAATCAAGAGTATATCTATATCTACTCGTTTTGATCCAGATATAGATATGCTAGAGAAGCCTATGCCAGTACTTAATATAGTGATTGAAGATAAAGAAAAGAATATAGTAGATGAGTTATATGATAATTTTGTAAAAGCTACTAATCTGCCTCCTGAATTCTTAGGTGATGAGAAGTCTATAAAAGCATTTATAAGTGCTTATCTTAATTATATGATTAAGACTCCAGTACCTAAACCAGAGATCAAACCATCTATAGAGAATAGAGTCTTAGATGATAATAAGAAGACAATGAAGCTTAAAGATCTTAAAGACTTCCAGATCAATAGTGCAATATCAGCCTTATACATAGATAACGTCGGTAAGGTATTTGATATTGATGTATATGGTAGTGATCTGAATGATGCTTTGAAAAAATATGAAGATTATGAGATATCAGATATAGAAGTAGGAACTGATGAAGAAGGCCATATCTGGTTATCTGTATTTCTTAAGGATTTAGAAGAAAATAAGAAAGCGAGGTAATAAACAATGAATACCAATATACCCACAAGAGAGTATCTTGTTAATCTTAAGCAAATACTTAGAGATATGGAATTAACTTGCAAGACTATAGGATATAGTGAAGCAATGAATTCTATGAGATTAGGTGCTTTACGGAGATTCAAAAACTTCGTAGACGAGTATGAAAGAGATGTTGTTTTTGATGAGGTTGATAGTAAGATATTAGACTTTGAAGAGTTTAAGAATGAAATCAAAGTATCCATTGAGGTACCAGAAAAGGTAAAGGAACAGATTTCTCAAAGTGATATTGAGTATATGAAGAATGTAGCCATAGATAATATGTATTATACCTATAAGAAAGCATTCTATGCTAAATACGATATCAATCTTAATCTGAGTGGATATATAGAATATTGATATGATGGAGAATAAACAATGATTGTTGATGAATTCATTAATGATTATTTGGCTAAGTTAGATACATTAGAGCAAGTTATCAAGTCAGAACCTGTTGGAGATGTTTTAATAAATTTTTACGATGAGGAGGATGAAAACCGTAAGTTAGTGATGTTCGATAAGACGTCGAATACTTTAAGGAAGTATTTCAATATCAAAGTACTGATATCAACTATAATTGTGCTTAGAAAGGGTAATAAGTATCATATATATTCATATATTTCGATAAACTCTAAGAATCTAGATAATGACTCATTGTTTGTAACAGAGACAGCATTTGTAGTAAGAACACCAAATGATGAAGGAATTGAGATCAAATATCTGACTCCTAAGCATGATACCTATGGTCTTTATATAGTATGATTCTTAAAAAGGATAAGGTGATATATAATGAAGAATGAACTCACAGTCAAAACAGTATTAGAATATTGTAAAGATTCAAAGACTATCATCATTGATGGTAAGAGATATACCAATCAAGATGATATAGAAGAAGATATACTATCTAAACTAGTATATCGTTCCAATATGTCAAACTATGATATGAAGGTTTTTGGGTTTGATGAGAAACTTGAAGGACCATGGATTGTAATAGAAACCTATAAAGATAAGGAGATTATAAAATGAGTACATTTGAGACTAATATCAAAAAGCTTGAGAAGGCATTAGAGAATATCAAGTCAGTTAAAGGAAGAATATATGAAGGCACTACTGTTAAGAAAGCGATGGATGTAGAAAAGAAGTTGAATGAAGCTATAAGAGCTTTAGAGTCTGCTAAGAACGATTATAATACACTAATGAAAAGAGAAGAAGCTTGTAAGAAGAATACTATGAGTGAAGAAGAGTTTAATAAAGTCTTCACCATACTAAAAACTTCTGATATCTTACATAAAGATTTTCCACTTAATGAATCTGAGATTGACTTTCTTAAGAAAGCAGCTAATAAGACTATGTATAAGACTTACTGTAATCTTATTAGGAATAAGTTTGATCTTGATCCTATCTCCAAGATTAGTATTGTTGGAGATATCACAGAATATCTTACTGAGCATGATGCAAAAGAAAGGAAAATAAAGATTAAGGATGATGATGGTAAAGCTATAGCTGTGCATGAACCTGAGTTATCTATCATATCTGTCAATGGGTTAGAAATCAAAGATAAAGAAGGTCATACTCTTTATAAAAAAGACTATCCTAAGGATGATATCAATAAGCCTATAGTATTAAAAATCAGTGATGATGATCTTAAAAATCTCGTTTATAATAAGGAAGCTACTGTTCTCTATAATCATGATACTGAGGGTATAGAACTTATGTGGAATTTATCAGTTCAAGAGAATAAATATGCATATGGATTCAGACTAATAAATATTAAGAAGGGATATTCATTCTTTGCAAGCGTATGTGAATATAACCCAGATAATGGTATAGATTTCAAGACGTTCAAGCGTAAGTTTCTGGATGGAATGAATAAGACGATAGATGATATTGTTCATATAAAATCTCATTTAGACTCTATTAAAGATAAAGAGATAGAGTTCTTATTTGAAAATGAGGAGGAAGAGACAAAATGAAAGTAATAGATGTACTTAATACTTTGAATAGAGAGACTCATATTAATATAGATCATGGACACTACTTTATCTATGATCCATCTATAGGTCAGAAGTGTAAGGATGAGATATATGAAGCCGGTTATCTAAATCTAGAGGTAAATGAGTTAGCTAATAGCAAGTATTCTTATGAAGTAGAAAAGAATGAAAAGAAGTATTGGATTGATGTCCCGTGCTTATATATTGGTATAGATGATTCTAGGATTGATATAGTATCTAATCTGATATGTTTAGCAGTTACAGATGAAGATATTAAGAAAGATCTTATGAATAAGATATATAGATCAGATACTAATATAAAGGATTTGATTAGCTATCTTGTTTCTAAGATTCCTGATTTCTATAAACAAGAAAAAGGTGATAGAAAATGAAAAAGTCAGAAGTTGAGTTCGGTATATATGTTGGTAGTGAAGAGAAAGATGAGAATATCAATACGTGGATTCATGAGAACAACATTAAGAATGTATTAGAGACGTTAAGGAATAGCTATTATGGTAATATAATACTAGAGCTTCCATTAGCATACTGCTATAATTCTGAAGCTGAAATAGATTATTATATTGGCTTATTCTTTGATAAGAAGATTGAGCTATATAAGATTATCAAAGACCAAGAAGATGTATGTATCATATCGGTTAACATCAAACTTGTTGCTAATAATATCAATGGTAGTACATTTCTTAAGAATCATACTCTTGCTACATATGATCTTCCTGATGACTCTTTCAAAGATCTCAAAGCGGTTGATCTTATGAAAGTCATGTATGATAACATGTTAGGAAATGAAGATTTCCTAAACGATATCAAGAAGATGGCTAAAGAATATGGTAAGATAGATATCATGTTTAGGAGGAATAAGGAGGAAGAGACAAAATGAAAGCAGTAGTGGATAATAGGTTACACGTAATGATTAAAAAAGAACATGTTGAATCACTCTGTGATATCTTGAATGAAATCTCAGAGATTAATGCAAGTTCATATTTTGAACTGATGTCTAATAAAAATACAACTGTTAGTCTTAGAATGCTTAGAGTGATGATTGATGAAGATATTCCATCAACTACAAATGCATACATCGGGTTATATATCATTATCAATAAAGATGAAAAGAATATGACTTGTATCCTTAATGATCTTCAACCAGTAACGAATAACAAGTTTAAGATTGATGTTGATAAGTTATGGAATAATAAGAAAGCAGCGCTATTAGATAATATCTTAGAATTAGAAAATGTATTATCTGAGAGTGATAGGGAATATTTGAAGAAGTATATCTGGGCACTAGCTTTTTTTAAGTAATGAAAGGAGAATTGATAATAATGGCTAAATTATGCATCAATAAAAATGATTGTTTCAATGTCTTTAAGAAATTAGCCGAATCTAATAGGAAGGATGTTAGTGCTAGAATTAAGATTGGACAAACAAAGATCGCTAAACTTCCTATTTACTTAGAGATTGAGAAAATATATGAAGTTGAAGATAAAACTCGGTATTATGCAATAAATGCTGTATACGATAACAAGAGTATAAATCTTTATACTCTTTATAATGAGGATAGGGTTTATCAAGTATTTGATAAATTTGTGTTTACTGATGAACATGAGGAACAGAAAGAAATGATCAAGATATTGATCAATGAAGAAGTAGATATACTTATAACATCACCTATAAAAGATGAAGGAGGAAGAGACAAATGAAGATAGTAATGGATGATGGTACTATTATCTATGCTTATGGGAAAGAAGAAATGGAAAGAGATAGAAAATGGTATCAAGAACGACATAAGAAGTTCATGGATGACCACACGATAAAGATTCCTCACTTTGAAGGAATGTATAGTTTTTGGAAGAAAGGTATGTAATATGGAAAAGGTAAAAGTAGTATTAGATCTTGATATGATTAAGAATGCTAGAGATGTATTCAACATGATAAGAACTTGTCCTAGAAAAAGGATAAATATGATGATACCTGTTGGAGAAGTACATGATAATCTACAAATACCAACCAATATTTATCTTCGTTTTGATAAGTATGATATCAGTAATGATCCATATGCTATCGGTTTCTCTATCAATAAATATGAGCATAATGCTCCTAAGTATAAGATTGGGATTAGATTTTGTATCGTACTCAAATACTGGTATGATTTATCTGAAGAGCAGAAGTATAATAAGCTTACTTTGGTTGACTACATGTTTAATCGTACTGAAGATTATGCTGAAATAGACTGGTATGATGAGATACTAGAAAATATTTCAAAAGCTCTAAGAGAGAACATAAAGAAGTATAATAATAGAATAGAGATCACTACTAAAGGTGAGAAATGGTGGAAGGAGGACAAAGATAATGAGAATGATTCCGACAGTTAATATTAAGCAAGTGACATACTTCTCCGATCTAGATCTTGAGAATATGATTATTATACTATCTAATTCTAATACAGTAGAGATCAAATATGTGATCTACTTTGAAGAGAATGGTAAAGAGGTATATCTTACTTTACATGGAAGTACTAAGGAGAGTATGTATTTCAAACCATGTGATACTAATAAAGTGAATATAGCTTGTATTATCTCTGCTAAGCATATAGATACTTTTGGAGATAGTGCTAGTGAACTTTGTATTTTTACTAAAACTGATCCTATGAAAGAGAATGTGGATCTTCTTAAAAGAACTATCTCTGATATCATGATGATGAGAAGTATTGATGACATCAAAAATAGTATCAAAGGATCTTTTGATATTGTCTTTGATGGAAGTAAGTTCATAAATGACTTAAGTGAAAAAGAAAGCTTTAACTATAAAGGAGTGGAATATATATGCACATGCTAAATGATGTAATCATTACACTTAAAGGTTTCAAGACCGATGACAAAGATATTCAAACAAATATCAATAATATCATTGGCTTTCTTGAAATAACCAATACTAGAATTGAAGCTAAAGAAAAAGAGAGAAAGAATCTTAACATTCTTACCGAGAAAGAATTTAATGAAGTCTTTTCTGTTACTGATAAGGATCTTGAAGAGAATATGGGATCTAAAGAAGTAACAGATGCTCTCGTCAAAAATATCAAGCATATTGCATATCGTAAGTATTATAACCTCATGCTTATCAAATCTGGTAAGAAACCTGGACTTATCTATGGTGTCGTAGATGACGTTAATTCTATCTTAGAGGAAGCTAAGAAGAATACAAAGCTTGGATATGCTTTCACTTGGTAATACCATAAATAAGAAGGTACCATAGCGGTACCTTCTTACTACTTAATGATAATTATAAAGGGGGTTATAAAATTGGCCGATACTAGTCAGATTATTACAGCCGCAGAGTATGTTGGTGTTCTTATATCCAACGGTGTTTCTATTCCTAAGAAGGTATTTAATAATGGAGAGACTCATCTTACTGTAGGATCCTTTATGGAGTTCTCTAAGAATCTTTGTTTCTGGGTAGGAGATAGACTTTATTATACATCTAAAGAAGCTGAAGCAACTTATAAAGCCAATAAAGCAAAAGAAGATGCTAAGAAAGCAGCTATAAAGGCTCTATTAAATGATGATACAGAAGAAGAGATTACTATTACTCCTGAACATCCAACTGTTATTCTTAAGGCTCAAGAGATAGCAAGCATCAAGTTAGTAGAAGATGCTAATGCAGGTACTTATGATTATCCTAGATTTACTTTAGTAGAGAGAGTTGAAGATAAGTCTCCAATCACTCTATTGAATCTAGTATCAAACTGTACTGCTAACAAGATAAGAGTAGATGGAAAGACATATAGCCTTAGTAAGTCATCTAGAAACTATCCATCTACTACTATACTATATAAGATAATAGATAAGATCAATCTATATCTTACTAGAGATGAAGAAAATAATACTATCATCACTAGTGCAGTTCTCAATGTGACTTTAAAGAAAGATGAGCCAGAAACCACTGATTAAAACAATAAGAAGGTACCATAATGGTACCTTCTTTATCTTTCCGCTTTTATTACCATGTTTGCCCATCTACACGCATGCAATAAAATTATATGAAGATGCAGCAGTAACATTATTATCTCTGAGTCGCTGTACTACATCTGCTCTCTTGTTAGCCCAGTCTTCTAAGTAGTTCATCTTAAGATCTACATTAGTAAATACTGTTTCTATACCATCAAAGAACTTCAATTGATTATATAGAAATATGGCTATATCACAGCAAGCTAAGTCATCAAAATCCTCTGACATGCCTGGAGATATAGTACTAAGATCATCAAAATTCTTTACCATTATCTCAACAGGGATGACAGCCATATATTTGGTGATATCTCTACCATTAACTGTTTGAAATCTTACTCTATTGGGACGTTCAAACTTCAAGAATATGGAATTTTGAAAGACACTTGTATGATCAGCTCTCATCTGTAATAGTCCTACATCATCTAAATTAAATCCAGATCCCATATAATCATAGACGCCGAGCCCATAGGTCATCTCACCAGCCGCATAGTGTGAGAATTCAGACCAATTAATATCACAAACAGATTGAATTACAAGACCCTTAGGAATGAAATCAGTAATCAAATACCATCCTGCTTTGTCATGCTTACGTGTTTCCACATATATGGTTCGCTTTACGGGAAAGAATACGCTGAATGTCTTGAGAGTATCTCTTTTAATTATAGTAGGCCAATATGGTTTTGCTATAGCTGTTGGCAAATTTACCAATTTCACGCCAAGTCTATCTTCGATCCTATTGAGGAGGTCCGTCATATTCATAGCGAAATATCCTGACATATCATATTCACCTCTATTCAAATCTTAATATCCAGTCAGTACTGAGTAAACTTAATCTTGTCGACATATTATATATGTGGTGGTATTGGGTAATGATTTCAAAGAAAGGAAGGTAAAGTAATGGGTAGTGTTTTAAACAGAGATGAGATAGAATCTATCTGTATTAAGTCATTTGAGTTATTAAATGGGGTGGTAAATCCACGAGTAAAGATAAATGGAATATGTAAGAACTTAGATCTTGATAATGCATCTATGTTCTATATGTATAATGATGGAGAGAAAGAAGTTCATTATAATCCCAAAATTATTCAATATAGCCTATATGATAAAACTATATCACAACAGAATGCTTTCATAGTACATGTGATATGTCATGAATTGATCCATGCTCAGCAATGTATTAACTTCAGAAGCTATGGGATATATGAAGAATATACTAACCATATAGAAATAGAAGCTAGTGCTCTTGCCATTAGATTCATGATGAATTATCTCCAATGGATATCTAATAAATTAGAATTACCCTTGGATATCAGTTTATTGCTATCTGAGTATAAAGAAGATCTTTATTTGATATTACATCAGAGAAGAGTTCAATATGCACATATCAGATATTTCTATGGTCCTAATGGGCCTGTGTATGTTTAACTCCTTATTAATAAGATTGTAAGGGAGGTTATAAACCATGTTAGATGATGAGATCCTCGATAACGAGCTAGATGATGATCTAGATCCTGTTGATGATACAACAGGTGGTACTACAGCAAATGATGAACCAGTAATTGCTGGTGGTAACAATGTAAATGATACTCCTAAACTTGGTGATGAGCCTGTTAATGATACTACTCCTAAATTTGAGCCTGCTATGACTCATGATGAAGTAGTAGAGATGAACAGAACTCATAATCTTCAGACTGGAGTAATGAATCCTGCGAGTGAAGAAGATAAGGCTGATCTTGGTCGATTTGCTTCTGTCCAGTATAGAGGTAATGATATGGGTACCAAGAATGCTCTT
>Ga0247610_10004176_pt1 | contig 15535 bp, 14 predicted proteins | sample 174DNAGHGhighgp2_FD_193483 | JGI IMG/M metagenome (GOLD analysis project Ga0247610, IMG submission 193483) | Sheep rumen microbial communities from Palmerston North, Manawatu-Wanganui, New Zealand - 1742 DNA GHGhigh gp2 | ecosystem: Host-associated > Mammals > Digestive system > Stomach > Rumen... | reverse complement strand
CATGCAATAAATATCATGTTGTTCAGTCGCTGTTTGAAGCATACGATGACTGGAACGATAAATACATGAAAGTCTGGCAGCCGAAAACTCAGCATCTGGAGGAAGCTGCTCAGAATACAATGGGGGATAAGTGGATCGATGAATGCTTTTCTGCTGTCACTTCTGAAATCGGAAATTTGCTTTGGAGTAAGTGTGAGCAGTTCATTGAAAGACAGGATCTGTACGAAGAAACCGGACTTGATAATGAATTTCTTGATATGGTAATAAGAGATCTGTCATGGGCGTATATTGAACAGTATCTCAATGAAGGAGATTTCTTCACCTCGCTGCTTAAGATATACCGGGACGGTTATTTTCCATGTGCCTGGGAAGGCGATTTTCCGGAAGGGAAAGCGGTTGTTATATAATTAAATCATAGAGATGACAATGAGAGTGATGAGAATATCATAAAATGTGTAATACTTGATACGCTATAAAAGCGAATGCTGTAGCTAAAGCTGAATTTAGATCTAAGATAAAATATGTACGCTCTCTTATGGAGACTATGCATCTTACAGTAAAAGATGCTATGGATGCTTTGAAAATTCCATAAGGAGAGCGTGAACTTTTAGTTAAAAAACTTTCAACTGAAGAGATATCCGCTGTATAAATAATAAAGTTAAAACAATGCCACATTTCATTGGATTATTGTTCAATTAAAATTTTGATATATAGTGGTACCTATTGAATAATGAATATGATTTAGGAGAGAAAGTAATGAACTTTACAATTAATATTGAAGGTCAAGTTAGACAAATAAAACTATCAAAGACAAAAGCATTATGGCCTTTATTCGAAACTGTTGTTAACTCCATCCAATCCTTGGAAGATACTAACGAAAAAGAGAAAAGAATAACAATAGAAGCGATTAGAGAGACTCAATTTCAACTAAATATGAGTGCAGATGAGAAAATAGATAAATGTACTCATTTTGAGGAGTTTATTATTACGGATAACGGTAATGGATTTAATACAGAGAATTACAATTCGTTTTTAGAAGCTTATTCACAATTGAAAGTAAAAAAAGGATGTAAAGGAATAGGCCGCTTTTTATGGTTAAAAGCATTTGATGAGATTTTAATTGATAGTACCTATTATGAAAATGAAAAATGGTTTCGTCGTCGTTTTTCATTTTCGTTATCTGGAATTAATTCTGAAAGTAATTATTCCATAGTAGATAATAATCAAGCATGTTTTCGAAAAACAGTAGTGCATTTAAAAGGCTATAAATCAGAGTATAGAGAATTGACGCCTTGTGCACTTGAAAATTTAGCTCGTAAAATAATAGAACATTGTCTTCCTTATTTTATTATTGGAAATTGTCCTGAAATAGTGTTGAAAGATAGTGTTGGCGATACATTAACCTTGAATAAATATTATGATAATACTTACATAAAATCAGTTCAACAAGAACCATTAGTTATCAAAAATACAAATTATACACTTTATCACATGCTTTTATCTGATGGTGCTGATAAACATGAACTTCATCTTTGTGCTAACAGTCGCGAAGTAAAATCAATAGATCTTTCAAAAAAGATACCTAATATGAATAAAAGAATTGAAAAATCAGGTGGTAACATGTTTTATGTAGGATATCTCACGGGAGATTACCTGGATAAATCAGTTAATACTGAGCGATCTGAATTTAATTTTTCAGAACTTCCACTGATAAATGATACTGTTACTGCAAGTGAAGAAGAAATAATCGATTCTGCGGTGGGATTGATAAAAATCTATTTACACGATGATTTACAAGTATTAAGTGATGAAAAAAAGAAACAAATTGATAGACTAGTTAGAAGTAAGAAACCGCAATATCGTTATTTATTAAATCAACGACCACAAGTTTATGATTTAATACCTAGTGGATTATCAGATGAAAAATTAGATCTTGAACTATATCATCAGCAACAAATATGGGAATTTGATACTTTTCAAAAGAAACAAGCTATAGATGAAAAAATAAAAAACGACGCTACTACTGATTGTGAATTTGAGGTGATTTTTAAGGAATATTGCAAAAATATCACAGAATTAAGTTGTGCGGGGCTGGCGGAATATGTTATACGAAGGAAAGCGGTTATTGAACTTTTAACTCAAGCACTTGAATCAGATGAAAATGGAAAATATAGCAAAGAGGCACGAATTCATTCTATAATATGTCCTATGCAAGCATCGTCAGACGAAGTTCCTTTGGATAATATGAATCTTTGGCTTATAGATGATAGATTAGCATATCATCATTATTTAGCATCAGATCAAAAAATGAATGTTATACCTGATTTAGTGAATGATTCAGATAATAGAATGGACTTAGCTATATTCGATGCTGCCTTATCTTATACTTCTGATCCATCAAATATTTCTTCTATAACAATAGTAGAATTGAAAAGACCAATGCGAAATGATTCAGAAAATGATCCTGTTTCACAAGTTTTGAGATATGTAAAAAACATAAAAGAAGGAAAAGTTAAAAAGAAAAATGGTCGAGATTTTGGTGATGTTAGTCATGTTTCATTTTACTGTTATATAATAGGAGATTTAACCCCTTCTATGTGTGAATCAGCTGAAAACGCTGGTCTTACTAAAACACAAGATAATCAAGGCTATTTTGGATATAATCCATCACGCGGTGCTTATGTTGAAGTGATTTCATATGATAAATTAGTTAAAGATGCAAGACAAAAAAATCAAGCATTATTTGATAAATTATTTACACCTAAGTCTGATGACTTGTTATATCCAGAAATATTTAATCATAATAGAGAAGATGAATCTTTTTAATAATTAATAATAATTATTTATACTGCTCTATATTGTACAAGTAAAAACTATAAATACATTCAAAATTTCCTTGAATTATTTTTTAAATTAAGTTAAAATAAATAGTGTATGTATAAATTACTTTTGAATAGAGGTTTTAGAAATGGCTAATAAATTTACATGTGTTGACTTATTTTCTGGTGCAGGAGGACTTTCACGCGGTTTTTATGATGCGGGGTATGAAGTATTATTAGGCGTGGATTTTGACGATGCAGCATTAAAGACTTTTAAAGAAAACCATGGAAATGCTGAAGCCATGAAACTTGATTTATTTGATCATAATAATATTGATATAATAGTTAATTTTATCAAAGAAAAAAACGTAAAACTTGATGTATTGGTTGGGGGGCCTCCATGTCAGGGTTTTTCAATAGCTGGTCCAAGAGATATGAACGATAAAAGGAATACATTGTATCTTGCAATGGTAAAATTAGCGAATACGTTAAAACCACAGGCGGTTGTACTTGAAAACGTTCCAGGTATGCTACAGACAAATGGTGGAATCGGTGCTAAACGTATCATTCAAGATTTTAATGAAATTGGATATAAAATGACTCCTCAGTTATTATATGCACCGGATTACGGGATTCCTCAGATGAGAAAAAGAGTATTTTTTGTTGGATTAAAAGATTCGGATAAAGAATTTGAATTTCCATCTGCAACTTGTAAAAAAGAGAATTACATTACTTGCGGAGACGCTATCGGTGACCTTCCTTCATTACAAACAGAGGATGGAAATATAATATACGGGGAGGAAATACAGGATTACATATGTGAACCTCAGAATGAATATCAGAAATTGATGAGAAGTAACTCAAATAAAGTAAGAAACCATATTGGTAGTATTCCTATTGAAAAAACTAGGTATATGATTTCATTAGTTCCCGAAGGTAAAAATTATAAATCGTTACCAGAAAAATATCAGGGTATTTATAAATATCATGAAGCGTTGACCAGATATCATAGTCAAAAACCTTCTAACACAATTAACACTGGACATAGATCTCACTTTCATTACAAATGGAATAGAATTCCTACTGTTAGAGAAAGCGCCAGATTGCAAAGTTTTCCTGATAATTTCATTTTTTATGGAAATAAATCTGAACAGTATAGACAAGTAGGAAATGCGGTTCCTCCAATGTTAGGTCAGGTAGTTGCAGAACAATTAAAAAAATATTTAAAGAGGTAATATCATGAGTAAAAAATATAAAATGATTGATCTGTTTGCTGGCTGCGGAGGATTAGAGGATGGTTTTCTGCAAAGTGGTAAATACGAAGATATTGCTGCTGTTGAATGGCTTAAGCCTCAGGTTAATACACTGGTAAAAAGGTTAACTGAAAAATGGAATATTTCTGATGCTTCTGAACGAGTAATGCATTTTGATATTCAAAGAGAAGATGAACTTTTTTCTGGTTGGAACGATAGTGAGTTTGGATGCGGAAAAGGTTTAGATTATTTTGTGAACAACGCTCATGGAATAGATCTTATCATTGGAGGACCTCCTTGTCAGGCGTATTCCGTTGCAGGGCGTGTTCGAGATGAAAACGGCATGAGAAATGATTATAGGAATTATTTGTTTGAACATTATTTAAATGTTGTGAATAGATATCGTCCTAAAGTTTTTGTTTTTGAAAATGTTCCAGGAATATTAAGTGCATCCCCTGATGGAACACCTATTACTGATTTAATTAGAAAAGGTTTTGAGGAAATTGGCTATGAAATAATTGATGATTTAAAAATTGCCAAAATAAATGCAAGCGATTATGGAGTTCCTCAAAACAGAGAAAGAATAATTATAGTAGGTATAGATAAAAAAAGATTCAATAATATACAAGATTATTTAAATGAATTCTATAATGTTTACCTGTTAAAATATAAGGCAAAAAATAAAATAACTGTAAGAGAAGCAATTGGTGATTTACCTGTATGCAAAGCGTTTTGGGACGAGGAACATCATCGTAATAAAAAATCACATGAATCACCGGTCAGTTCCTATACCTGGCATAAACCGAGGTATCATAACATTCGCGATATGGATACTTTTAGATTATTAGCTGAAGATATTGAAACTGGTAAAAGAGAATATGATAGTAAAAAAATCAGTGAATTATATGAAAAAAAGATAGGTTCTAAATCACCTATTCACAGATATCATGTTTTAGAACCTGATTTACCAAGTACTACAATTATCGCACATCTTTATAAAGATGGTAACAGGTTCATTCATTATGATTCTAAACAAAGCAGATCGATTACTGTCAGGGAAGCAGCAAGACTTCAGTCGTTTGACGATGACTTTGATTTTGTCGGTACACAAGGAAATGCATATCAAATGATAGGTAATGCTGTTCCACCTAAATTAGCTTTAGCTGTAAGCAAGGCTGTTGCGGATTTACTTAATAAAATGGGGGATTAAAATGTATCATTATTTATTTACTAATGACTTAAGAATATCAACACTCGCTGACTCGCTGAAACAATCTGGAAAATGGTTTGTAACAGATACTGTTCCTTCAGCTTCAGTAAATAAAAGTGCAAATAATAATGCTAAAACCTTAGGATTCTATTTCAATTTCACTAAGGAGAGCAATTGCGCTAAAGCAGCTATGAATGGCGATATTCGCGAAGTTGTTTTAAATTTCATAAAAAAATTTCAGTTTCCTAATCCGCGTACAGAATCATCAATGATTGAGGCCAAAAAGGATGGTATTATCCTAGCGCCGATGAGAGTAATAGTTAAACTTCTGTATGTAATGCAATTAATGTATGGAAATCTGGGAGCTTTTCTGACTCAGGAAGAAATAAAGTATTTTATTTTTTACAATGATGATGTCGCAAAAAAGAAGAATCCTGATATTGATAAATTAATAAGAGATTTATTGTTGTTTAGGAAAAATCATACTTTTCCAGCTAACGTTAGTAGGAACGAAGCAGAACACCATTGGAATCAGGAAGATCGCCAAATTAGAGAAATGCTAAAGATCTTAACCTGGTCTGGTTGTATCGCTGAAAAAGATGGAAAATATATTGTTCATAATAACAACCTTTCTGCTTTACAAAAGGCAGAAGTATTTGATATTGTAACATATAATGAATACTGGGACGGAACATCTATAGGATCGTATGTTAAATATATGGACGTCTCAGATTATGCTAAAGATGAAGGTAAAGATGCAAATATAAATATACCTGATACTCAAAAAAATCCTGTAGATATAAATAAACGATCGTTTATTTACTGGTTAGGTATACGGATAACATCAGAAGATCCGGCAATGATTTATCAGCAAGAAATACTGAATGATCAATACGTAAATTATATTGAACATACTTTTCTTCCAAATGATAATTCCAATAATTTGTTTTACACAACCGATCCGGATACAATAAAAAGAGCTTTAGCGATGATACCTCATGATGAAAAAAAACATCGTGAAGCTGTAGAGCAGTATCTTGAATTCGTAAATCAAAATGAACTCAAGGAAAACAGTGATACAATATATAATCATAATCTTTTTGGTATTCATATTAAAGAGAAAAACGATGCATTATCAGAAACCATTCCTCATATATGCATCGGCTGGTCAATGTTAGGCGATCTTTCAGGAATTAAAAACAAGGAAGAATTAAACGAACGCTATTCTGAAATATGGAAGGGAACAGCCAGATCTAGAGGGCAGAATGTCGGTCAGATATGGAGATTCTATGCTGATGCTAAAATCGGAGATTATGTAGTATTTGCTGAAAGAAATGTTTTTCATATTGGACGTATTGAGAGTGATTATTATTATGACACGGATACTCGTGAAACGCAGAGTTCTGATTACAGGTTTTCAAGAAAAGTAATCTGGCTTAAAAAGAATTTGAATAAACAGGATGTGTCAAAAGACTTTATATACTCTTTAAATACAGGTATGTCTATTTGGTCATTAAATGATTATAGATCTGCGGTTTCTGATTTACTTAATGACAGTTACATTAAGGATGATGGTGACTACGAATCCATAGAATTAAACTATAATACTTCGCTAAAAACTGATTTTGCTATGAATCGTATAATTTTTGGTGCTCCTGGTACTGGTAAGAGCCATAAGATAAAAAAAGATTGTGATTCTCTATTCAGTGAAAGTGAACAGACTTATGAACGTGTTACATTTCATCCTGATTACACATATTCGAAGTTTGTTGGCACATATAAGCCTATAACTGACGAAGGTGAAATCAAATATAAATTTATTCCGGGACCATTCTTACGTGTATTGGCAGCTGCCTTAGAAAATGCTAGAACAGATAATCCACAGCCTTATCTTCTCATCATCGAAGAAATAAATCGATCAAAAATCGCTGCAGTATTCGGCGATGTTTTCCAGCTTCTTGATCGTGATGAATATGGTGTAAGTGAATATGATATTCATACTTCTGAAGATGTAAGAAATTACCTAGCCGATGAATTGAATGGAGATCCGGATGATTTTAAAACCATCAGATTACCTAATAATATGTTTATCTGGGCAACAATGAATAGTGCGGATCAGGGCGTATACCCAATGGATACTGCTTTCAAACGACGCTGGAATTTCGAATACCTAGGTATAAATGCTAATGAAAATGAAGTTAGAGGAAAGATTACAATCTGCGGAAAAGAAATTGAATGGAATTCATTAAGACGTGCCATCAATGATCGCCTTTCAAAAGAATGTAAAGTCAATGAAGATAAGCTTATGGGTCCGTTCTTCATTTCCAGTCATTCTTATAAAACTGTAAGTGAAGTTGACGATACAATTACAGAACAGGCTAAGTTTATTGAATTATTCAAAAGTAAGGTGCTTATGTATCTTTATGAAGATGCGGCAAAGCAGTTCAAGCAGAAATTATTCGCTGGCTGTAACGACTGTATGTCATATTCGGAAATATGTGATAAATTCGATAGTATCGGAATAGAAATATTCGGTAATGATTTTGTTTCAGTATACGAAGCACAGTTGGAGAAATGAAAATGAGTATCGTATCAAAATTTATTCGTGAGCAGGAACGATACAGTAAGAATCAGCTGCGGGATATGCTGGAATATGATGATCATGGAGTCGAGAAATTTATAAAAAATCTGAAATCTTTCGGAATACTAAAAACCGTAAAGAATAAGCCTGAACAGAAAGAAATGTCTGAACTTCTCGATGATGATATTGAAATAACGGATGAGCATGCTGATAATAGTGAAGTTTTATATGTTTTTGATTATGTAGGCATTGTAACAGTTATAAATCGTGTTCTGAAAATCTATCCAAAATACATTCTTACAGACAAAGAACCTCTTAATAAAATGAAGCAGGTTCTTAAAGTAATTGAAAAATATCAGAAACATGAGAATCAGACTATAAATCTTTTTAATGGTAGTAGTGAAAACCGTAGTTTTAATATTTTATCTATTATTCTCTATTTTCTTGAAGATTACTACAGCTATGGGCTGTATACAAATTCGGATGAAGTTCTAGAGCTAAACGGTGAAGGCGATGTCTTATGGGATAGAACAATAGATGAATGCCTCGCTATAATCAATGAAGGCCGGCCATATTATGTTGATCTTGTGACCAGATATTCAACTGAAGATGATATGGACTTTTTCAAAAGACTTCATGCGTGTATTTTAACTGACTGTTCTGAACAACTTAATGGTACTGGTATTTCGGAACTTTTTGAATTGGAATTAGTATATCTGACTGATGAAAAGATTGATGATTTAGGTGATAAAGAATATATACTTAATCGAATCAGTAATGAGCTTAATATTCAATATAATACTCGTAAGCAAATATTACTTAAGACTATGTATGCATATGTTTCACAGATAAAAAAAGTATCAGAAGAAGATTTCGGCATAAGTATGATTGGAACAGGGGCTTTCCATGTTGTTTGGGAAAAAGTCTGTGCTGATGTTTTCGATAGTAAGCTGGAAACTGAAATTGGAAAAATAAAAATGCATTCCGAACTCGCTAGCGGTTATAATAAAAAAACAAAACTGATTGATTTGATTGAAAAACCAAAGTGGGAAAATAAAGACGTCAGTAAAGAAGCTAATGAAACACTCAAACCTGATCTTATAAATATCTCTGATATAGATGGTGTGGACTGTTTTATAATACTCGATGCAAAATATTATCTTCTTCAGTTAGAAAGAGAATTACCTCTTCGTGGAAATCCCGGAGTGGGAGATTTAGTAAAGCAGTACATGTATCAACTGGCTTACGATAAGTTTATAAAAGATCACAACATAGGTATCGTGAGAAACTTTTTCCTTATGCCAACTGATAGTGATGAAATAATCAGCAAAGGTAATGCCAGAATTGATATGCTTTCAAACCTCATAACTCAGTCAGAGCGAAAGCTTGAAAATATAAAAATAAGACTTTTACCTGCTGAAAAAGTTTATAGATGTTATCTTAACGGTTTAAAAATTAATCCTGAAAAGCTTATGCTGAATAAGGAGTAACATAACAGTATGTCTTTTGAAAGGATTGCAGAATGGAACCCGGAACTATTATATATCATAAAACATTTGAACCAGATAATATAAGCGTTAATAGATTACGTGAATTTTTAGGCGTTAAAGGAATATGGGTTATGCTTGGCAAAAATGATTCCGATGATACTTATGAGTTTCTGAACGTTGGGAGAAGTAAGGATATTGGCAAGGAATTGCTTTATGATGTATCCTGTCTTCATTTTCTGTCATATGACGATTCATTTGGTGATATTCAGTATTATAATCAGTTTGCTGAAAAAGTTGATTTGCTCTATAAAAGTGGCTATACACAGGAATGCGTTCATCCGCATATAAGAAAAAACTATAATACTGTAGTTTTCATGTATGTTTATGAAAAATCGGATTCAGTTATTGAAAAAAAGATTGCCTGGATCACTAAAGCAAAATACTGGAGAGGTGATAGTTCTTTCGAGCATTATGAGGTTGATTTTTACGAGAATAATTGTAAACAATATCTTGGTGATAAAGAGTGTTTTCATACGGTGGAAGTTCTTGGAGATATAATGAATGAACTTAACTCTTACAGAATAGGTGTAACAAAATAACATGGATGTACATGACAAGCAAACACGAAGCTATAACATGTCTCAGATAAAATCTAAAAACACAAAGCCTGAAGAGATGGTATGCAAATATCTTTTCTCGCACGGCTTCCGATACAGAAAGAACGACAAGCGATATCCAGGCAAACCGGATATCGTTTTGCCTAAGTATAAAACTGTGATCTTTGTAAACGGATGCTTCTGGCACAAACATGATGGCTGCAGTTACTTTGTCGTTCCGAAATCAAACACTGAGTTCTGGATGAATAAGATCAACCGTAATGTCGAGCGGGATGCTGACAATATCAGCAAGCTTTCAGAAATGGGCTGGAACGTTATTGTTGTCTGGGAATGTGAGCTGAAGAAAGATAAAAGGGATAATACACTTAGCGGACTTGTCCTTGAAATCGAGCGGCAGATGGATAGTTCAGATATTTCGAGAATTAAAAGCTATAACGACAATTTAGAACCCTAAGCTTAGTTATAGACTCTATTAGCCAGTAACTGATATATAACGCATAAACCAAGCCTAAGCCAACAAACCTCCGCGCTATAATAAAAAGCAAAAGCCGGCAATGATGGGGAAGGTGTTGGGAAAGGGAGTGCAGAGGGAAAACCGAAGGAAGGGGAAGAAATGCCGGCTTTTACTGCGAATTTTGTCGTTCTTCCCATTCATAAGGTTGTCCCTTTGCAGTCATCCGCTGAGAAAATGATTAAACAAAAGACTATGGAGGAAAACACAATGATCGAAGAATTACTAAATAAATTATCCGCCCTTGCTGGCACAGATGATTTCGAATATGAATCTGAAGAAATAATCGAACAACTTAAAGATGAGGGAGCGGGATTTGAAATAGTGGAAAAACTGTTCACTATAATTGAAAATCATCCGCTTGATGATTTCGGAATGCCGGGAGCGATGGTTCACTATATCGAGTCGTTCTATCCTGATTATCTACCACTCCTTATCGATTCCGTTAAACGCACTCCGACTATGCATACAATCTGGATGCTGAACCGTTGTATTAACGGAAAATTTAGCAGAGAAGAACTGCTGTCAGCTCTCAGAGAAGTTGCTGAAAATGATAACACAGATAAAGCAATAAGAGATTCAGCAAAGAGTTTCCTTGATTATCAAACTGAAAAATGATTTCGCTTTGCAGAAAAGGTTGCTGCTATAGCAGCAATTAGAATAGAATGCCGAAGGCATACCTTTTTTAATATTGGCATAACAAATTCAAATTTGAGTTTATCTTTGCAGTTTTCAGAAATAAATTCTGTAATACTAGAATAAAACTTGACGAACGGCATGCAGTATCTTATAATAGAGTAGAGGAGGTGTAAGCTATGCTTTGTCAGTTTACATTTAAGAACTATAAATCTTACAGGGATGAAACAATTTTGGATATGCAGGCTGTGAGCAGTCAGGGGTTTGTTCATTCTCTGCTTTCAGACGGAAACAAGCAGGTGCTTCTCCCGGTAGCAGCTATCTATGGCCCTAATGCAGGAGGAAAGTCAAATGTCCTGGATGCGCTGAAGTGTCTGCATAGTCTTGTGGTATTTCCAATTCTTCTGTTCAGAGGACAAACTGCCGCACAGGCTATGAACTGTGTTCCGTTTCTGTTTGATGAAAATACTCCGGAAGAGCCGACGGAGTTTGAAATATTCTTTATTCCTGATACAGAGTTTGAATATCGTTATCAGATTTCTGTAAAGAAAGGAAAGATCGTTGAAGAGAATCTTTATCGCAGAAAGCTTGCACCGAACGCACGTATCAGTACTCTGTTTGAGAGGAGTAACGGAGAGATCAGTCTTGGTGCGAGTATCCGAAAGCAGTATATCAATACTGAAGTTAATGAGCAGATGCCGTATCTTTCATTCCTTGCTATAAACTATAAGATTGAGCCGATTAACATCGCTGCAAAGTGGTTTGAGTTGTGTATCATAAAGAACTATGCAAATCCGTATGAGGAAATGCAGCTTGTTATGAGAGCAGATGAGGTATCAAAGAAGAAGCTGGTTGAATTTTTGGTGGATGTCGGAATAACAATCAGTGGGATTCAGTTCGTTAAGAAGGATGACGATAATATTGATATTTTATTCGATCATACCATCAATAATCATACATATCAGCTGCATCTGTCCGATGAGTCTGATGGTACGCAGAAACTGTTCAATGTTCTGCCGCTTGTTATTATCTCTCTGACTGAAGGAAGACTGCTTGTACTGGATGAGCTGGATGCCAAGCTTCATCCGAAGCTGCTCAGATTCCTGATCATGCTCTTTAAAAATCCGGAAATCAATCAGCACAAGGCACAGCTTATTTTCACATCACATGATATTTCCACTATGAAGAGTTCAGTGTTCCGTACAGATGAGATCTGGTTTGCCTATAAGAAGGAAGATGAGGCAAGTGATCTGTATTCGTTATATGAGCTGCGTGATGAGAACGGAAACCGTATTGGTCCGAATACAGCTTATGACAAGCAGTATCTTGAAGGACGATATGGTGCGGATCCGTATTTCCGCAACATGATGGAGTGGAGGTAATGGAATGTCTAATAAACCTCCTAAAAAGAGCGATGAAAATAAGCACTGGCGTAAACCACGTCGAGACAGAGGAAGCCGTATCAATCCTGAATATCATTTGATTATAACAGAAGGTTCAAAAACGGAGCCACTGTATTTTGAAGGGCTGAAAAAGGCTGTCAATCAGAAGTATACAGGCAGAATCGAGATAGTCGGACTGGGTGAAGGCGCAAATACTCTGTCAATTCTTGACACAGCAGAAAAGGTTCAGCTTTGTTCAGGCGGAAAGTATCGTCATATCTGGATCGTGTACGATAAGGACGATTTTCCGGAAGACGATTTTGATAATGCCTGTTTCCGCTGTAAGGAGTTATCCAACTCTTCTGACACTGTTACTTACCATGCTCTGTGGTCGAATGAATGCATCGAACTGTGGTTCCTGCTGCACTTCGAGTATCTGCAGTCAAATATTCACCGCGACATTTACTATCCGAAGCTTACTAAGTATCTCGGAACCAAATACAAGAAGAATTCTTCTAATATGTTTGAAGTATTGTATCCGCATCTTGATGAAGCTATCAGAAATGCCAAGAGACTGCTTCAGAACTATCCAGAAGGCTCGGCACCATCTCAGTGTGCTCCCGGAACCACTGTTTACAAGATTTTCGAGAAGCTGAAAGAATATTTGTAATGATAAAAACTTCTCCATAACGCATAAACCAAGCCTTAAGCCCGACAACCTCTGAACTATAATAAAAAGCAAAAGCCGGCAATGATGGGGAAGGTGTTGGGAAAGGGAGTGCAGAGGGAAAACCGAAGGAAGGGGAAGAAATGCCGGCTTTTACTGCGAATTTTGTCGTTCTTCCCCTTCATAAGGTTGTCCCTTTGCAGAGACCTATGGTATTTGTACAAACATAATAAATCTATCAGAAAACAAAAACGCCGCATCTCATAACCGTTCATTCCGGATAGATGTGGCGTGTCGTGTTTATGTATTCATCAGAAATATAACCCGCAGAATCAATAACATGTATTGACTAATTAAGTCAAAGTGTGTTATACTGTATATAACAGGATTTATTCAATATGGTTAAACTGCGTTAGGAGTGATCAGTATGCTGCTTGAATATCTGCAGGAAAACTATAATAAAAATGAGCCTATTTTTGTGGCAGATATTCATCTGCCGGTCAGCGACACAAATCTTCGCCAGATGCTTAAAGTATTATGTGATAAGGGCACGATACAGCGTTTTGATACTGGTATCTATTATCTTGCCGGAATTTCAAGATTAAAAGGCGGTACTTCACTTTCACCGGGTGAAGTTGTGCGTTATAAGTATATTTCCAGAAACAACAAAACTGAAGGATATTATTCTGGCTACACATTCGCCAATCAGATAGGTATTTCGTCACAGGTACCGGTTGTAATTGAACTGGTTAGTAATGAAGCAAGTGCCAAAGTAAGAGAGGTCAGAGTTAAAAATCAGCGAATAATACTCAGGAAACCGCGTACAGAGATCAATGACAATAACTGCAAAGTGCTTCAGTTACTAGATCTTATGAAAGACTTTGAACAATACGCTGATGAAGATAATACAACAGCACCTGAAATAATTAGAACATATGTCCGTGATATTAAAATTAAAAGATCCGATGTCGACAAGTACATTTCACTGTTTCCAATGAAGGTGTATAAAAATATTTACGAAACGAGGCTTTATGATGTTTTTGCATAATGACAGAGAGCTGTTTCATGATGTAGTAGTTTCGGCTGCAGAGAAGTTTGGTACAGTTGTTCCAATCGTAGAAAAAGATTATTGATAGAACATCGCTATCATATAACGCATAAACCACGCCTTAAGCCCGCAAACCTCCGAGCTATAATAAAAAGCAAAAGCCGGCAATGATGGGGAAGGTGTTGGGAAATGGAGTGCAGAGGGAAAACCGAAGGGAGGGGAAGAGTGACAGCCCTTGTTTCGGATGATGCACTGTAGACGCTGAAAGCTCACGGAATTGAGATAGTGAGATAAAAAGGAGACAATATATATGAAATTTTTAAAGGATTTTATAAGAGGTTTTTTATGGTTCGCTGGACTTGCCTGGGGAGCGCTGGGCATCACATTACATGGATTAATCGTTTCTTTTTTGTTAGATAAAGATAAAGAAATGATGATTTTTATTTTAGTCTGTACGATTTTGTGGTGGCCAATTTCAGTTCTATTTGTTATATTGCTGAGCAAATGGAAAAAATACAAAGACAAAGAGATCGAAAAAGAATTTGAAAATGCAAGATATAAGAAATATAATAAGAAAAATTTATCTGAGGAAGAGATAAATTTTTCTTATTTTGAAAACGGAGTTTTAATAAAGGATTCGTGCCATCCGTATAATCGTTATATAGATATAAAAAGCGGTTTTGACAGAATCTTTGATTCATTCGATAAAAGTCACGTTCCTTGTGATCTGGGCGAAATATCGGTGCGAGAAGATAATATAGATTATGTGCTTGATTCTCTGCAGATGATATACGAAAAATCTGATCAGATAATGGAAAAATGTTACGGCAAAATATATGATGAAATTGTTCATTTCTTTGAAGATGTTTGTGAGAAGGGTACAGGTTTAAAGAAAGAATTTGATCTGGATTATGTAAAGAAGAACTGGCGTGTTTATTCATTGAATATTTACGATGAAACAGTATGCTTTTTCATTGGTATAGATGCTTCAGATGACCCGGAAGCTGACAGTTATTATCAGATCAGCGTATCGGTTGACTATGCAACTCAGGAACCGGAAGTTTCATTTGATATTGTGTGGTAAAAGAATGCTGCTGCATCAGCAGCTGCTGAAACTCACGCCGAAGGCGTATCGGTTCGATAAATGCGCCGATTGCTTAGGTTGAATAAGTGTTGAAAATATGTTATACTAATCACAGAATTCCGGTTTTTTAGGTATGCAAAATTTCTTCGATAGTTAACGGAACTCCTAATTCAAAAAATAACTCTTTTTGCCTTTTTAGGCAATTTGAAATTGTCCACATATTCATGCGCTTGTTGG
>Ga0247610_10004173_pt1 | contig 15538 bp, 13 predicted proteins | sample 174DNAGHGhighgp2_FD_193483 | JGI IMG/M metagenome (GOLD analysis project Ga0247610, IMG submission 193483) | Sheep rumen microbial communities from Palmerston North, Manawatu-Wanganui, New Zealand - 1742 DNA GHGhigh gp2 | ecosystem: Host-associated > Mammals > Digestive system > Stomach > Rumen... | reverse complement strand
CGAGGGCTATATGACTGCTGCCGGATCGGACTTCATTCAGTCGGGTGGTTGGACGGGCTGCACGCGTCACTGGTATGACCTCTTCGATCACGATGACTACCGTATCACCAAAGGTGTGCGTCACCGCTGGCGTAACTACACCCAGCGTGAGTCCAACTCCGGTTTCTATTACCCCTACGATGATGAATATACGATCATGGCTACCGGACGTAATCTCAACGGCGAATGGGTCAAAGCCCCCTCCGGTATCTATGCCGATGGAGTCAATTATTACTACTCCATGGATGCCCAGTGCCTCGCCTTCACTACCAAATACGAAGATGTCACTGACCCCTCTATCGACCAAGCCGATGCTAACTGGCCTTTCTTGCGTCTGGCGGATGTGATTCTTATCTATGCGGAGGCACTCAACGAACTGGACAAACCCGGCGATGCGCTTATCCAACTCAATAAAGTGCGTGAGCGCTCCAATGCCGACCGCGCTTCTATGGGCGGTAACAAAGCGCTCTCTACGAAAGAGTTGCGCCGTTCGGCTATCATTGAAGAAAGAGCCAAAGAACTCGCTTGCGAAGCAGACAGACGATGGGATCTCCTTCGATGGGGCATCTACCTCGATGCCATGAATGCTATCGGAGGAACAGATGACTCCGGCGTCAATAAATCCCGCACATCCCGTAATCTCCTCTTCCCCCTGCCTGTGCAGGAACTTAATACCAACTCCGCCATTACCGCCAACAACCCCGGGTGGCAATAAACAAATGTCAAATCACACTTAACACATCACACATAAAACATAAAACATTATGAAAAAACTATTTACTTTCATCGCAGCCCTTGCTGCCACTCTCTCCCTCTCCGCAGCGGAGACCACACTGTGGGAATCAACCTACACCGATGGTGTGGAAATCAACAGCGAGACCGTCGCTTCTTTCAAAGCCGGCGACATCCTCCGTATCTATCTCTCTGTGCCCGAAGGTGGCGCGAACTTCAAAATCTGCTACAAAGGTGCACCCGACTGGTCCGAGACCATGATCCCTTCACTCGACTCCCAGTGGCCATGGGTCAACGGCGGGGAAGACCATTTCGACCTGACCTTCACGCAAGAAGACATCATCGCTTTCTCGGGAAAGAATATCTACATCTATCAGGGGGAGAACAGTCTCATTAGCAAAGTCACATTGGTAACTGAAGACCAAGACCCGGAGCCCCAACCGACCGACCGCGTTGCAGAAACACTATGGGAAGGAACGCAAGTGCTGGGTGCAGAGGGAAATGACGGCTTCGGCATCGAAGCGGCCAAACTGCAAAATTTGGCGCCCAACGACTCGATTGCAATCACCATTACCGATCTCACCGACTCCTATTGCCAAATCAATATCGCTGCCAACGACCCATGGACTGCTATTCCCGGAACGAACTGGGAGTCGCTGACTGCAGCAGGCACTTATCGTTATGCCGTTGCAGATGCGGACCTCGTAGCTAATATCAAAACTTCCGGTCTGACCATTCAGGGCAAACTCTGTACCGTGACCAAACTGCAACTCCTGCCTTACCAAGAGCCGGACGATGATCCCGAACCACAGCCCGAAACCAAAGAATATGAAGACCAAACCGTCTGGACCGGAAACACCGCTATCTCATGGAACGCGGAGGAATACCCCGGTGAACAATTCGACACCTACACTGTGCAACAGGATATGTTGGCTGGGCTTGCCAAAGATGACAGTATCAAGATCTATTATGCCGAAGCTATCGAAGGAGCACAGTTCGCTCTTACCTACAAAGCCGGAGATGAATGGTCATGGACTGACCTCGCTGTCACCAACCACACCTCCTTCTTTGCCTACAAGGTCGCAACCGATGAAATAGCGCAGGATATTGCCGACCATGGTCTCGTCATCCGCGGACAAGGCTACCACCTCACATCTATCGTCATCGGCAAACCGAAGAGCGCAACCGGCGTGGAGAATGTACAAGGGGACAAGGTACAAAGTACAAAGGTTCTAGAGAACGGTGTTCTCTATATCAAGTACAAAGGTACAAAGTACAATGTACAAGGAATTCGAATCGAATAATTAACCAATAAATTTATATTTATTATGAGAAAACTATTTAGTATTTTAGCAGTGGCAATAACGGCTATAAGCTTACATGCCACGGTAGTAACAAAGGACATCACTTGGACTTTGACAGATGACGGAAATTCTTTCGATCTGACTGCTTGGGGAAATATGCCAACCAAGTGGGATTGGACGGAAGGATGTGCTGAATACGATCAATTGGTGTTCGAGTTTGATGCTCCTACCGGTGACATCGCAGTTAAAGCGCAATTCACTGAAGGAGAGAATGCTCCTGACATTGCTTCTTCTGCTGTATTGCACGTAGGTGACAATAGTCTGGCTGTGAATGTGGCAGCCGATGTATTGCATAGCGTTGATGTGAAGAACTATAGCGGCTCAGCACAGACTATCACCCTCACTCGCATGTATCTGCGTAAAGCAGTTGGTCCCAAAAAGCCTGAAACACTTTGGAGTGGGGAAATGACGTTTGACTCTTGGAAAGACTGGGGAGATAGACTTGTAATTGCACCGGAGAAATTTGCAGATATACATATTGGTGATATTATCGAATTTGAATATACGGTAAGCGGGTCTAATCAGCAATTGAATCTCATTTCCCCTCACAATTCATATAAGATGGCTTTTGTAGGTGTTTTAGATGGAGAAAACTATAATATCAATTCGGAAGTTAATCCTACGAAGTTGGCTTGCGCAATTATGTCTGCGGACGATATTACAAATCTGCAAGAAAAAGGTGGTCTCTCTATCAATGCAGTCAATATTACTCTAACTGCCGTTAAACTGATTAAGCATGAAGTTCTTTGGACAGGAACTACTGATGCTGGTAACTGGGGCGGATACCAAGAAATAAACGCTTCTAAATTAACAGACCTCAAAGTTGGTAATATAATAAATGTTCGTGTTTCTAACATTGGTACAGAAGGAAGTATAAATCTTTACTGCGGATGGGAAGATGCAGACGCATTGGCTGATGGCGTATATTATTTCCAAGATGGCGATGAGGCTCCTATGGAGGTAGAGTTCCCTGTGACCTATAAAATGGAGCAACAACTGCGCGGCAAGAATCTTCTGGTACGTGGAAAGAACTATACTATGACCGACATCTATATTAAAGAAGGCACACCGACCAATACCGTTGCAGGCTACCTCAATGTAACCGAAGCAGGCATGGCTACCTACGTACTGCCGTTCAATGTGCCTGCACTACCTGATGGTGTAGAAGCATACAACCTCACCAACAACGGCGATGCTACGATCTGGGCAGAAGAAGTAAGTTCGCTGACCGCTGACAAACCCGTCCTCATCGTTGCTGCCGAAGGCGAATATGAGTTCGTCAGCGAGGAAGGAGCTTCGGATGACATATCGGGCAAAACAGGTACTTACACCAACGGCGCACTCGTCGGAACCTATACCTCTATCAACCCGTTGGCACAGCAAACAGGCAGCGCATACAATTACATTCTGAGCAACGGCGCAGAAGGCGTAGGTTTCTATCAGGTGCGCGATAACACCTGCTCCGTAGCTCCTTACCGTGCATATCTCAGTTGCGGATACAATCCTGGAACTACTCCAAGCAGTGCTCCCAAGATGCGTATTGTCTTCCGAGAGAACACCACCACCGGCGTTGAGAATACTGAAGCCGCCAAGTTTGGCGGAGCTTCCAAGTTCCTCCGCAACGGACAACTTATCATCCTCCGCAACGGCGTGGAGTACAATGCCAACGGCGCATTGGTAAAATAAGCGAATATGAAAATGTGTAAATGTAAAAATGCTATGAAGAAGATGTATAAACAACCTGAAACGGAAGCCCTCTCAATAGAGATGACGACTACCCTTTGCAGTTCGCAAACTGTAGGTATCAAGAACGGCAATGCTACAGGTGCAGCCCTTGCACCCGGTCGCAACCCGAATAACACCATAGAAACCTATTAAGTATTCCTATGAAACGAACAGGAACCATGCTCCTTGCGCTGTGCGCCTGCCTTTGGGCGGGCGTGCAGCTGCATGCCATAGAGTTGTTACCCACCTTTGGTGACATCGACCATATCCATCTTCCGGCGCTCCTAGTGCAGCACGCCGACGGCGACCAGAGTCTGCAATTACGGCCACAGGACACAACCTATATTGACAATCTGCAATATACGGAAACAGTCATCGCTACCAAGGATCTTGTGCAGCCGTTCTATGTGACCATTCATGTACGGAAATGGAAGGCGGTGGAGATGACCGAGACATGGTACGACATCTCTCATACCGAGAAGAGACCTGTGCGCTTGCAGCGGTACGACAGCGGTTATCTGCCTATCGAGGGAGACAATCCCCACTTGCTGCATATTCATGGTAACTGGGCGGCGGAAGGTGTGCCTACCGTCGAACCCCTCACACGTGGCGTGAAAGCCATCCGTAATTCGGACGGAGCACGCAATGCGCACCTTGACGCACCCGAAGTGATGATTGCGTTGGACGGCGAACCCCAGGAGAACTACGGATGCGTGCTTGGTGCGGCGCTCTGCTGGTCCGGTAACTTCGAGATACGTGTGGCGGCTACCGATGAGAAAGGTTTCCATTTCTATGCCGGTATAGACCCTATGGCGTCCGAGTATATCCTGGAACCGAGAAAGATCTTCTCTACACCCCATCTGGCTTATACATGGTCGAATGAAGGAATGGGTGGTGTCTCCCGCGCCTTCCATCGCTGGGCACGCACTTGCGGCATGCTCCATAACGGCAATGCCACCCGCGACATCCTCCTCAATAGCTGGGAAGGCATCTATTTCGACATCACCGAGGAGAAGATCCTTGCGATGATGAACGACATCGCTTCTTTCGGCGGTGAACTCTTCGTTATGGACGATGGATGGTTCGGTTCCAAGTACCAGCGCAACTCCGACGATGCGGCGCTTGGCGACTGGGTGGTGGATACACGCAAACTGCCGAATGGACTGAAAGCCCTAACCGATGCCGCCAAAGAACGGCATATCAAGTTCGGTATATGGATCGAACCCGAAGCGACCAATACCCTTTCCGAACTCTATGAGCAACATCCCGAATGGGTACTCCAAGAGCGTGGTCGCGAACTCAAACTTGGACGAGGCGGCACCCAACTCGTGCTCGACATGACCAACCCCAAAGTGCAGGATTTTGTCTTCAATCTGGTGGACACGCTGCTCACCAATAACCCCGAGATCTCTTACATCAAATGGGACGCGAACGCTTCGATCCAGAACTGCGGTTCCACCTACCTGCCACGTGATAAGCAGTCCAATCTCTATGTGGACTACCATCTCGGTTTGGTCAAGACCCTCGAACGTATCCGCGCCAAGTACCCGAACGTGGTGATCCAGAACTGCGCCTCGGGCGGGGGACGCGCTAACTATGGGCTCATGCCGTATTTCGATGAGTTCTGGGTGTCAGACAACAACGACGCCCTCCAGCGTGTCTATATCCAATGGGGCACCTCGTATTTCTTCCCCTCCAACGCCATGGCGCAGCACATTGGCGGTAGCCCGTATCTCATGACCGGTCGTACCACACCGATTAAGTTCCGTTGCGACGTGGCGATGTCGGGACGCCTGGGTATGGAGCTGCAACCGGCGCACATGACCGATGAGGAACGCGCACAGTGTACCATCGCTTTTGCCGACTATAAAGAGATGCGCCCCCTCATCCAGTTAGGCAACCTGTACCGCTTGATATCGCCTTACTCCCTCCCTTGTGGGGAGGGGCGGGGAGAGGTTGCCGCGCAGCGCGTCGCTTCCCTCATGTACGTCTCGGATACCAAAGACCACGCCGTTCTCTTCGCCTACGGACTATCATCCTTCATGAAGCAGGCAAGCCGTCGCATCCGTCTGGCAGGTCTCGATCCTGACCGCACTTATACGCTCCATGAGAAGAACATCCGCGTAGCCTACCATCATGACCGAAACGCTTGGGGAGAAGGCGAGCCTTGCGAGTTAGACGGTAAGTCTTTCACCGGCGCCTACCTCATGTCTGTCGGACTGGACATCCCCCTCTCCACGGAATATAATATCGATTACCCCTCCCGCATCTTTGAGTTGAAATGAGAAAGTCCTTCTATACACTATGCCTTTGTACATTGTACCTTGTCCCTTTGTACATTTTAACGGCTTGTCAGCCGACCAAACCGCGAGTTCTCTTTGGTCACCAGGATGATGTGGCCTATGGCTCTAACTGGCAGCGTTTAGCGGATAGTACCTATGCCGATACCCGTTCCTGCATCCATGATCTGACCGGCGAATGGCCCGACCTCATCGGTTTTGATATAGGAGGTATCGAACTGAACCACTCCCGTAACTTGGATTCCGTGCCCTTCTCACGGATGTTAGAAGAGTGCCAGCGTCAGTTTGAGCGTGGCGGCAAAGTGACGCTCTCTTGGCATGCCCGCAACCCCCTCACGGGCGGTAACTCGTGGGACACAACACCCTGCCTTGCGCAAATCGTCGATTCCTCTACTGCCGTGCATGACACCATGCAGGTGTGGATAGAACGCGCTGCGGCTTTCGTGGCGCAAGTAGCTGCACTCCAGACCCAACCCGACCAACTCATCGTCCGTCTCTGGCATGAGCAGTCCGGCAACTGGTTCTGGTGGGGACGCGAAGCCGGATCGGCGGAGGACTATATCGCTCTTTGGCGTTGGACACGTACCGTCATGGATAAGCAATTATCCCCTCGTACATCCCTTTATGCCTATTCGCCGGATAAACTGACGCTCTATGAAGATACGCCCGAAGGGGCATACCGCGAGACGGCAGAGTGGTACCCTGGCGACGAATACGTGGACATCATCGGTACCGACTGCTACCACCACGGCGGAGCCGAAGGCACAGAGGACTATCTCTATCGTGCCCACCGCCAGTTAGACGCTGCGGCAAGAATGGCAAAAGAGCACGGCAAACGTCTCGCTCTTACCGAGACCGGCTGTGAGGCGCTTCGCTGCCCTCACTGGTACACTACTGTGCTTCTGCCGCTCCTGCGTGAATACCCGGACATCGAATACGTCCTCGTCTGGCGCAACGCTTGGGATATACCCACCCATTACTTCCTCCCGCAATCCAACACCGCAGAGGCGGAAGATTTCAAGGCTTTTATGAACCAACTGTAAATCGTACATCTGTAAATCGAAAATAATACTTATGTCTTATAAAGATAAAATATCCTCTCTCCGCGCTGCGCACGAAGCGCTCCTTACTCGTCCCAATGAGCCGATGGCGGAAAATGGGCTTTCGACTTTCGACTTTCGACTTTCGACGGGTATTTATACCAAATACAAATATTCGATTCTTACTGCGGAGCATACGCCGCTGGAGTGGCGCTATGATTTCAATGAGCAGGACAACCCCTTCCTCATGCAACGCATTATGATGAACGCGGTGCTCAATGCCGGTGCTATCCTCTTTGAAGGCAAGTACACCGTAGTAGCGCGTGTGGAAGGAGCCGACCGTAAGTCCTTCTTCGCGGTGGCGCAATCGCCCAACGGCATCGACAACTGGCGTTTCTGGCCCGAACCGATTACTATGCCGGACGGTAACAATGCCCCGGCTACGAACGTCTATGACATGCGGCTCACGCGTCATGAGGACGGCTGGATATACGGTATCTTCTGCGTGGAGCGTCATGACGAGACCAAACCTTTCGACACCTCCGCTGCTACGGCTGCCGCAGGCATAGCCCGCACCAAAGACCTCATTCACTGGGAACGGCTCGATGACCTCAAGTCCCTCTGCCAGCAGCGTAATGTGGTGCTGCACCCGGAGTTTGTGGACGGGCAATATGCGCTCTACACCCGTCCGCAAGACGGTTTTATCGAGACCGGCAAAGGCGGAGGAATCGGCTGGACACTCACCCCCGACATTACCCATGCCGAGGTGCGCAACGAACGCATCATCTACCCACGCGCTTACCACACCGTCTATGAAGTCAAGAACGGCGAAGGACCCGCTCCTATCAAGACCGCCAAAGGCTGGCTCCATCTTGCTCATGGCGTGCGTGCCACCGCTTCCGGACTCCGTTATGTGCTCTATCTATACATGACCGCTCTTGATGACCCCACACGTGTCATCGCCCGACCCGGCGGATGGTTCCTCGTGCCCGAAGGATACGAGTACATCGGCGATGTCATGAATGTCGCCTTCTCCAACGGCTGGATCGTAGAGGATGTACAAAGGGACAATGTACAATGTACAAAGGATTGCCGCAAGGTGTTTATCTACTACGCCTCCGCAGATACCCGGCTCCATGTAGCCACCACTACCGTGGAGCAGCTTCTTGACTACTGCCTTCATACCCCCGAAGACGGACTCACCACCTCTGCCTCCGTAGAGAAAATCAATGCCCTCGTCGCAAAAAATGCAAAAATAAGTAAATGTGAAAATGAGTAAATTGTCACGCCACATAGGCTATGGTTTCGGCGATATGTCCTCGTCGATGTTCTGGAAAGTTTTTTCCTATTACCTGCCGTTCTTCTATAGTAATATCTTCGGTCTCTCGCTCAAGGACGCGGGTATCATTCTGCTGGTCACCCGTATCTGGGACGCAGTCTCGGATCCGATGATGGGGATTATAGCCGATCGTACGCAGACGCGGTGGGGCAAGTACCGTCCGTACTTGCTCTTTGTGGCGCCGCTTTTCTCTATCGCAGGCATCTTGCTCTTTACTACACCCGATTGGGGGTACACCGCCAAGCTTGTTTGGGCGTACGCCACCTATATCCTGATGATGACCGTTTATACGGGTATCAACGTGCCGTACGGCGCTATGCTGGGTGTGATGACGGAAGACTCACAAGAGAAAACAGTCTATTCGTCCTTCCGTATGTTCTTTGCTTACGGCGGTTCGTTCCTCGCCCTCTTTCTATGGGAACCGCTCTGTAACACACTCGGCGGCTATAACACACCTCAGGGCTGGTTCTGGGCGATGGTAGTCATTGCGGCTGCCTGCTTCGTGCTCTTCATCTGTTGTTTTGCGCTCACACGTGAAGAACTGAAAACAGTCTCTACCGTCTCTATCGGTTCGGATTTCAAGGCACTCCTTTCCAATAAACCCTGGTGGATACTCATCGGTGCAGCCCTTTGCTTTAATCTCTTCTGTACCGTCCGCGGTGCTACGGTAGCGTACTATTTCGCCGACATCATACCTGCCGGAGCGCAACTGGCTATCGGTCGATGGTCGTTCTTGTTTTATGCCGGCTTGTTTCTTGCTGTAGGCGAAGTGTCAAACATGATCGGCGTCGCGCTCTGTGTGCCTTTGGCTGCGCGGTTCGGCAAAAAAACAACCTTCATTGCTGTCAATATCGCATTGTGTGTACTCTCGGTGTTGTTCTTCTTTATTCCTGTTTCGCAGACCGGCTTCTGGCTCATGCTCCTCGCTCAGATACTTATCTCTATGCTCACGGGAGTGATGTCTCCTCTGGTATGGTCGATGTACGCCGATGTGTCCGACTATGCCGAGCAGAAATATAAAACAGCCTCCACCGGTCTCATCTTCTCCTCGTCCTCCATGGCGCAGAAGTTTGGCGGTGCGATCGGCGGTTCGGCTGCCCTGTGGCTTCTCGCCGCCTGCGGATATATTAGCAATCAGCCTTCAGCCATCAGCACCCAGCCGGATTCTGCGCTCCTCTGCCTGCGCTGTCTCATGTCCTTCATACCGGCTGCTGTGAGTATCATCGCAGTACTTGTGGTATCGTTCTATCCCCTCACTACGGCACGCATGAAAGAGATCGATGCCCAACTAAAAATTCAAAGACAAAATGATTAGTATATCAGAAGCAAGAGTTTTGCTCGAAACCAATATCCTGCGTTTCTGGCAGGAACGGATGGTGGACTACCAACAAGGTGGTTTCTACGGACGCATAGACGGGTATAATGTATTGCATCCGGATGCAGAGAAAGGAGCAGTGCTCAATGCGCGTATCTTGTGGACGTTTTCTGCGGCTGCGCGTGTGCTGCATAATACACCTTACCGCATATTGGCAGCAAGAGCTTATGACTACCTCGTGCAGCGGTTTATAGACCGCGAACAAGGTGGTGTCTATTGGTCGCTCAATGCCGATGGTACCCCGCTTGACACCAAGAAGCAGACCTACGCTATCGCTTTTGCCATATATAGTCTGGCGGAGTATTATCGCGCTACCCAAGACCCCGAAGCCCTACTTACCGCCACCCGCCTCTTTGACGACATTGAGACACACGCTTACAAATGTACAAAGGGACAATGTACAATGTACAAAGGTGCAAGCGGCTATGTGGAGGCTCTCACCCGCGACTGGCAGCCGATTGCCGACATGCGTCTCTCCGAAAAAGACGAGAACGGTGTCTTCTCCATGAACACCCATCTCCATGTGCTTGAAGCTTACACGAATCTCTACCGCGTCTTAAAGAATGTACAAAGGGACGATGTACGATGTACAATGTACAATGTACAAGGTACCAAGGAGAGGGTAGAGCACCAGCTCCGAAACCTCATTAATATCTTTGTCAACCGTATCTTTGACCCCGCAACCGGTCACTTGATGCTCTTTTTTGACGAGAAATGGCAACCATCCAACACCCATACTTCTCCCGGACATGATATAGAAGCGGCATGGCTGCTACATGAGGCATTGGAGGTGTTAGGTGATGAGGTTCTGCTGAATCAAACGCTGCCGGTCATTCATTCATTGGCGCAAGCAGCGGAAGAAGGCATTATGGATGAAAAAGAATGGTGGTGTTTTGCTGAGGCGGTGGTGGGATATATAGACCAATGGAAACTGTATCAAAAGGAAAAACCTATAGAAAGTAAAATTAATCTTGAATTGGCAGAAGCGGCATTCCATTATATCCAAGCACATCTTATTGACCGCGAGAACGGCGAGTGGTTCTGGTCCGTCCTCCCTGACGGCACCCCCGACCGCACCCACGACAAAGCCGGCTTCTGGAAATGCCCCTACCACAACTCTCGCATGTGTATCGAATTAATAGAAAGATTATAAATTATAAAATTGAAATAATCAATGAAGCCCTACAAGTTTGCCCCATACCTCCGCACTATGATCTGGGGCGGATACCAAATAGCGCCTTTCAAAGGTATCTTCACAGCTCAACCCAACATCGGTGAGTCGTGGGAAATAAGTGCTGTCCCAGGACATGAATCCGTTGCCGTCGAACGCGGTATTATCGGAGATGTGGACCTCGGACTGAACCTCATCCAACTAATTGATAAATACAAAGGCCTGCTCGTTGGTAATCGTGTCTATAAGAAGTATGGAAACAAGTTCCCGCTGCTGGTCAAGTTCATTGACTCCCGTCAAGACCTTTCCGTCCAAGTGCATCCCGATGACAAACTCGCACAGAAACGGCACGGCTGTCTCGGTAAAACGGAGATGTGGTATGTGCTCAAAGCTGATGTGGGTTCCAAGATATACTCCGGTCTCAAACGAAGTATTACCCCGGAGGAATATGAACAACTCGCCACTGCCCCTGCTGTCAACGGGCACTCGCCGATGCAGGACGTCATCGCTACGCATGAGGCGCACCAGGGAGACCTTTATTTCCTCCCTGCCGGACGATTGCATGCCATCGGAGCCGGAAACTTCCTTGTCGAGATACAAGAGTCCTCCGATATCACCTATCGTGTCTATGATTTTGGACGTGTTGATGCACAAGGCAAACCACGCGAACTCCATATCGAGCAAGCTAAGGAAGCTATCGACTATCAAGTTTGGCCCGAGTATCGTACGTCGTATGACTCTACCAAACCCAATTCCGAACTCATCCACTGTCCTTATTTCACGGTGAACAGGGTGGTGGTTCAAGTCGCAGCGGAAGTGGACCTTCATACCGATTCGTTCGTGGTTGTCGTTTGTCTATGGGGAGAAGCGAACATCAACGGCATCCGCGTCAAGCAAGGCGAGACACTTCTCGTACCCGCTTCCGAGAATATCCTATATATCTTCGGTAACGCTACCTTCCTTACCGCAACCATGTAATATCCCTATGAGCAATATTATCTATTTCCATTTCGATGGAAATCTTATTGCCGGAGATAACTTCGACATTCATTTTTTTTGCTTTTCCCCCTTTTAATAAGGTGTTCTCCGCCACTTCGTTCTGTCGATTATTACTCCGCCGCTACGCTCTGTCGATTATTACGCTCTGCTTACGGCTTGTTGGTGTGGTAAACCACTGGTCTTTTCCCCCGAAAGTAGAAAAAAAAGCGACTCACATTGCTGTGAGCCGCTAATAAATAAAAACACACAGAATTACCGTCCTCCGGGACCGCTGCTGTTCGCCGAATAAGAGGAGAGCAGAAAGAGGCAAGAATATTTATTTTGCTATTTCGTCAAAATGCTCCAGAGCCCAGCCGATGAGGGCGGAGACATGGGGCATGAGGGACTGACCGCGGGCGGTGAGGCTGTACTCAACTCTCGGCGGCACTTCGGGATAAACCTGCCGGCTGATGAGACCTATTTGTTCAAGCCGTTTGAGCGTCTGCGAGAGCATCTTCTGGGAACAATCGGACATATCACGGTGTAATTCATTAAAACGCAGCGTGCCATGTTCGTTCAGATGGTACAACACAAGCAGCGACCATTTGTCGCCGAATTTGTCAATCACGTTCCGTATCGGACAGTTCAAGTATTGAGGATCCACCTCCTTATTTATTTTACGCATAAAGACATTTACAATTTAGTCATTTACAATTTACCATTTATTGGATCATTGGGACATTTTGTCAAATGCGCTGCAAAATTACAAAAATTTCCGAAAGTAACCAAATATTTTTCGGAAATTCGCTCTAAAAAAGTTACTTTGTCATCATTTTTTGCTTTTTGGGGGCTAAAAAATAAATGGGGGCTTTCTATCGCGGACACTACCCTCGTACATGTGTCAAAACCTCGTTTTGGCAGTAAGTACTCGGGTGTGCTCCGACGTTCTATGTGTTGCAAGCAACACTCGAAATGCTATCCGAAGCACTTCTTCACCCGCACAAATTGAAATTTGCGGGGTCCCCCATTGGAAGCGAAGCGAGAGATAGAGAAACAAAAACATCGCCAAGTGGGCACCCCGCGTGTGGTTTGGAGCGGTGTCAACTAGACACCTGTAATACGAAGAAGAAACGGCAAAGCCGTGTCCGAATACAATTCTTAGCCGCGAGGGCACGAGTATTTCTTATCTCGCTTTGCTCGAACGATTGTTTCTTATCTCATTGCATTCGAACGATTGTTTCGGACGAAACAGACGAAGAAAGAACCTGCCTGCTCGGTGTGGCGGAGCAGGCAGGAATCCGATAGATCGGGTTATCGGGGGATTGAGAGAACGAAAGGGGTTATTTTACCTCTTGACCCTGGATTGTATAACTCTTATCGCCTATTTCAATCAAAACATGACCGTCTCGAACACTTTTCCTCGCACTATTTTTATCCACTTCGACATCATTAATAGCTTGTACATCTTCTATAGCTTCTATAGTATAGAAATCGCGCCATACAGCTGCACTCTCATATAATTCAATAGATGACCGTGGCACATATAATACGCAGTTAAACTTGTCTACGCCATCAAAAGTTTTGCTATCTGCATTTGCAGGTGTTTCTCTGTAATCAAATATTTTTTCTAATCTTTCGCAGCCAGCAAACGCACCAACATATGTACCTTCAATCCTTGTGACACTTTGAGGAATGGTTAACGATGTTATACTTTTGCATCCTGAAAAAATTGCATCTTCAATTGTAACAATACCATTAGGGATAACAATAGGTGAAGTTAATTTTTCGCATCCCCTAAAAGCATATACCCCAATACTATTTACACTATTAGGAATGTCTAAAGAAACAACGTTCTTACAATTTGAAAAGGCTTGCTTTCCAATTTCTATAACTCCATTAGGGATAGTGATAGATGTTAGTCCACAACAGTTTTCAAAAGCTTTGTAACCAATAATAGTTACACTATTCGGAATCGTAATGGATGTTAATTTTTCCAAGCCAAAACAAATATTAGCAGGGATTATCTCTACCTCATCCCCAAAAGTAAAAGAAGTAATATTCTTGGCAACATTATTACTCCAAATTGATCCAGCATTCTCACATCTTACAGCATTCCATACTACAGAGGTTAAACTATTGCAACCGTCAAAAGCAAATGCTCCGACATTTGTGACATTTTTAGGTATAGTTACAGACGTTAAATTTGTATATTCTTCAAATGCACTTTGACCAATACTCGTAACAATATATGTATCACCATTGTATGATACTGAAGATGGGATGACTATTGCGGGTGCTCCACCACCTCCTCCTGCCACTTCTGCTACAAGGTTTTCTTCATCCAAATAATAGAGCCAATCACCTACTTCAATAGGGTTATTGCGATCAAAACTCGCACTCATAGTTCCTACGCATGCAACTGTTGCAAGTAATAAGATAATAATTTTAGTTTTCATTTTCAATTAATTTTAGAATTAATACGATACATTTTACAAACTTCATGATAATCTTCTTTGATTATCGGGTTAGCTTTTCCTTTACATATACCATCTTTCACTTCTGTAAGTTCATAATAAAAGTCTTTAGGGAATTTCTTCTCTATTTCCATTGTGATACTATCAATGACTAAGTCTGAGTCAAATATAAATGTTGATTTTACTCGATGTAAAACAATTTGGCATTGTAAATCTCCACATAAAAATCGTGCCACATCGAGTATAGTAATATTGCTTTCCTCTGCAATATCATAAGACAAATGAAACTTTCTCATAACAATCTTAAGTTATAAATCATTATACTCTTTATTTAATTCCTCAGCTTTTGCTTCTGCATCCTGCTGTGAAAGATGGTGATAAGCAGTTTTTTGATACTGTTGATTTTGTGGATTTAATCGTACTACTTCATACAATTCTCTTGAATGAAGATCGTCTACCATTGGTTGGACAAAAAATACTTTTTTCATAATCAATATTGTTTTTCATCGTTTCCTCTTTATTATTAGGCGGGAAACACAAACCAGTATTCATTAATTACAGAATGCCTATATACATACGAAAAGCGTGCGCTTTCGCTCGCTTCATTTGATTACTTGAGGTCCTAGACTTACCTTAATACTTCAAACTTACGCACAGAAAACTCACGCTAATACGTGAGCGTGCATAAACCGTACTTGAAGTATTAATGATTCTTGTAAACTTGTCTAGGGTTTCAAGTAATCAAGTTGGGCTTATTGACGCTTTATTGATGCTATGTCTTTTTAGATGGTTATTATCCCATAGGCGGTAATATTTGTTTTTATTCTTTTATGTATTATTATCGGTCAAGCTTGGCCGATTTCAGCGTCTCCGATTTTACGTCTCGGAGAGGGGACGCTCGCTTAAACTAAGACTACGTGCGACTCACGGCTGTGCCGTTCAATGGCACTATGTCTTGTTCTACGCTCTCCCCACTGCAACTTTACAAGTTACATCGGGGA
>Ga0247610_10004172_pt1 | contig 15540 bp, 13 predicted proteins | sample 174DNAGHGhighgp2_FD_193483 | JGI IMG/M metagenome (GOLD analysis project Ga0247610, IMG submission 193483) | Sheep rumen microbial communities from Palmerston North, Manawatu-Wanganui, New Zealand - 1742 DNA GHGhigh gp2 | ecosystem: Host-associated > Mammals > Digestive system > Stomach > Rumen... | reverse complement strand
AACAGATAATTTAATAGGAACAACTGATACACAAACAAATGGATTAGTTAAAACATATGATGGATTTACACAACCTACCATTTTACAAAGGAAAATTTATGGTGATGGTTCAACTGTTATAAAGTTATATTATACAAGAAATAGCTATTCAGTAGAATTAAATAATAATGATAAAGCAGGAACTATAACAGGTGCAGGAACTTATAAACATGGTAAAGAAATAACAATTGAAGCCACAACAAATTCAGGTTATACATTTGTTGGCTGGTATAAAGATAATAAAGAATACACAACTGATAAATCATTTAATTATGAAATCGGAAGTTCAAATGTAATATTTGAAGCAAGATATACAGCTAATAAGTATACGATTACAATTGATAATCAAGCAGAAGGTGTTTCAATCTCAGGAATTATAAGTGGAAATGAATATGAATATGATTCACAAATATCATTAAAAGCAACAAACATTCCATCTGGGTATAATATTAAATGGATAAGAGACGATGATGTAGTATCTTTTGGTGAATATTATACATTTAGTGTACCTGTAGGTAACTTAACCATTATTATTAGAAATATATTATTTTTCGGTAAATACCCTCAAACTAGAGTAACTGATGATACATTAATTAATAACTTAAATAAAATGGCAGGCTATAAACCAAATTCAACTAACAAATATAATTGGACAGATTATAATTATTATATCTCAACGAGTATAACAAGCTTTATGTTTTATCAAGATATAGATTATGATAATAATGGAACATATGATTTTAGAGGTGTATATTTTACTCAATATAGACCAATGTATTCAAGTAAATCATCTTCTGAATCAAACCAAGAAGAAAATGGATATCTACCTAATACAATATACTGGTTTAGGTATGACCCGATTGAATGGAATATATTATCTGAAATAAATGGAAAGGTATTAATTATTGCTAATTTAATTCTTGATTCACAAGATTATTATCCAAGTTCATCAACTTCATCATTTAATCATAATGGTGGTAAAGGATATGCAAATAATTATGAACTATCTAATATTAGAAAATTCTTAAATGAAAATTTTTATAACACTGCATTTAATAAACAAGAAAAATCTATTATTCAAACTACATTAGTCGATAATAGTGCATCATCAACAACTAGTAATGGAAGCGATTACGCATGTAATAATACGAATGATAAGTTGTTCTTGCTTTCATATAAAGAAGCAACTACATATTACACTTCAAAATTGGAAAGAATGGCTAAAGGTTCAGATTATGCAAAAAGCCAAGGATTAGGAGTATCAAAAAATAGTTCTTTTCTAGGAAGTAGTTCTTGGAGGTTGCGCTCTCCTTCAAAAGTTTATGATGGTATTTCAAAAGTATTTGCTCTTAATGTCATACCAACTGGAGGATTTGCTGAACAAGAATGCGATGAGACCTCTAAAGGGATTCGTCCAGTTTGTTGGATTAGTTTATAAATTTTTATTATTAGATTAAAAGTATAAAATTGATTTTGAGGTGAAAGAATGATTTTGATATTTATGATGTCTAACTTTAGTGCTATTTCATTAATGATTGCTATAGCTGGAGTTATACTTGCAATAATTTCATTAATATTTACACAAATTAATAATTCATCCAATATTTCAAAAGAATTTATAATGAGAATTTATGAGCCTAGAATTTGGAATACATATTTATTATTTGATGGTAAAGTATTGGATGATTGTAATTGGTATAAAAAAGGAGTATATGATAAAGAAATAATTGAGGCAAACGATAAAAGGTTATCTTTTCATGATTTAGATATGATGCTTGGGTATTTTAATTATATTTGTAGTTTAATATATAGAAAACAAATAAAAAAGGATACATATTTATATAATTATTATTTAAATGTAGTAGTTAAGAATAACGACATATTAAAATACTTTTATAATTTATATTATTGGGTAAAGAAAGAAAATAATATTTGTAATAGTACAAAATTTAATAAAATAATTCGATATCATCCATATAAATATTTAGTGTTATATTCAATAAAATATAATAAAATGTTATATAAGAATAATATTAATAGTGATAGAACTATTTATAATAAGAAATATTATTTAACATTTCGTAAAGATGATATAGTAATAGAAGAATTAATTGATAAATAGGATGATAAAAATATAAAAAGACAACAATCAATAATTCAAAAATCCAATTATGGATTATCCCAACTAATGAAGAAGTAATGATTGCAAGAGATACTGTAAGAATTGCAAACATTAAGTAATTGATTATAAAAAGTCACTTCGGTGACTTTTTTCATTTTATCTTGTTTAAAAAATTATAATTATATAATATAATTATTTATGGAGTTGATTATACGTGATAATAATGGATTTTGATAAAATGCTTCAATTTGTGAAAAAAACATTAGAAGATAATAATGCAATTAAATCAAAAAATATTCATCATCAATTTAGATCAAGATATACTCATACTATAAGAGTGTTAAATTGGGCTAAAAGAATATCTAGTGATTTAAAATGTAATACTGATATATTGTATACTGCATGCATATTCCATGACGTTGGTTATGCTTGGGGAAAGGAAAACCATGCTTTAATATCTTCTAAAATATTTGAAGAATATGCAAAGGATAATAATCTTGATAATGAATTTGTAAAAGAAGTATCAAGAATTATATCATTACATTCTAATAAAGAATTATTAAATGATAAAGATTCAACTCCTGAATTAATATTGTTGCTTGAGGCAGACCTATTAGATGAAGAAGGAGCTTTAGGAATTGTTTGGGATTTACTTGCTTATGGTTCTAAGGGCTCATCTGATTATGAATCTGCACTTGGTGAAATATATATTCATTCTGGACATATATTAAGTCAAGATTTTATGGTAACAGAAAAAGCTAAAGAATATTGGAATAAGAAAAAAGAATTAGTTAAGAATTTTATAGATTCATATAAAATGGATTTATTTATAGAATAGGATTATTTATGAAAATTAATATTATTGGTGCAGGTCTTGCAGGATGTGAGGCTTGTTATTATTTATCTAAAAAGGGATATGAAATAAATTTATATGAAATGCGCCCAAAGAAAATGACACCTGCTCATAAAACTGAAAAGTTTGGAGAGCTAGTATGTTCAAATTCTTTAAGAAGTGATAGTGATACTAATGCGTGTGGTATTTTAAAGCATGAAATGGAAATGCTAGATTCTATTATTATTAAAGCCGCAAGACTTAATAAGGTAGAAGCTGGTGGTGCACTAGCAGTTGATAGAGAGGGCTATAGTCAATATATTACGGATTTTATTAAATCATTACCTAACGTTACTGTTATTAATGAAGAAATAACTAAAATTAATGTTGAAAAACCTACAATTATCGCAACAGGGCCTTTAACATCTAATGGCTTATGTGAGGAAATAAAAAATTTATTTGGTTGTGATGATTTTTATTTTTTTGATGCCCAAGCACCTATTATTTATGCTGATAGTATAGATTATAATAAGGTTTATTTAAAAAGTAGATATGATAAGGGTGAACCATCATATTATAATTGTCCTATGACAAAGGAAGAATTTGATAAATTCTATGATGCTTTAATTAATGCTGAATGTGTAGAGGAAAAGGATTTTGAACTTAAGGTATTTGAAGGCTGTATGCCAGTTGAGGTTATGGCTAAGCGCGGGCCTCAAACATTAACATTTGGTATGATGAAGCCAGTTGGTCTAAAAACACCAAATGGTGATAAGCCATATGCTGTTGTACAATTAAGACAAGATGACGCAGCTAAAAGTATGTATAATTTAGTTGGATTCCAAACACATTTAAAATTTCCTGAACAAAAAAGAGTATTTCAAATGATACCAGGTCTTGAAAATTGTAGATTTGCAAAATATGGAAGAATGCATAAAAATACATATATTAATGCACCTAAAATATTAAATCCAACATATCAAACAAAAAAATATCCTAATATATTTATTGCAGGTCAATTATCTGGAGTTGAGGGCTATGTAGAAAGTGCAGCATCAGGAATATATGCTGCTATAAATATGGATAGATATTTAAAAAATAAAGAATTAATTACTTTACCAAGGACTACAATTATGGGTTCAATGAGCTTATATATTTGTGAAGCAAATAAAGAAGGATTCCAACCAATGAATGCTAATTTTGGTATAGTTGAGGAATTAAATATAAATCATAAAAAGGCAAATAGAAAAGAATTATATCGTGATAGAGCATATCATGATATGGAATTGGAGCTTAAAAAAATAAATGAATAATGAAGAAGCAATAAAGGAATTTGAAATTTATTTAAATAGCATTAAAAACTATTCTTTAAATACTATAGAATCATATATTAGAACGCTTCATGATTATGAGGATTATCTAATTAAAACTAAAGCTGCAAGAAAAAAAGAAGATTCATTATTTAGATTTTCTGTAATGGCTCCTCAAAATTATGTTGCTTACTTAAAAAATTTAGATTATAAAGCGACATCTATTAATCAGCATATAAGTGCTTTATCAAGCTTTTATCAATATTTAGTTAAAGATAATTTATTTGATTATAATCCATTTAAGGATATAGATACTCCTAAAAAGCCCAAAAAACTTCCTGATGTTATTAAGGAAGAAGAAATAAAAGCATTATTTAGTGTATGTGATTTAAATGATAAATTAGGATATAGAAATTATTGTATATTAGGTGCACTATATGGCTGTGGACTTCGTGTTAGTGAGCTTTGTAATTTAAAAATTGAGGATATTGATTTTTCTGATAGAACTATTAGAATTCATGGTAAAGGATCAAAGGATAGAGTCGTAATAATGTATGATGAATTAAGAGATTCAATAAGACATTATTTAACCACATTTAGAGTAGACTTATTATATTTATCTAAGGATTTAGAAAATAATAATGTCTTTTTAAATAAAAATGGTACTAATTTATCTAGAGTTGGCGTAAGAAAAATATTAGAAGGCTTAGTAAGAAAAGCAGGTGAAACTTATCATATATCTCCACATATGATAAGACATTCTTTTGCCACAACATTATTAAATAGAGGTTTTGATTTAAGAAGCTTACAAGAATTATTAGGTCATGAAAGCTTATCAACTACCCAAATTTATACTCATGTTAGTATTGAACAGGTAAAGGAAAACTACGATAAGGCTTTCCCTAGAGCTAAGAAAATAAAAAAATAAAAACTTGTATTTAAATAATAATTTTGATATAATTTTTTTGTTAATTTAAGAGGAGATTATTGATATGAAGAAGAAACTAGCAATAATTAGTTTATTATCATTTGCAGTATTTGGATTTAGTTCATGTACTAATACAGTAAATGATAAAAATATAGCAGATGAAATATCAGATATTGGTGAAGATACATTAGCTTATTTAAATGCAACATTTAATAATGAAAATGATGGTGTTGTATTTAATAAGGATACTCAAGGTAGTAAGAAAAAGCATTATGAAATATATTTATCAAATAAGGGTGAAGAATCATTATTTAAAGTAAGAAATGATATTACTGATGTATTAAAAAATAAAAAGGATAACTTGAAGAAGGTTTCAAGTAAGCCACTTCAATTTACTAATAATAAAATTTCTAAATCATCAGATTTATTAGATGAAATGCTAGATAATGTTGAGGATCAATTATTTGATGATGAATATGGTCTAAGCCAATTCTTCATTAATGATGATAATAACACCCAAAAGGAATTAAAGAAGTTAAGTAATCAAAAGAGTGAAACAGCTACAGAAACTGAAATAGGTACAGAAACTGAAACTACTAATGAACAAACAAATCCTGATAATAATGTTTCAAATGTTATTTTTAATGTAGATTTTGAAATTGATATGGATGATGATACATTATATCCAGAAATAAAAACAACAAATCTTTATGATTATTATAAAGGTTTAGAAAACAAAGAAAATATCTATTTAAATACAGTTTATTTACCTCTTGTTGTTTATAAATTAAAGGGTGCTTCAAACTTATATTTAAGAAGATATGTATTTGTGCCTATTTATCTTGAAATTACAAACGAAAGTATGTCAGCATCAATTGATAGTAAGGGTAAAGAAAAAACTTGTTTAACTAAAGATATTGCTGAAAAAGAATTAGTATTCAAAAATGCTAAAAAGGGATATTTAGCATTAAAACAAACTAGTGATAGTAGTCAAGGAACATCAACTACTACAGATAATTTAGAATAATTTTTTAGAGACTCTTAGGGTCTCTATTTTTTTTATATTTTTACTTGAAATTATTATATTATTATGATAATATAAAAAAGGCACAAAAAATACACATGCTTTTGGAGGCGGCCGTCGTGTGCAAAGATTTTGTTGGAGGCAGCCTGTGAAGAAAGCAGAGGACAGAAAACAAAAATAAAATGGAGGAAATTAAAAAATGTCTGAATCAGTAGTTTCAATGAAACAATTATTAGAGTCTGGTGTTCATTTTGGACATGCAACTCGTAGATGGAACCCTAAGATGGCTAAGTATGTATTTACTGCAAGAAATGGTATTTACATTATCGATCTACAAAAAACAGCAAATCAAATCGAGGATGCTTATAAAGCATTATTAGAAATTTGCAAGAATGAAGGTAGAGTACTTTTCGTAGGTACTAAGAAGCAAGCTCAAGAAGCTGTAAAGGAAGAAGCTATCCGCTCTGGTCAATTCTATGTTAACCAAAGATGGTTAGGTGGTACTTTAACTAACTTCAAAACAATTAGTAAGAGAATTAAGAAATTAAAATCATTATATGAAATGGAAGCAAATGGTGACTTCCAAAAATTACCTAAGAAGGAAGTAATTAAATTAATCGCTGAAAGAAATAAATTAGAAAAGTTCTTAGGCGGTATTAAGGAAATGACTAAGCTTCCTGATGCATTATTCATTGTTGACCCAAGAAAGGAACACAATGCAATTTTAGAAGCTCGTAAGTTAAATATCCCAGTATTTGGTATTGTTGATACTAACTGCGATCCTGATGATGTTGATTATGTTATTCCAGCAAATGATGATGCAATCCGTGCTGTTAAATTAGTTACTTATGTTATGGCTAACGCTGTAATTGAAGCAAATGGTGGAGATGTTGAAAAGTTCGACGATTCACAAGAAGAAATCAACCAAGCAGAAGAAATCCAAAAGGAAACTGTAGTTAAGAAGGATGATTCAAAGCCAGCTAAGAAGGCTCCTGCAAAGAAGGCTCCTGCAAAGAAGGCTGCTGATGGTGAAGCTAAGCCAGCTAAGAAGGCTCAAGCTAAAAAAGAAGAAACTCAAGTAGAAGAATAATTGGAGGATACAGAAATGGCAAATATTACTGCATCAATGGTAAAAGAATTACGTGAAAAAACAGAAGCAGGTATGATGGATTGTAAAAAAGCATTAACTGCTACTGATGGTGATATGGAACAAGCTGTTGTTTGGTTAAGAGAACACGGTATTGCAAAGGCTGCTAAGAAGCAAGGTGCTGTAGCTGCTGAAGGTTTATGTTCATTTGCAGTTTCTGGTAACAAGTTAGTTACATTCGAATTAAATTCACAAACTGACTTCGTTGCTCAAAATGCAAAATTTATCGAATTATTAGATACAGTAGGTAACATTATTGTAAATTCTAATGCAACAAATACTGAAGAAGCTTTAAAGGTTGTATCAAATGGTAAGGATGTTGAAACTATCATCCTTGAAGCATCTGGTGTAATCGGTGAAAAGATTTCTTTAAGAAGAGTAAGTGTTTTAACTAAGACTGATAGCCAATCATTCGGTGGTTATAAGCATGATGGTGGTAAGATTGTGGCATGTGCTATAGTTGATGGCGCAAATGAAAATGTAGCTAAGGATTTAGCTATTCATATCGTTGCTGCTAACCCTGAATATATTTCTAAAGATGATATTCCAGCTGATGTAATTGCTCGTGAAAGAGAAGTAATCTTAAATGCTGCATTAAATGAAAATGCACAATCTGATAAACCAAAGCCTGAAAACATTATTGCTGAAAGAATTGTTCCAGGTCGTTTAGATAAGCAATTAAAGGAAATTTCATTATTAAATCAAAATTATATTATGGCAGATCAAGAACAAACTGTTGAGGCATACTTAAAGTCTATTAAGGCTACTTGTGTTAAGTTCGTTCGTATTGCAGTAGGTGAAGGTATCGAAAAGGTTGAAACTGATTTCGCTGCTGAAGTTGCTGCTCAAGCTGCTGCTGCTAAAAACTAATATATGATTTCAAATACTATTTTAGATATTTCGATATTTAAAATAGTTTTTTATTTAATAAAATTTTTTCATTTAATATTAGTAATATTAATATGATTATGATAAAATATATGTTAGAAAACTTAAATTTGTTTTATAAGGATGATTAATTATGTATAAGAGAATTTTATTAAAGTTATCAGGGGAAGCACTTAAAGGTGATACAGCTTTTGGAATAGATGCTGAAACTGTAAAAAACATCGCGCTACAAATTAAAGATGCACACGACTTAGGTATTGAAATTGGTATCGTTGTTGGTGGCGGTAATATTTGGAGAGGTAAAACAGCATCAGAACTTGGCATGGATAGAGCTCAAGCAGATTATATGGGTATGCTTGCGACAATAATGAATGGTTTAGCTGTTCAAGATGCTCTAGAACAAATAAATGTTCCAACACGTTGTATGACTGCACTTCCTATTAATGAGGTTGCAGAGCCATATATTAGAAGAAGAGCTATTAGACATTTAGAAAAGAAGAGAGTATGTATTTTTGTTGGTGGATTAGGAAGTCCATATTTCTCAACAGATACAGCTTGTGTTTTACGTGCAACAGAAATTGGTGCACAGGTAGTATTGATGGCTAAAAATAAAACAGAAGGCGTTTATGATAGTGACCCAAGACAAAATCCAGGTGCACATATGTATGAAGAATTAACTTTCTCGGAGATTTTATCAAAGGGCTTAGCTGTTATGGATTCGACAGCTGCTTCATTATGTAGAGATAATAATTTAAGTTTAGTAGTATTTAATATGAATAAAAAAGGAAATATTGTTAAGGCTGCTAAGGGTGAAAAGATTGGTACCCTAGTTAAGGTTAAGTAGGAGGATATTATGGAAGAATTAGAAATGACTCTTTTAGAGGGTGAAGAAAGAATGGATAAGGCTATTGCCTCATATCAAAGAGAATTAAATACTGTTAGAACAGGTAGAGCTAACGCTTCATTATTAGATCAAATTTCTATTGATTATTATGGTGTTCCAACTCCTGTTAAACAAATATCATCTATTTCATCACCAGAGGCTAACCAATTATATATCAAGCCTTATGATAAATCATCAATTAAACTTATCGAAGCTGCAATTTTTGCATCTCCACTTGGTTTAACTCCTCAATTAGATTCAACAGGTATTCGTCTTGTTTTACCTAAAATGACAGAGGATAGAAGAAAAGAATTAGTTAAAGTTGTTTCAAAAATGGAAGAACAAGCTAAAGTTCAAATTAGAAATGTTAGACGTGATTTAAATGATGAAATAAAAAAGCTTGAATTACCTGAAGATGATGAAAAATCATCATTAGAAGATTGCCAAAAGCTTACTGATAAGAAGATTACTGAAGTAGAAAATATCACAAAGAAAAAGCAAGAAGAAATCATGACAATTTAATTTAAAATTTAAGGATTACTTATTTATAAGTAATCTTTTTATTTTTATTAGTTCTTGTTTTTTTAGATTAGTAGATTTTTCATCTTATAAATGTTATAATATTTTGTGATTGTTTTATAAGGAGGATTTGTTTATGAAACAAAGAATAATAACTGCTACAGTTATGGTTTTAGTGTTTGTTCCTTTATTAATACTATCTATTTATTTTGAACCATTTGTAAGAATAATGGAAGTAGTATTATTTTTAGTTGTTGTTGGTGCGACACTTGAATTATTATTTATGTATGATAAAAAAGAAAAACTTCCAATTGGAGTTAAAATTGCAAGTGCTATAATCACATTTGTTCTATATTGTAATTTAGTTTATACAGTCTATAATTATTTTAATATATTTCCCGCTTATCAAGATAGTTTATTTAAATATGAACCAATAATTGTTAAGGTTATTGATAAAATTAATTTAGATTCATTCTTCTTTACACCAATACCTACTTTAGCAATAATGTTTATTGTTTATATGTCATTAATGGTATTAATACCTAAGTTTAATGTTAGTGAGGTTGGTGGATTATTTATCGCATCAATTTATGTATCTATTTGTGTTTCTGCATTTACAGTATTATACATGATGGGATTAAGAATAGTAGGCTATATTTTATTAATATGCGTATTTACAGATATATTTGCTTTAGTATTTGGTAGAAAATTTGGTAAGCATAAAATGGCGCCAGTTACATCTCCAAAAAAGACTTGGGAAGGTTCTATTGGCGGAACAATTACAGCATTAGTTGTAGGAACTACATTTTTAGTTACTTATACAATAGTATCTGATAATGGCTTTTTAAGAGTAGATTCATATGAAGATTTAAATTTAGCATTAAAAATTATTATCGCAATAATAATGACACTTATGTTATCAATATGTTCACAAATTGGAGATTTATTAGCATCTAAATTAAAAAGAGCATATGGTATAAAGGATTATTCAAATATATTCCCAGGACATGGTGGTATATTAGATAGATTTGATTCAACATTCTTTGCAAGTGCTATATTCTTAGTAATATTTATTATATTAATTTGTTGTTAAGGAAAGTGAAAAAATGAAAAACTTATACATCGTAGGAGCATTAGGCTCAATAGGTATGCAAACTTTAGATATTGTCAGAAATAATAAAGATGAATTTAAGGTAATAGGTCTTTCTTTAGGTAGAAATTTAGATTTAGCTAAGGAAGTTATTGAAGAATTTAAACCTGAAATTATATCATTTAGAGAAAAGAATGATTTAAGTTTTTCATATAATCCAATTATTTATTATGGTGATGAGGGATTATTAGAAGTATCTAAATATCATAAATATGATAATGAAGTATTTGTAAATGCTTTAGTTGGTATTTCTGGATTAATGCCTACTGTTTATGCAATTAAATCAAGAAAAACTATTTGTCTCGCAAATAAAGAAACATTAGTTGTTGCAGGAGATATAATTAAATCTTTAGTTAAAGAATACAATGTGCCTTTAATTCCTATTGATTCTGAGCATTCTGCTATATTACAATGCATTCAAGGTGAATCTCATAATGAAATTAAAAGATTAATTATAACTGCATCAGGTGGTTCATTTAGAGATAAATCTAGAAAAGAATTAGTTAATGTAACAAAAGAAGAGGCCTTAAAACATCCTAATTGGAAGATGGGTAGTAAAATTACAATTGATAGTGCGACAATGATGAATAAGGGATTTGAAATCATAGAAGCACATTATTTATTTGATATTCCATACAATAAAATTGAAGCGATATTACATAGAGAAAGTATTGTTCATTCAATGGTTGAATTTAATGATGGTACTATTAAAGCTGAGCTTGGTGTAAGTGATATGCGTACTCCAATTGCATATGCACTTCGTTATCCTTCTCATAGTAGTATGGAATCTAATAGATTAGACTTATTAAATTTAAATTTACATTTTGAAAAATTATCATTTGAAAGATTCCCATGCCTTAATTTTGCTTATTTAGCTAGTAAGCTTGGTGGAATTTATTATGCTGTTTTAAATGCGGCAAATGAAGCTGCAGTTCATTTATTTTTAAATGATAAGATAAAATTTTTAGAAATAGAAAATATTATTTATAAAGAAATTACAAATCCTAAATATCAAAATATTGAATATAATTTAGAAAATGTAATTAAGACTAGTTATGAAATAATTGATAAAATTGTTAAGGAGTACGAATAATGATTTTAGCATTATCAGGCTTTGGCTTAATATTAGTATCTATAATTGCGTTTGTATTAATATTAAGTATAATTATAGCCTTACATGAATTTGGACATTTAATAATAGCTAAAAAAAGTGGAATATTATGTTATGAATATTCCATAGGTATGGGACCAATTATATACAAAAGAATGTTTGGTGAAACTAGATTTTGTATTAGAGCTATACCTATAGGTGGCTTTGTTTCTATGGCAAGTTGTCAATATTTTGATGATGATATCAAAAAAGAGGAAACAATAGGTATTTTATTAAATGAAGATAATAAAATTAAACAGGTAATACTTGATCCAAATGTTGATTCTGATTTTAGAGGTAAAGTAATAGACCTAGATTTAGTTGGTGAATCAGGTTTAGATAGATTTATTACATTTGAAAGTGGAAATAATGACACTAATTATTTTGTTGTAGCTGATGAATGTGAATTCTTATTTGAAAAGGGTCAAAGACTACCAATGTCTCCTTATGAGAAAACATTTGATTCAAAGAAGAAGACATATAGATTTTTAACTTTAGTTGCTGGTCCTTTAATGAACTTCATTTTAGCTATGTTTATATATTTTATTGTATCTTTTTCAATAGGTGTACCTAATAAATCATCAAATAAGATTGGTTCAATTACAAATGATTATCCTGTTGATGTTATTGAGTCAATTACTGATATAGATGGTAATAAATATAGAATTAATAAAAATGATAGAATAACAGCTGTTTTTGATTATGAATCTAATGATTTTAAGACTTGTAAATCATGGAGTGATTTCAGTAATTTATTAGATAGTCAATATGACAATTATCATACAACTATTAGATTAAAAACTAATAAAATTGAAGGTAAGAAGGATTCATCTAATAATGATTTATATTTTGAAATAGAAACAATTACTTTATTAAATTCAATTGGTATTTCTAATGATGGTATACCTTATGAATATTTAAGCTTACATGAAATACCTAACACAGAAGGCGTAATGGGTGTAATGCTTGGATCTCATTTTTCTGGTTGGAAGAATGATATAAGCACAAATGATTTTATTACTAAAATCAAAATAAAAGATGAAATATATGATATTAGTGGTGAAACTATTGATGGTATTACATATAATGGATGGAGCTTATTATCATATTTAATGGATAATAATGTAGGTAAGGGTGAACCTAAAATATATTTAGAATATTATAAATTAGTTGATGATAAGAATACTGGTGATATTTTAGATAATGAATATAAATTAGTTTCATTAGAAGATTCTATTAAATCAAAGGATAATTATAAGCCATATACTGATGAGGTATTAAAGAGTCAAAATATTGAAAAAATTCAACATTTTGTTGGTGTAGGTGCTACAACACATAAATCAATTGATTGTATCCCACAATCATTTAAAATGTTCTGGTCTGATTTTACAATGATATTTAGAACATTGAAATTATTACTATTCCCAAGTGATGTAAGACAAATAGATGCGTCTAATTTATCTGGTGTTGTTGGTATATTTGGTATGGTTAAATCTTATGTTAATTCAGGCTTTGTTCCTTTATTAGCATTTATGGCAATGCTTAGTGTTAATATTGGTATTGTTAATTTATTACCTATACCTGCTTTAGATGGTGGTAGAATATTATTTATAATAATTGAGGCTATTACTAAAAAAAGAGTACCTAAGAAGGTAGAAGGAATAATAAATATGGTATTTATGGGTTTATTATTCTTATTAATTCTTTATGTCACTTTTAATGATGTCATGAGATTAATATAAAAAGGAGTTTTAATATATGATTTACAATAATCCAATTATTTTATCAGATTATAGTGATCCTGATTGTATAAGAGTTAATGATAATTATTATATGATTTCATCAAGCTTTAATCATACACCTGGTGTTCCAGTTTTAAAAAGTAAAAACTTAGTTGATTGGAAGCTAATAGGTCATGTATTTCAAGATTTACCTTTTGAAAGATTTAAAGATGTATTACATGGTTGTGGCGCATGGGCTCCATCATTAAGATATCATGATAATAAATTTTATGCAGTCATACCTTTCCCTGATGAAGGTATATATGTATCTTCTTGTACAGATATAGAAAAAGGAGATTGGTCTCCTCTTTGGCCTTTAATTGAAGGCAAGGGCTTAGAGGATCCATGTCCTATTTGGCATGATGGTAAATGCTATTTGGTTATTGGCTTTGTTAAAAGTAGAATAGGCTTTAATTCTGTTTTAGGTTTATATGAGGTAACTAATGATTTAAAAAAATGTATATCAGATACATATACAATCATTTATGATGGTCATAATACACAACCTACAATAGAAGGACCTAAGTTCTATTATATAAATGATTATTTTTATATTTTAGCTCCAGCAGGAAGTGTAAAAACTGGCTGGCAAACAGCCCTAAGAAGTAAAAATGTATATGGACCATATGAAGAAAAAATTATTATGTGTCAAAATGATAGTAAAATAAATGGTCCTCATCAAGGAGCGTTAATTGACTTACCTAATGGTGAATATGCATTTATTCATTTCCAGGATTTAGGTGCCTATGGTAGAATATGTCACCTAGAACCAGTTAAATGGTATAATGATTGGCCATTATGTGGTAGAGTAAATGATCCACTTTTATGTGGAAGCCCAGTAGATAGTCATGATTATTTAGTTGATATTAAATCAAATTATAAAATTGATATATCTGATAATTTTAAAAATAATAAATTATCTTTAATGTGGCAAACACCTGCAAATAAACCAGCTAATATATATTCATTTGATAATGGATTAAAATTAAATTGTTATTATCATAATGAAGATTCTTTTAAAAAATTAAATTTATGTCCAAATGTATTTTTAACTAAAGTATCAAGTAAACATTTTAAGGTTCAAACTAAAATTAAACTAAATCTTAAAAATGATTATGATGAATCTGGTTTAACATTTATGGGATATAAATATGGTACTATTTTAGTTAGATTAATTAATAATCAAAAACATTTAATTATATTAAATGGTGCTTATGATTCTTCAGATGAAATCATTTATGATGAAATAATTAATGATAATGAAATAATTTTAAATTGTTATTTTAATGATTTAGTTTATCAATTTGGAATTAATAATAAGAAAATAGGTCCTAAATTTATAGCTGAACGTGGTAGATGGATAGGTGCTAAATATGGTATCTATTCAAGAGGAAATAAAGAATCAAATGGTTATTCAACATTTGAATATTTTAAGGTAAAGAATTATGAATAATAATATAAAAATAAATGATGAATTTATACTTGATATAAAAAGACTTGGCATCAATGGTGAGGGTATTGGCTTTTATAATAAAATGGCAATATTTGTAAATGATGCGATTCCTGGTGAAGGACATTTAGTTAAGGTTACTAAAGTAGATAATAAAATGGCTTATGCAAAATCTTTAGAAATTAAGCATAAGGTAGATTCTAGAGTAAATCCAATGTGTAAATATTATAATGAATGTGGTGGCTGTAATGTAATGCATATTGATTATAATAAAATGCTAGAATTTAAGCGTGATTTAATTATAGAAAGTATAAATA
>Ga0247610_10004171_pt1 | contig 15540 bp, 12 predicted proteins | sample 174DNAGHGhighgp2_FD_193483 | JGI IMG/M metagenome (GOLD analysis project Ga0247610, IMG submission 193483) | Sheep rumen microbial communities from Palmerston North, Manawatu-Wanganui, New Zealand - 1742 DNA GHGhigh gp2 | ecosystem: Host-associated > Mammals > Digestive system > Stomach > Rumen... | reverse complement strand
CTTATTTCTGAGTAGGAAAATATCGTGAGGAAAACGTTAAAAAATTCAGACTGTTTGAGCGAAGCGAGTTTCTGAATTTTAGTTTTCAGAACGATAAATTTTCCGTTAAGCTCAGAAATACAGCGGCAGCATCTGGAATAGATAGCTAACAGTCGCAAAAAAATCTCACTTTATCTTTTATCTCTTATATTTTATCTCTCGACTACCTATCCTTTTTTTTACTATTTTTGTAAAAAAAATAAAAAATTGGACTTACGGAATTTGTTAGACATATTCGGGAAGCATCCGAATATTGCCAAAATATCCGAATCTATAAGAAATAATCAACATATACAGGTTGAAAATCTTATTGGTTCGGCTAAATCTGTTTTGATAGGCGATATTTTTCGTTCCTATCAAGGTAATATTTTATGCGTTTTAGACGATATTGAAAGTGCAGGGTATTTTTATCACGACCTTACCCAAATATTTGATAACGAGCAAGTTGTATTCTTACCTCCAAGTTATAAAGGCGTACTCGCTCACGCTAAAAAAGACTCTGCCAATGAAATTCTTCGCACCGAAGTCTTGAAACAACTCAACGAGTCCAACAGTCCGAGTATCGTTGTTTCGTGTCCCGAAGGTATTTTTGAAAAAGTTATTGATAACAACTCTCTCCGTAAAGAAACCATTTGCTTAGAAGTAGGCAACACCGTCGATCCTATAACACTGGGTGAAAAACTTTACAAAATGGGCTTTTCTCAAGTCGATTTTGTCTATGAACCTGGTCAGTATTCCATTCGAGGAAGTATCGTAGATGTATTTTCTTTTTCTCACGAATATCCTTATCGTATCGACCTCTTCGGCGACGAAATAGAAAGTATCCGTACCTTTGAAGTATCTTCTCAACTTTCAAAAGATAATAAACACGGCATCGCTATAGTGCCACATATCAAGCAAAACGAAAATAATGTATCACTATTCAATTTCTTCAATAATAATAGTCTGTTCGTTTTCGAAAATATCCAATTTTGCTTAGAGCGTATCACTGCTTTAAATGAAGATTTATCCAAATGTCCTTTAAAAGAAATTCATAGCATTGAAGATACGGATGTTTTAGATGTAATACAAAATCACCACACTATTGAATTTCAAAAAAATGGATTCTTCAAACAAGCTAATAAATTTAGTTTTGCACAGGAAGCTCAACCAAGTTTTCACAAAAATTTTGATTTGATTACAGAGAATCTTCAAAATTTTCTCAAACATAAATTTCAAATCTACATACTTTCGGATAGTGAAAAACAAATCGAACGACTCCGAACCATTTTTGATGACCGTGGTGACGATATTCAATTTATTCCTTTCAACAAAACCATCCACGAAGGATTTATCGACTATACATTAAAAATCACATGCTATACCGACCATCAAATTTTTGACCGCTATCACCGATATAATCTAAAATCAGACAATGCCCGTGCAGGGAAAGTTGCCCTCGCACTAAAAGAAATTAGTCAAATGCAAATTGGCGATTATATTGTACATGCCGACCATGGTATCGGAAAATTCGGTGGATTAGTACGCATCAATCAAGACGGCAAAATGCAAGAGGTTATCAAAATCATATATAAAGATAATGACCTCCTTTTTGTTAGCATTCACTCTCTTCATAGGGTCTCAAAATTTAGAGGAAAAGAAAGCGATGAACCTCGCATAAATAAATTGGGGAATGGGGCTTGGGAAAAACTTAAAAGCAAAACCAAATCAAAAGTTAAAGACATTGCCCGCGAGCTCATTGCCCTATACGTCAAACGACGCGAAAACGAAGGTTTTCAATTTTCAAAAGACTCTTTCCTACAACAAGAATTGGAAGCTTCTTTCATATACGAGGACACTCCCGACCAACTCAAAACAACCATTGCCGTTAAAGAGGACATGGAAAGAAATACCCCAATGGACCGACTTGTTTGCGGTGACGTTGGATTTGGTAAGACTGAGATTGCCATTCGTGCAGCATTTAAAGCGGCTTGTGATAATAAACAAACAGCCGTAATGGTACCCACTACTGTTTTAACACTACAACATTATAAAACGTTCAAAAAACGTTTAAAAGATTTCCCTTGTAAAATTGAATATGTGAGTCGAGCTCGCACTACCAAAGAGATAAAAGACATCACCAAACGACTTAAAGACGGCGATATTGATATACTCATAGGAACCCATCGGATAGTAGGCAAAGACATTATATTCAAGGACTTAGGACTCTTGATTATCGACGAGGAACAAAAATTTGGTGTGGCGGTAAAAGAAAAAATCCGTCAAATGAAAACCAATGTAGATACCCTTACCTTAACGGCTACCCCTATTCCAAGAACCTTACAATTCTCGTTAATGGGAGCACGTGACCTTTCGGTAATCAGTACTCCCCCACCCAATCGTTACCCTGTACAAACGGAAATTTATCGCTTTGACAAACAAATTTTGGAAGAGGCTATTCGCTTTGAATTAAGTCGAAACGGACAAGTATTTTTCATCAACAACCGCATTAGCAACCTTTTTGAAATTGAAAATATCATTCACGAAATCGTTCCTGAAGCCAGAGTTTGTGTTGGTCACGGACAAATGGAACCAGCCAAACTTGAAAAAACCATTACAGATTTCGTTGACCACGAATATGATGTTTTGATTGCTACAACTATTATAGAGTCGGGTATTGATATGCCAAATGTCAATACTATCATCATCAATAACGCCCAAAACTTCGGTCTAAGCGAATTACATCAACTTCGTGGACGCGTTGGTAGAAGTAATAAAAAAGCCTTTTGCTACCTTTTTGCTCCTCCACTTTCTTCTCTACCAACAGATGCCAAACGCCGACTACAAGCCATAGAAACTTTTGCGGAACTTGGTAGTGGTATTCATTTAGCTATGGAAGACTTAGACATTCGCGGAGCAGGTAATTTACTTGGAGGCGAACAGAGTGGTTTTATCAGCGACTTAGGATTTGAAACTTATCATCGCATTCTTGACGAAGCAGTTCAAGAACTTCGCAATGAAGAATTCCCAGAATTATTCGAAAACGAAGATCATCTTTTCGTCAACGACTCACTATTTGAGACCGACAACGAAATTATGTTTCCACCTGATTATATTGAAAATACTTCTGAACGTATGAACTTCTATCGCCGCATTAACAATGCTAAAGATGAAGTAGAATTGAATACCATTAGAGCAGAACTTACCGACCGCTTTGGAACCATACCAGAAAAAGCTGAAGATTTGTTTAATATTGTAGAATGTCGCTGGCTTGCTGCCAAAAAAGGCATCGATCGCATTACATTAAAAAACAATAAAATGACAGGATACTTTAGCCCTAATCTGCCAAATTCATATTACGAATCAGACGTGTTTGGAAAAATTCTCGACTACATTCAGTTACATCCATATACCTGCCAATTAACTGAAAAAAATGGCAAACGTCTATTTATCATCAACAAAATTACTAATGTAACTGAACTACTACTAATTTTAAGAAGTATATAAAAAAAAGGTGTATCGTGTATACACCTTTTCATATTTTTAATAAAAAAATCTTAATCATTAATTTCCAACATACCTTCTGGAAGATTCATTTGAATCATTTTCTTTTTATGATCTATTTTTTCAATAAACTCCTCTACCACAGGAATAATAAATTCACGATTACCATTTTCAACAAAAAACAACCAATTAGAAGTCTGGTCATCTACATCTGTAATTTCACCAATAAGTGTTTTACCATTCTTAACCTGATAACCTATAAAAGCCGATAAATTAGTCATTTCATCGCCTTCATTGTATTCAATTGGTAAATACACATTCAGATTTTCATATTCACGAGCTTCTTCTGCAGTTTCAATACCTTCAAATTTCACCAAAAGCGTATCGTTGTTTTTGTATCGGAATTCCTTAACAAAAAATGGCACTAAAATATCGTTGATTTCTAAAATGAAGAATAAATCTTCAATATCTTCAAATACATCGGTATTAAAAGATAACTGAATTTCTCCATTGATTCCGTGAATCTTATGCGTTTTTCCTATTAAAAATACGTCTTCCTTCCTTATCATAAGAAATCAATTAATCAGCCAAATAACTTCTAAACTTATTCAGAAAATTCTTAATCGCCGAAGACGTTGGTTTAACATTATCGGAATCTTTCAATTTTTCAAAAATTTTCAACTCATCTTTCGATAATTTTTCAGGAATATACACCCCAATATTTACCAACAAATCGCCATTTCCATAACCATTTATGCTTGGTAAGCCCTTTGAACGAAGTCGAAGAACCTTACCATGTTGAGTTCCTGGTTCAATCTTAACCTTAACTTTTCCATCGACCGTTGGAACCTCAACCGTATCACCTAAAATAGCGGTTGTAACAGGAATCAACAAGTTATAAATCAAGTCGTTATCATCACGAATTAATTCGCTATGTTTTTCTTCCTCGATTAAGATATACAAATCGCCATTAATACCTCCATTAGGAGCAGCATTACCCTTGCCCGACATTTGCAATTGCATACCATCCTTTACGCCTTTTGGAATACTCAAAGAAATAATCTCTTCGGCATATTCTAAACCTGTTCCCTTACAATTTGAACATTTATTCTTAATAGTATGCCCTTTTCCTTGACAAGTAGGACAAACCGTTGTTGTTTGTACACGACCAAAAAGCGAATTTTGGATACGAGTTACTCGACCAGAACCATGACATGTAGTACAAGTTTCGGTTGTGCCATCAGCCGACCCTGTTCCTTTACATTTTGAACAAGCTACTTGACGTTTAACCTTCACTTTCTTTTCTACACCATTAGCCACATCGTGAAGATTAACCTTAACTTTAATACGCAAATTACTGCCACGATTAACCGATTGAGTTCTACCGCCTCCACCGAAGCCCCCAGAAAAGCCTCCGCCAAAGAAATCGCCGAAGATATCTCCAAAATGGCTGAAAATATCATCCATATTCATAGAAGCTCCACCTCCGAAACCTCCATTTCCTTCAAAAGCAGCATGTCCGAATTGATCATACTTTTGACGTTTTTGAGGGTCACTCAAAACATCATAAGCCTCTGCTGCCTCTTTGAATTTTTCTTCTGCTTCTTTATCGCCTGGATTCTTATCAGGATGATATTGAATTGCTTTTTTACGATATGCTTTTTTCAATTCATCAGCAGTAGCTGTTTTTGCTACACCAAGAACTTCATAATAATCTCTCTTTGCCATGATTGTAAGTTTTATGCACCAACAACAACTTTAGGATAACGAATCACTTTATCACCAAGTTTATATCCCTTTTGAACACAATCTAAAATTTGACCTTTCAATTCTTCTGATGGAGCTGGAATAGTCGTAATAGCTTCATGCAAATCAACATCAAATTTCTGATCTTTAGTTTCGATTACGGTCACCCCATTTCTTGTTAAGAATTGATTAAACTTATCAAAAATTAAAGATAAACCATCTGCAATTGCCTTTTGAACATCAGCATCTTTAGCTTTCTCAATAGTAGCAATAGCACGTTCAAAATCATCTGCAAAAGGAATTATATCAACCAAAACCTTTTCGCTAGCCGTTTTTAGTAAATCGGCTTTTTCTTTTATCGCTCTTTTTTTATAATTATCAAATTCTGCATAAAGACGAAGATACTTGTCATTCATTTCGTCATATTTTGACTTCAAAACTGACAATTCGTCCTTTTCATCAACTACAGATTCGGTTTGTTCTTGAGCTTGTGTCTTTTGAGTTGCTTCAGTTTCTACCGATTCTGCCGCTTCTTTATTAACGATTTCTTCAGTATTTACACGTTCTTTCTTATTTTTTCCCATAATCGATTATATATTTTTTTATTTTTTTTCGTTCTTGTTACATCAAAATCATTGCCATTACGACAAGATGTCAGTACTAATAATAAAAAAGGACGACGAATCGCCCTTTTTTATTATAATATTGTTATACTACTTACTTCTTTTTAGCTTTAGCGGCTTGGCGTTGAAGTTCAAGTTGCTCTTTTTGCATTTTTTCCAAACGCTCCATAAATTTCGACTTTTTAACCGGTTTCTTCTTATTCTCATTCAATTGTTTCAACAATTTTTCGTCGTCAACAGCCAAACGGAATAAATAAGTTTGAATAATCGTTACCAACATCGAAACTAAATAATAATAACTCAAGGCAGCCGCATAGTTATTAAACATAAATAAGAACATAAACGGCATCAAATACATGGTTAATTTCATACCAGGCATTTGTTGAGTGCTACCTTGTGCATCCATATTAACCTTTGTATAAATCACATTCACAATAGTCATCAACAAACAGAACAAACTAATATGATTACCAAATGTATTACTAATCAAAGGAATATGAGTTGTCCATGATACGATAGCATCGTACGAAGACAAATCGTCTGCCCACAAGAAACTTTCTTGACGAAGTTCGATTGACGATGGGAAGAAATTAAACATCGCAATCAAAATTGGGAACTGAAGCAACATTGGCAAACATCCACCCATAGGGCTCGCTCCCGCACGTTTGTACAAATCCATTGTTGCTTGTTGACGTTCCAAAGCTTTTTCTGCAGGAATACGCTTATTTATTTCTTCAATTTGCGGACGAAGAACACGCATTTTGGCAGAAGAAAGATACGATTTGTAAGTTAACGGGAACAAAATAAGTTTAATTACCAAAGTCATAAGGAAGATAATCAAACCATAATTTGAAAAGAATTTTCCAAAGAAGTTGAACAACGGAATAACCAACCAACGATTAACCCAACGGAAAATAGAACTTCCAAGTGGAACTAAACGTTGGATCAGTAATTTTTCATCATCCGATTCTACATTTTTATCGTAATCGTTTAATATTTTAAATTTATTTGGACCTAAATAAATTCTAAAATTAGTAGCCTGACCACCATTAGGATCAAAAGAAACTAACATTTCAGAGTGACAATCTTTAAGAATATCACTGTTTTTATCTTCATTAATAATATGTGAAAGCGAAACGGCCGAGAACATCTCATCGGCAATCAACACGGTAGAAAAGAATTGATCTTTATAAGCAATCCATTTAACTTGAGTTTTGACAATTTCATCATCTGATTTATTCTCGTTCAATTTTTCTACATCGTCCACCAATTTATAATTGATGCCTGAATAACGATTTTCAAACGATTTGCCCTTTTCGTGTTGACGAATCAATCCACTCCATTGCATTTCCAAAGCATCTTGATTTCCTGGAAGAATAGCCCCACCAAGATTGTGAGCTATCACTTTATAAGAAATCATATAATCGTTATTTGGAATCGTATAAACAAAACTCATTGTTTTTCCTTCACCCCAGTCCAAAGTCATGGTAACTTCTTGAGCATCTTGAAGTTGCTTGACACTTGGAACAAAATACAATTCAGAAGTATTGATGATTCGTGCATCATTGGTACGAAGCACATAATTCAATTTCATGTCTTCTTCACCATCAAACAACACAAGCGGTTGTTGGTCATAAGTTTTGTATTGTTTCAATTCAGCATAAGAAATGAAACCTCCTTTATTTGAAAAAGAAAGTTTTAAATAGTCATTCTCAATGGTCGTTAATGTTTCTTCACCTGTCGAAAATGGCGAAAATTGACCAAACGCATTTACTTCTGCAGTTGAATCAGTCTCCGAAATTAAGACTTCCCTTTCTTGTGCCGATTGTGCTACTTGATTAAGTGCTGCAATTGAATCATTATAACGTTGTCTTTGAGCAATCTGTTCAGGAGTTGGTCTATTAAACCAAGAAAAACCAATTAATATCAAAGCTATTAGTAAAAAACCAATGGCAGTATTTTTATCCATATTTTTCTGTTTTTTATGTTTCTTTTAAAATTTGAAAGTGCAAAGATAGGAAAAAGAGTTGAGACTTGAGACTATGTAACGTTCTTTTATGTATTTTTTACAACTACAAAAAAAATGCCTCACTAAATAGAGAGGCATTTTTACTTATATTTTTAATAAAATTAATCGATATTAAATGCTTTTTTAATTTCATTAACCTTATCCAATTTTTCCCAAGTAAACAACTCAACTTCGCGAGTTACCGTCTCACCTGAGATAGAAGTAAATGATTTTGAAACGACTTGAGGTGTACGTCCCATGTGACCATACGAAGCTGTTTCTTCATAAATTGGATTACGCAAAGCCAAGCGTTCTTCAATTGCTTTTGGACGCATATCGAAAATATCCAACATCTTTTCGGCGATTTCACCATCACTCATTTTCACTTTACGGGTGCCATAAGTATTGATGTAAAGATTCATTGGTTTTGCTACACCAATAGCGTAAGCGACTTGCACCAAAACTTCGTTTGCCAAACCAGCAGCAACGATATTTTTAGCGATATGACGAGCAGCGTATGCAGCAGAGCGGTCAACTTTTGAAGGGTCTTTTCCCGAGAAAGCACCACCACCATGAGCACCTTTACCACCGTAAGTATCAACAATAATTTTACGACCAGTAAGACCAGTATCTCCATGAGGTCCACCAATAACAAACTTACCTGTTGGATTAACATGCAAAGTGAAATCGTTTTTGATTAGGGCTGCATATTTTTTATCCAATTTTTTAACTCTTGGAATCAAATAACGTACCACATCAGCCTTGATTTTTTCAACCATTTCAACATCTGCTTGTTCTTGAGTTTTGGTTGCAGAAGGTTTAATAAAATCATCGTGTTGAGTAGAAATAACGATGGTATCCACACGTTTAGGTTTGTTAGTTGCACCATATTCAATAGTAACCTGTGATTTCGCATCTGGACGAAGGTATTTCATTACTTTACCTTCGCGACGAATATCCGCCAAAACACGAAGTAAAGCATGAGAAAGGTCAAGTGAAATAGGCATAAAATTTTCGGTTTCGTTACAAGCATAACCAAACATCATACCTTGGTCACCCGCTCCTTGATTCATAGGATCTTCGCGTTCAACACCACGATTGATATCGGCCGATTGAGCATGAATAGCCGAGAAAATACCACAAGAATTGCCATCAAACATATACTCACTTTTGGTATAACCAATACGATTGATTACACGACGAGCAATGCCTTGCAAATCGACTTGAGCTTGAGATTTAACTTCACCTGCAAGCACAACTTGACCAGTGGTTACAAGCGTTTCGCAAGCGACTTTTGAATTTTTATCAAATGCCAAATAATTATCCAAAACAGCATCTGAAATTTGATCGGCTACTTTATCAGGATGTCCTTCAGAAACCGATTCTGAGGTAAAAAAATAACTCATATCTTAAAGTATTTAAAATTATACAATAAAATACGAGTACAAATGGTATGCAACAAAATGATTTTTAGCATTTTTTTGCGTGGTTGCAAGTACCAAATCTGTCCACGTATTTATAACGGGTGCAAAGATACACCTATTTTTTTTATTTTAAAGAAAAAGTTAAAAAATATTTTTTTTAGAAGCTACCACTACTACAGAAGTTCCAATCCAAGACGAGCGACCTTTTTTAATGCGATTAGTTTCGAGTTTCTCGAAAAAATTTAAGACTGCCCCAACAATACCCTTAGGAGCCACAAATTCTTTCTCCTTAAGTTTTTTTTCTTCTTCCTTCGTACGTTGATTTACAGGTTTTATCAGACCAACTTTTTCACCTAAATGTCTAATGAAATAAACTGGCAAAATCAAGAAATCGAACATATACGTAGAATAATTAACCGAGAAACCAACTTCTTTAAACAAGCGTACAATTTGTTTATGCGTATATCTACGGAAATGACCTGCCCCATCATCTTCACTCGACCAAAGGGCATTAAATGCTGGAACTGTTAAAATAATTTTTCCATTAGGAGTCAATTTTTTATGCAACAATTTCAACATTGATTTATCGTCCTCAATGTGTTCCAACACGTCGAGCAACACTACTTGACACAAAGAATTATCCTGAATTGAATCGTCGGTTACTACATCACAAACCACCTCTTTGAGGCCACGTTTAGCGGCATTCAAACACCCTCCTACAGAAGGTTCAATCAATAAGGTTTTGTAATTATTTTGTTGAAAAATTTTACACGAATAACCATTTCCTCCCCCAATATCAACAATAAGTGTATCCTTATCAAAATACTTTTCGGCCAAAACGAGTAGATTTTCCATACGGTATGAAAACCACCACGACGCGTCTTCTACCATATAATTCAATGCACTCGTATCATCCGAAAATGCCGTAGATACTTTTTCTTCGCTATCTTTGGGAAACCATACTCCGTTTTTATTGATATAGTCCTTATTGAATATGGTTGAATTCAGCATATCAGTCTTTATTTTCTTTAGGACTATCCAAGCGTGTTTTATTTTTCAATTCAAAATCACGACCAAGATATTTCTCACGAACAAGTTGATTAGAAGCCAATTCTTCAGGAGTTCCATGGAATAAAATTCGTCCGTCGAAAAGCAAATAAGCGCGATCGGTAATACACAAAGTTTCACCTACGTTATGGTCGGTAATCAAGATACCGATATTCTTATCCTTCAATTGCCAAACCACATCTTGAATTTCTTGCACAGCGATTGGGTCAACACCAGCAAATGGCTCATCAAGCATAATAAACATAGGATCAATCGCCAAACAACGAGCAATTTCCGTACGACGACGTTCACCACCAGAAAGTTGGTCGCCCAAATTTTTTCGTACTTTACCCAGACTAAACTCCCCTATAAGTTCTTCTAATTTTTCGGCTTGATAGTCCTTAGGCTTACCTGTCATTTGAAGAACAGAACGAATATTATCTTCCACCGACATTTTACGAAATACCGATGCTTCTTGAGCTAAATAACCGATACCATTTTGAGCTCGCTTATACACAGGCATTTCGGTAATATCTTTATCATCAAGAAAAATCTTACCTGCATTAGGGCGAACCAAACCTGTGGTCATATAAAAACTTGTTGTTTTACCTGCCCCATTTGGTCCAAGTAATCCAACGATCTCACCTTGTCTTACTTCTATGGAAACGTCGTTTACAACGGTTCTTTTCCCATATTTTTTGACAAGGTGTTCACTTCTCAACACCGCAAGTTTTTCGTTATTCTCTGCCATATATTCTAAATATATTCACCTGAATATTTCACATTAATATCTGTTACGAACTGACGGATACGTGATTCTTCTCGTTTACAAACCAACAAAACATTTTCCGAATCAGCTACGATATAGTCATCAAGACCTTGTAAGACTACTAATTTATTTGGTTCCGAAGATGCCACAATATTATTGGAACTTTCATAAAATTGAGTCTTACATTTTAACGAAACATTTCCTTTGGCATCTTTTGGAGACACATCATACAAAGCAGTCCAAGTGCCCAAATCTGACCAACCAAAATCAGAACAAAGGACAAAAACATTTTCCGATTTTTCCAAAACACTATAATCAATAGATATGTTAGGACACGAAGAATATACCTTATTGATAAACTCTTGTTCCTTATCGGTAGCATAAACCGACATACCATCAGAAAATTTAGAAGCTAATTCAGGTAAAAATTTATCAAATTCTTGTTCAATTGATTTTACACTCCAAAAAAACACACCAGAATTCCAGAAAAACTCTCCACTTTGAACAAATACAGTAGCCAAATCAATATTCGGTTTTTCCGTAAAAGTTCTCACCTTATAAATACCATTCTCTTCGATAGAATTAGCATCATCTTCATGAACTTGAATATAACCATATCCAGTTTCTGGACGATTAGGTTTAACCCCTAAAGTCAACAACGCATCTTTCTCTTCTACGAATTTAAGTCCTTGTTGCACGACTTTCAAAAATACACTTTCGCGAAGAATTAAATGGTCGGCAGGTGTAATGACAATATTTGCCTCTGGATTTTCTTTCTTTATCTTATAGGTCGCATACGCAATACAAGGAGCCGTATTACGACGACTTGGTTCAGAAAGAATTTGATGTGCCGACAATTCTGGCAACTGTTCAGCCACCAAATCACGGTACATAAAATTAGTTACTACATAAATATTTTCTACTGGAATGATGGTAGAAAAACGGTCAAATGTAATTTGAAGAAGCGAACGACCTGTATTTAAAAAATCCATAAATTGTTTAGGTTTACTACTTCTACTAAAAGGCCAAAAACGACTACCGATGCCTCCCGCCATTATTACGCAGTAATTATTATTATTCATTTTTTAAAGTTTTAGTTTCAAATAAAACATTGGGAATACAAAGAAAATAAAAAAAATGAAATACTTATGCGATTTTAACGAAAAAGTTATCAGCAGTTGACTTACAATAATCAACAATTCCTTCATCTATCCTCAAAATCTTTCTTTAAAAAAATACATTTTTTTTAAAAAAAATCTAAATCTTATTTGTATATATAAAAAAATGCTCTATCTTTGCAAACGCAAATGCCCAGATGGCGGAATTGGTAGACGCGCTGGTCTCAAACACCAGTGGATTCACTTCCATGCCGGTTCGATCCCGGCTCTGGGTACTACGAAAAAACGGTTGAAGATGTTCAATCGTTTTTTTTTTAGAACTTAATTTTTTTCAGAAAATGAAAAACTTACTACAAAAAGGACTCCTATTCCTTCGAAATCAAACCTCTATTTTCATTATTTCCATTGCCATTATCACCCTCATTTTCCCTCAAATTTTTTCTTGGGTAAAAGGCTACACCCAAACATTTATTTTGGGGTTTATTATGCTATCGATGGGACTTACTCTAACCATAAACGATTTTAAAATACTCATATCCAGACCAATAGACATTCTCATCGGAACTTTAGCTCAATTCACAGTAATGCCGCTTTTAGCCTTTAGTCTAACTAAAATATTTCAATTAGACACAGCGCTTTCCATTGGCCTGATTTTAGTAGGTTGCTGTCCTGGAGGCGTTTCGTCAAATATTATGAGCTTTCTTTGTAAAGGCGACGTCGCTTTTTCAGTAGGTATGACTACAGTCTCTACTCTATTAGCACCATTTGTAACCCCATTTTTGGTTTACGTTTTCGCCTCACAAAATGTAGATGTAGACGTTAAAGGAATGTTTATCAATATTCTTATCGTCACCATCATACCAATTACCATCGGCTTTTTACTTAATTATAAATTTTCTAAAAACAAAACATTTGCCAATATTCAAAATATAATGCCAAGTTTCGCCGTAATTGCTTTGGCTATGATCGTTGGAGGTGTTATTTCGGCTGTACACACTTCGCTTATATCACATGGCATACTATTTTTCTTACTATCATTCACTATAGTATTCTGTCATAATACAATTGGTTATATCATCGGCTACTTTGTCGGCTATTTAGCCAAATTTAACACCGCCAAAAAACGTACCATTTCCATTGAAATTGGTATGCAAAATGCAGGATTAGCTACCAATTTGGCTGCTCAATTTTTCATAATAAGCAACCCTATGAGTATTGTGCCGTGTGCCATTTCATGTGTATGGCACTCCATTTCAGGTACTATATTAGCTGGCATCTATGCCAAATCTGATTTAAAGAAAAAAAACTAATTTTTTTCCAAAATAATTTATAATTTTGAGAAATCTTAAATTAATTTATTATGAAAAAAGTTTTATTATTGCTTTCTTTCTTGACTCTTGTAATGATAAGTTGTCAGAAAAATGAACCTGGAATTTTCAAAAGCAAACGCATAACTCAAATTGAAACTACCGTAAACGAACAACCTTACATCATTGAACGAATCGTTTACAAAAACGATAAAATTGAAGCAAGCGATTTCTCAATTGACACCAGTGTTGACACTGGAGGTTCAGTAGTTGATGGAGACGTTAATATTGATCCTGAAGTTAGCGACCAAATTGATAATATAGGAAACTCTTTGGGCGATTTTTCTTCTTTTGAAGATTTTACTGGCTATCAGTTATATTTTAAATATAATAAAAATAAACTTGATAAAATAACACTAAAGACAACGATCAATGATATGCCATTTTCACTATCTCCTACACTTTCACTTAGTAAAAAAGGATTAGTAGAAAATCTTAAAATCAGTTTATTGGGAGTTGCTAATATGAACTGTGATTTTAAATATGAAAATAACAAAATCACAAGTATGAAAACCAATGTCTCTATTTCTATTGCTGACGTAGAGGCTTCTGGTAACATCAAATTAACTTACAAAAATGGTTCGGCAACTGATGCAAACGTGTATGTAAATGACGAAATGATGGCTAAAGTTAAATTCAACTATAGCAACACTAAGAACAAATCTCGCATTCCTAACCCACTTCTTGGAAACAATTCATTTGCTTTGCTTTACAGTGGATTTGCAGGAGAAGCTGAAGATTATTTAATCAGTAGCATCGATTACTACTCAAGTACAGACGAATACATTTCTTCTACTGTATATAACTACGAAATTGACGATGATGGTTATGTAATGTCTTATTGGTATGAAAATGACGACAAAACCATTGTCACAACTTTAACTTATAACGAATAATATGGTATCTGACATTTTTAGATACTTAAAATTTATAATGCACACCCGCAACCACAAAGGTCACGGTGTGCATTCTCCTTTTAGTTTCGATTTTATTACCAATGTAATGAACGAAACGGCTCCTTTTTACATTTTTAGCAAGATTGAATATCAAAGAAATTCCTTAGCTCAAGATACTACCGAATTTTTTATTACTGATTTAGGAACTGGAAACGACCGCACTACATCCCTAAAAGAATTGATAAAACGTGAAGTAAAACCACGCAAATACGGACAATTACTATTTCGTATAGTCAATCATTATCAGTCTAAAAACATCCTTGAATTGGGCACCTCTATTGGCATAACAACCGCTTATTTAGCCTCAGTAGATAGTCGTGCTAAATGCAGCACCATCGAAGGCTGCAAAACAAAGCAACAAATAGCTAAATCACTACATAAAGACTTAAAAATCAATAATATAAAATATATTTGTGACAACATAGATAATTGTCTTGAGGATATTGTGAAAGAGTACGAATATCTTGATTTCGTATATTTTGATGCTAATCATACTCAAGAAGCTACTAAACGTTATTACGATATTTGTGTCACCAAAATACATGATAAATCGGTCTTCGTTTTTGACGATATTCATTGGTCAAATGATATGGAAATTTTTTGGAACGAACTCATAAAAGATGAACGTATCAAGGTTTCCTTCGAATTATATGGAATGGGTATCGTATTTTTTAACTCCCGCATTCCAAAACAACAATACAAATTGTATTTTTAAAATCATAGGATAATAAAAAAAACTGTTCGACTTTCACAAGTCAAACAGTTTTCAAAGTCATTTAAACTTTCTCTTCTATATCTATAGTGCTCTAAAATCTATAGTCGCTTTCGTTATTTGTGAAATGATAAAACTTTAAAGGTTAAACAATACTTTTATCTTTATCCTTTCACTTTTTTTATTCCTAAACTCCAGATTATCTAAACCTGAAGTTTAGGATTTTTCTACTCTATTTTACTATAATT
>Ga0247610_10004170_pt1 | contig 15542 bp, 8 predicted proteins | sample 174DNAGHGhighgp2_FD_193483 | JGI IMG/M metagenome (GOLD analysis project Ga0247610, IMG submission 193483) | Sheep rumen microbial communities from Palmerston North, Manawatu-Wanganui, New Zealand - 1742 DNA GHGhigh gp2 | ecosystem: Host-associated > Mammals > Digestive system > Stomach > Rumen ... | reverse complement strand
TATTGGCATCGTTCCACTCCGGACGGAGCGTGTTCATCCAAATACCCGCTTCGGGGATGAAGTTCGACAGTTTGGTTAAAAGCGTAATAAGCAGTTTATCCGCCATCGTAGTGCGGCGAACCTGTTTATCGGCGGTGAGGAGCATCTTCGCGTTCGCGCCCAATTCAGGGATCAACGCTTGAATACGTTTGTGCTCCGCATCATCAAACCAAATACTGTTCTTCGGATCGGCCACTATCTCCGCGTACGATTTGAGGCGGTAAGGCACATTCGCGAACGAGTACCGACGCTCATTCAGCAATCCCCGCAAAGTCTCGGGATCATGCTTGTAACTAATCTCCAACAACCGTAACAGGTAAATGATCTGATGATCGCCCCAATAGCCGATATTCGACCACGGGTTCTCCGGTTCAATCACTTCGTAATCAATGCCCTCATTCGAAATGCGATAGGGGTTATAGCCATCCGCCGTAGAGGAATTGAGGAACTTGGCAATCACGCGGTTCGTATAAAGAGGATAACTGTACGAGAGGGCTTCCCAGTTCTGGAATATATCCCGCCAGTTGCCTTGATAACTCACCACGGGGTTGCCCTCTTCGTCCTGTACGTGGATATTGAACAGGTTCCACGGCCGAGACGGATCGCCATGACGACGACCGAATGTCAAAGGAAGATAATCGTCCTTCTCCCCTTCTTGAGGCGGATAAGTCAGGTAATAGCCGCCACGCATGGTATTGAAAAGCACGTTCGCAAAATGCCGTGCATCATTATACTCATCGCCGGTGTGCTGTACGCCATCATTCTTTGCCACGATGGAATAAAGTTGATTCGTGGAAGCCTCCATCGCTTTTTTGATCAGCGAGATGGCGTTGCGTTGCTTGCTGAAATGCAGCAATTCGCGTACCTCGCACGCATCTTTGCTCACATCCGCCACCAGATACCAAGTCTTCGAACCCGTGAACCGGTTCCACTTGGCATGTACGAAATACGCGCCCCGCACACCTTTGGACTCCTTCTCATGCACGATTCTCTTCCCACGGCGGAATTGGTCTAAGCAAGTAGAGCTTACAGAGGTATTAACGTGGGGTAATCCTAGACCATAGCAAGTATTACAACGGAGGGACTCACTCGGCTCTGCCCGATCGACCAAGATCGCCTCCATCCGGAAAAGCGCCAGAGAGGAGCCTTCAATCAGTTCCGTTTTCTTATACCCGTCCACAAGCGTGGAAAACTCATTCTGAGTCTTGCGCTCCACGCCGTCAGGCAGGATATTCTGCAATCCGTCTAAGACCTCCACTTGGCAGGGCTCATCCTGCAAACTCTCCAGGCAAGCCTTACGAACCCATCCGTATTGGGCTGCTGGAGACCATTGATAGGAGAACCGGAATCCCAAACTCTTGTTCTCCTCGGTAAAAACGATCTGATTGCCGACGGTCGATTTAGCGATCTTACGACAGATATCGTACTGCCCCAACTGACGCTCGCTGAACGGTTCCCACAGTTGACCGTTGATGCGGAAGATGGACTTGGGGCCTGTATGCTCGTAATTCTCCGTGATCTTATCATCCGTGTAGTACGGGAACAAAGCCTCGTCGGGGTTACGACGACCGCATGTTAAACCACCTGTGGACGACAAATACATCCACAAATCTGTATCCGATGCCACGGTTGTGAAGAACGGTTGCATCTCGTCATAATGAGAAATCTCATAGTAACGAGTACCGTCTATTGTGATAAATTTACCCTTTACCATATATTCATTTGATCATTTACTCCTTTTTTCATTTACTCTTTGATGCGGCGAGCTTCCAATTCACGCTTCATCTGCTCCATCGTTTTGCCGTCTAAGTTATAGAAGATCAGGAAGATCGCGCAGGATGCGTACAATACGCCCGGCACGATGCCGAACATCCAATGGATGGTATTCATGATCTCTGGATTGGACTGCGTCAGAGTGATAGGCGCACTTCCGTCAAAATGTAGCGAATCCATGATCTCGCCAAAAAGAAATGCACCAATTGACCATCCGATCTTTTGCGCGAACACCGCCGCCGACAGACACAAACCCGTCGTACGACGATTGTATTTCCACTCGCCGTAATCCGCTGCGTCCGCCAACATCGTCCAAAGTAACGAGATAGCCGGCGCGTATGCGATCTTACCCAAACAGTTGAAGATATTGATCAGCACAAAGTTCGTTCCTGCAAAATAAAGCAGGCAGAAGAACAAACCCGACAACAGCGAACATACGATATACAACTGCTTGGCACCGAACTTCTTCACCAGCGGTTTGGTCATCGGGATAGCGATGATCAAAGCAAACGTACCGATGATGTTGAAAATCTGGCTCTTCGATTCCGCATCGAGGTAGTACTTGAAATAATATCCGACGGATATATTCTGGATCGCGAACATGATAAACGACACAATGCCCACTAACATCAGAACGACCCACGGTCTATTCATAAACAGGTATTTGAAATCGTGTATAAGATCGATTTCTTGCCGTTTAGGCGGTGCAACCCGCTCTTTGGTTGTCGCAAAAGTGATCAGAAACAGGATGACTCCGATGCAACTGAAGATTCCCACCAAGTAACGGAAACCGATGATATAGGACGAACGAACAAGCCCTGCATTCTCCATCGTCTCTCCCATGAATGCCTTACGTGCTCCGTCATCCGACATAATAGAGTAATCCATTCCAGTTGCGTGCGACCCCAGGTAATAAACGATATACAGCGCAAAACCCGAAACGATCAACTGACCGATGTTCGCCGCCACAAAGCGGTACGAGTTCAGCCCCGCGCGCTCAATCGAATCATCCGTCATGACCGCTCCCAAGGACGAATACGGGATATTCACTACCGCATAAACGACACGCAAACCGATGAACATCGGCAGGATATAACCGATCAACGCATCGCCTTGCAGATCCGGTCCGAAGAACGCCAGGAACGCAAACAAAGCAAACGGCACACATCCGAACAACAGGAACGGACGGAACTTACCCCAACGGGTGTTGGTTCGGTCAGCCCAAATACCCACCACCGGATCCATTACCGCATCCATGATCGTACCTAAGATAGCAATCGTAGAAGCCCAGCCGGCGGAGATGCCCAACACATCCGTGTAGTAGAAAATCAACCAGAAGTTCACCAAGTCCCACACAAAATGGGAAGCGGTATCGCCTAAACTGTAACCTAATTTTTCTTTAATCGACAATTTCATCGCTTTATTATTTTTTTATTACGTCATTACGTAATTACGTAATTACGAGTTCTTTTTATAAACACGAATGTAATCCACATACATTTTCACCGGTGTGCCGTCGGCAGGCAGGGCGGTCACTTTCCGGAACGAAGGATCGTCCTCTGTGATCAGTTCCGGGTATTTCTCCGAAGCGGGCATATTCGGGAAGAATCCACCCACCGATAGGTTCAACACCAAGTAGAACGGATGATTGAAATAATGTCCCGGTGCATTCACCTCCTTATCCCGCAAGGATAATTGGAAATACGGTTCCGCCTCCGGATATTGATCTTTATCCAGATACATAGCGATCGAATCTTCGCTCCACTCGAGTGTGAACAGATGAAAATCGCCTTGCACAGGGTAATCGGCAGTCTTGAACTGACCGAAATTCGGGTACGCGCCGTTATTGAAACTCTCTCCCCAATGGCATGCTCCGTTGAAATAGCGGTCTTGCAGCCCCATTTCAATACCGGTATGATGTCCCATCTCGCAGATATCAATCTCTCCGCATTTGGGCCATACGACCCGCTCTTGTTTCGCCAATTCATCCGCTTGCGAATCGATGGCATCATCATTGCCGAGGTTGGTTGCCAAGTTATTGCCTAACATCCAAAATGCCGGCCATAATCCGTCCGCCGTATAAGGGAAAGCAATACGTGCTTCTACTTTGCCGTATTGGATGGTCACTTTATCCTGCGTGTTCAGTCGTGCGGACGTACAAGGCCGATTGCCGTACTGCTCACGCTGCGCATTCAAAACCAAACAATGCTCGCCCGTGAGTGGATGTTTCTCGATCGTCACGTTCTTCGGCGCATAATACTGCAACTCGGCGTTTCCGCCACCACGGGCATTATTCTCCACACTCCAATACGCCGTGTTCAATTCATTCTCGCTAAACTCGTCGTGCCAAACCATCTCCCATTCGCTCTTGGCGCACGAACTGAGCGACAAAACCAAAGCAAGACTGCTCAACGATAATAAAAACTGTTTCATCATTCTACGATTTGTCCGGTTATTGTATAAATATGTTCTCCTCTGCGGATTAAGAGTTGCCCGTTGCGAAGCACCTTCTCTCCCTCCCTTGAGGGAAGGGTTGGGGAGAGGTTGTTCTCCATTCTCTCCGTCTCTATCTCATCCGAGGGAGAAGTGCAAACGAAGGATTGACCGGCATCTCCACGCTGGTAAATACGAATCCAATCGATATACATCTTTTGCGGTCCGTTCGTCAAAGCCGTCACCCCGTTGATGTTAAAGATGCCGGGGAAATTACCACCAACAGCAAGGTTGGCAATCACAAAGTTCGGTTTGCCGAACACCAACTGACGATTGTAATCGGCGTCCTCGTTCGGTTCCAAATCCGCATGGAAATACGCCCCGTTCTCCGGATGAGCATCTTTGTCCATGTACATCTCGATGGACGTCGGCGTCCAGATTAGGGTGACAATATGAAAAGTGTCCTGGAGCGAATAAGCCCAGGTAGCCTCCTGTGCGTCACACCAATCCGCGTTCCAAGCTCTGCCGATATGCAGCGCGCCGTTGAAGAACCGATCCTGCGTCCCTTTACCGAACGCATTCTGATGCCCCATCTCGATGATGTCCGTCTCGCCGCATTTAGGCCAACCCACCCGGTCATAGTTATTGCCCATCTGCCAGAACGCCGGCCAAAGACCATTCTCCGTCCGGGGGAACTTGATCCGCGCATCCATCCGACCGTAGGTGTAGTACATTTTATTCTTGGTATTGACGCGTCCGGATGTGCATTTTTTGCCCTGATAATCCTCTTTGGTAGCCGTCAAAACAAGGCATTGCTTGCCCGTAACCGGTTCCGCCGCAATGCTCACACCTTTAGCGCAATAATACTGCAATTCATTGTTACCGCCATCGTCTCCGTTAACCTCAATATTCCATACTTGGGTGTCTAATGCACCGTCGGTAAAATCCTCGTTCCAAACGAGGGTGTATTCCTGCGCTTGAACCGTCATGGCGGCAAGAAACAATATGTAGAGGGATTTTTTCATTTTCTTTTTTCGGGATTACGGGATTACGGGATTACGGGATTACGATTTCTTAATTCGTCATTCTCAAAGCGCTCAGGTAGCAACTTCCGCTGAATAGTTTGAGGGTGACGGTATGTTTTCCTGCTTTTACCACCGCCGATGTCTTCGCTTCCACCCACTCGGTAGTACTGCCGTTTCGGGGCATGTCGATGAAATTCATCGATTGTCCATCAACCAGCACTTCGCAAATAGAGTTGCTATAACCGCAATAACGCAGACTGATCTCACGGATGTCTTGCGGGAAATAGAGTTGGTAATCAATACTCTGTCCTTGCGCAAAATTCGTGATCATCAGTCCGTCACGCCCCGCCTGCTCAACGGCTATCTCGTCCGTGGAGGGTCTCAAAGGCATATTGGTATTCAATACCCGCACATATTCGGAAGCGAGGATCGTTCGGTTGGCACGAATCCACACCGTCGTGTCCATCGGCGAGAAATAACAGAACAATCGGCCTAACTCGGTCAGCTCCGCCGGAAAATCATGTGTCAGCAGTTGGTTGTATGGTACAGACTCCACTTTGCCCGCCATACGGGGCATGAACCACGCATAGCGTTGAACGGACGGACGGCGCTCCATGTAATGCAACACCGAACACATATAATCCATCTGTGTCGGATAGCCGCCAGGGGCAGGATCCCACGCACAGAACTCCGTCATCCAGATAGGTTTGCCGTATTTCTCAAACCGCTCGATGAAGCCTTGTACCGCCGACGGAGAAGACATATAGCAATGGATCGCGATCCCATCTATATCGTCTATCGACACATTGGGTTGCGCGAAAAACTCATCGAGCCATTTAATCGGGTCGCTATAACCGGGCAATGTACCATAGTTCATCGCCGGAGAGACCAGTTTCAGTTTCAGTTCCTTAGCCAAAGCCACGACGGGTTGCCAAAGAGCCGCTGCTTCCGAGGGTGTCATGCGCGCCTGATCGGTCAAGTTCGGTTCGTTGAAAGCCAACAGGTATCGCGTATTGGGATGCTCCGCCACAAAGGCACGAATCCGGTCGGCACTATAATTGCCGTTCCAACACATCGGACAAAAATCCATCTCGTTGGCGTCGAACCACAACGCCGCTTCCTCTGTCGGCGTATTGCCCCAATTATAATCCCACGATATATACGGAGACAACAAAGGCAGATCCGTCAGCTGATTGAAGGAGAATGCCACCCCGCGTTTGGACGATTTGGGCATCGTGTTCACCACGCCCGTCTCATCCTTTGGATCCGGTACATTCGGTTGACAGCCTGTCAACAAAAGCCCGCTTACTATGATTGCAAAAATACTACCTTTCACTTTTCACCTTTCAATTTTCACTTCTCTGCCAAACACGCAACCAATCAACGTACATAATACGGGTTTGATTAAAGATAGCATCATCTACCTGACCGCCCATATTGCCACCAATAGCAAGGTTGTAAATGAAGAAGAAAGGTTTGTTGAACGGCCAGTAGTCGTTGTTATCCATCTGTTCCTCCCATACTTCGGCATACTGCACGCCGTCGATGGTGAATCGGATAACATCTTTGCCGTCTTTCTCCTCTTGCGCCCACTCGATGCCATATACATGAAAATCTGCGGACAGCGGGTAATCGAACCATTTGAGCGACGACCAGTTATTGCCCCTTGTACCGTTTTTCATGACGGTGTGGAGAGCAAACGAAGCGCGTGAATCCTGACTTCCGATATGTTCGATAATATCAATCTCGCCGCAATTAGGCCATCCTCCACTGTTTCCCATCATCCAGAACGCCGGCCAGGTACCTTTGCCGCCGGGGAACTTGATTCGCGATTCGAACTTACCATACGTGAAGGTCCTTTTGCTCTTCGACATAATACGCGCCGAGGTATATTCGTTGTTCTCGTACTGCTCTTTGCGCGCCTCAATCTCCAGACATCCGTTCTGCACGCGGATATTCTCCGGACGCGAGGTGTAATACTGTTTCTCGTTATTCCCCCAACCGCTTCCGCCGAGGTTGTACGTCCAGGTACTCTCATCCAAGGCGTCGCCGTCGAACTCTTCGGACCACACCAGACGGTACTCGCCCCAAGCGTGCTCGACCGCCACCAAAGCTGTTACGGATTCGATATTCGTTGCCAGCGTAATAATTGCATTTCCGGGTCCGACAGCCGTCAAATGACCGTTCCGGTCTATCGTTGCCACTTGCGGATCGGAACTGCTCCACGTCAACTCTAAATCATACGTGTTACCATATTGAAAATCAAATGTGTCGCCCGGACGAAGAGACACCAAAGGCGGGTTGATGCGCAGCGAGGCACCATCCGTTCCGGTCACAAACACATTCGCCGTCGCCGTCGATTTACCGGAAACAGCAGTTATCTCTGCCTTTCCGATCGCTTTGGCGGTTACCACACCGTAATAAACGGTTGCTACCTCTTCATTCGAACTTCTCCACTCCACATTAGCCGCATTGCCGACATCAATCGTGGCTACATCGCCCACCTTGAGTTGCAGGGTCACGGGATTGAGTTCCAACTGAGCGGTCGGTCCCTGCGGGTTCTCACATGCGGTCAAAGCGAAGAGAATGAATAATGAATAATAAATGATGACTATCTTTTTCATACAATTTTAATTTACTTTGTGTATTTAGAGACTATAGGGAGAACCAACCCCCTATAGCCGTTGGAATGATTATTTCTTGTAGAAATAAACAGCGTCCATGTTCAGTTCGGCACCCTGTACACCTTCGGAAAGAACTACAAATACGTTCACGCCTGCTGTGCAAGTAGTGGAAGCCAACGCAGAAGCATAGGCAGCCATCGGGATGTCAAACTCTTGCCATGAACCGTCACGTGTGAAGTCCTTGTAAACCGGACCATCGTACACGCTCTTCGAGCCAAGCACGAATTTGGTAGCCTCGCTGCCGAACATATAGAAGCAGTGTGCATAGTTGTCAGTTGATTTGATAGCCAGATGCAGGAAATAATCATCGGGGTTAGCTACGATAGCAGCACGCAGTGCCTCCGCACCCTGCCATCCATTACCTTTCTCCGTGAGGCAGAAGCCTGCGCCTGCCCAGCCAAGGTTGGTGACTTTCAATGCGGTATAACCATCGGTATTGCCGTAGAAGTTCAGACCTTTGCCTTCGCCTGCCTCATATACTTTACCTTCTTCCCAAACATAGAGGAACTGATCTACATCATTCGGACGGAAATCTGCTACAATCTTGCTCTTGTTAGCATCCGCCGTAGTACCATCGAGTGCAATCGGCCATACTTGGCTGCCTTTGAGTTGTGCACCACCGCCTTCGCCACCTTTTTTCTTAACTGCTACGATACAGGTCTTAACTTGACCGCCTTGCGATTTAGCGGTAATAACGGCACTACCCTCTGCGAGAGCTTTTACTTTCGCGCTTTTGCCATCGTTTTCCGGAGTAACCGAAGCTACCTGCGGATTCGAACACTCGAACGTAACGGCGATAGTAGCCGTAATGGTCTCTTCTGCATCTACTTCCAGGTTCAAAGCAGTCTTGTCAAGTGCCAGATCTCCTTCTTGACCAGGATCTACCGGTGTCTCACCCGGTTTGCATGCATTGAAACCAACCATCGTCAGCGCTGCCAGCGCTACAGCAAAAAATTTGTTTGCTTTCATAATTGTTTTGTTTTTAAAAAGGTTAATTATTCTAGTGAACTAGTTGAACAATATTCATTATTCATTATTCATTATTCATTATTCATTATTCATTATTCATTAATATCCCGGATTTTGCTCCATCGGAGTCGGATTGAGCTGACGCTCTTCCTGCGGGATGGGGAAGATCTCATGTTTGCCGGCTACGAATTCCTGCATGTGGTGTTGCGCCTCAGCGGTCTCTTTCGCCTTATAAGCATCCATGTGAGCCTTCAAACCATTGCCATCGACACCCTGCCAGCGTACCAGATCGAACCAGCGGTGTCCCTCCATCGCCAACTCGCAACGGCGCTCATGACGAAGCGTAGCATCGTCCGCCACTGCGCAAGGCGCCAGGCCGACACGGTCACGAACCTGATCAATATACCCCTTTGCGGTTCCTGCATCGCCTAAACCCAAGCAAGCCTCTGCGTACATCAACAGCACGTCGGCATAACGGATCTGTTTGTTGTTCAGCGGACCACGCGAAGCGTGCAGACTCCATTTGCCATAACCGCCGCCAACCGCCTCCGGGTCGCGGTACATGCCATACTTATTATTGAGCATGTTATTGCCCAAATAGTTCTCATCCGATTGCGCCTGATAAGAAGCAACCACATCGGTACTCGGGATCAGGATGGTCACGTTTCGACGAATCGAATCGTCGGTCTCAAACTCGTCATAGAGATCCTGCGTCGGGTGATTAAAGCCCCATCCGCCACCAATCTCGGTGTTACGGGAACGGGTTAAGATCTGAGTGAAAGAACCTGCCGTGTAACCGAATCCCTCGCCGTAATCGCCCCAAGGCACTTCGGCGTATTGGATTTCAAAGACCGACTCCATTCCGTTCTCGCCGGCGATGGTGAAGTTATCCTCGTAGTTCGGACAGAGTTTATACTCACCGGAAGCGATGATCGAATCGCCCCACGCTTTCGCATCGCGGTAACACTCCGTAGGAGTCTTGGTAAGACCATATTTCTGCCAATACGGCGAAGCCATGTACAGGTTCACTTTCATCAGCATCGCTTGCGCAGCTCCCTTGGTAGCGCGTCCCATATCCTCCTCTTTGTATTGGCTCTTGAGCCACAGACCTTTGTTAGCTTCCTCCAAATCGAGGAGCATTTGTTCGAAGAGTTGGTTCATCGATGCACGAGGCATACCCCACTCGTCCGACGACTTGAGCACTTTGAGCGGCATCGGAACGCCGGCAAACACACGCGCCAAACGGAAATAGTAATACGCACGCAGGAAATGCACCTCGCTCAACAAACGCGCTTTCATCTCCGGCGTGAATTGATCATCTATCCCTATTTGGGTCTTGCCGATATATTCCAAAGCCATATTGCAGCGTCCGATCCCCTGAAAATTAGCGCGATAGAAATCCAGTAACAAGGAGTTCTGGTCGGTAGTACGCCAGTTTTCAATATCGTACGCATCGGACATATCGGTCGTATTACCGCCACCTTTGAGTGCATCATCGGAAGCCACATCGCCGATGAACCACTCGCTGAAATACGTCCGGTTATACTCCCATAAGAGAGGTGTATAGCAACCGGTGACGTTCTGAACCGCAGCATCCGTAGAGGTATAGAAATCCTCCAACAACGTCGTGCCCGGTTCTATCTCCGTCAGGTAATCCTTGCAACCCGAGAGGCAAAGTACAGAACAGAGAACACAGATAATTGAAAAATATTTTGTTTTCATAACTTTCATCTTTAAACTTTTAAACTTCTCTAAACTCTAAACTTTCAACTCTCAACTTAGAAACTTGCATTAATACCGAAAGTAAACGTTCTGCTCTGCGGATAGTTTCCGTAATCCACGCCACTACCAACCTCCGGATCGTAACCCTTGTAACCGGTGATCGTGAACAAGTTGCTCGCTGTCGCATAGAAACGCAGACGGTTGCAACGGAATTTCTGCGTTACCGCCAACGGCAAGGTATAACCGATTTGCAGGTTCTTCAGACGCAGGTAAGAGCCGTCTTCGATGAAACGGGTCGAGTTCTCCGTATTCGTTGGCGAGCCAAGCGGGTTAGGAATCGTACCATTGCGGTTTTCCAACTCAAACGGGTTAACGCCGGCATTGATCATGGCGTTTTGTACCGCCGGGGTGTACCCCACCCAAACATCGTTCTTCATATACGACGCAAGGGCGTAACTGCTACCGTCACTTTCCAACATCTGGCGTTGTGCATTGTAGATCGAGTTGCCTCCCACGCCTTGGAAGAACACCTGTACATCCACACCGTAGAAATCTACGCCGAGGTTCAGACCGAACGTCACTTTCGGGAAAGGATTGCCGATCACCATCTTGTCATCCTCATCCAACTTACCGTCGCCGTTCACATCCTTATAGCGAGCATCACCGGCGTGTACGCCAATCGTGGTGGCGGTATAAGTATAGAGTTGTGCAAGCGCCTCTTCATCCGTCTGGTAAATACCCTCGTATTGGTAGCCCCAGAACGAGTTCAACGCCATGCCCTCATCGGTCTTCGTACGGTCGCCCCAGAGCGGTGAACCGCCGTTCAGTTTTGTCAACTCATTATGCAGGAAACTGACATTTGCGCCGATGTTATAATGCACTTTGCCGACCGTGTTATCGTGGCTCAGACTAATCTCCACACCCTCGTTGCGGATATTGCCGACATTGCGAACAGGAGCGTGCATATTGCCCACTTGTGCCGGAGCGTTCACGTACAGCAACGCATCCTTCGTGTCACGACGGAAATAATCGATCGTACCGGCTAATTTTCCGTTCCAGAAACTGAAATCGATACCGGCATCCCATTGCTGGTTGGTTTCCCATTTACCGCCTTCGTCCACCAATCGAAGCACTGCAGCTCCGTTGGTAGCAACCGCCGGATCGGCATTCTGGTTCGGGCCGAACGGATAGCTGACAAACACATTCTCAGCCGAGAACATCGTGTATTGGAATGCGGCGGAACCGACACCGTCGTTACCCACCTGACCGAAGCCCGCACGGAACTTGATATTATCCAACCAATCCAACTCCAAATCCCGCATGAACGGCTCTTCGCTGAGTCGCCAAGCGATTGCGGCAGAGGGGAAGAAGCCCCAAGGGTTCTTGGTGAACTTGGACGAAGCGTCCGCACGGAAATTGACGGTCACCATATAGCGACTGTCGTAGCTATAGAAAACACGGCCGAGGAACGAGAGACGACGCGTCCGAGCCACGCCTTCGGATGCGTACGTCTGCTTCTCCGTGGTGTTCGACAAGATCCAGTTGCTCGGAATCGGGTTCAGGATCTGCGCACCCGAACCGCCGATACTACTACTGTTATACTCCGACCAAGTCTGACCGAACATGACGGAGAAATTATGCTTATTGATCTCCCGGGCGTACGTCACGGTCGCCTCCTCCAAGAGGGTCAACGAACGCTCCATACTCGCCGAGAGGAAGTTCAGATCCGACGCATTATAGCTCGTGTAGATATTCGGGTATGTAAATGATTTGCGGCGATAGACCCCGTAATCCGCGGAGATAGCGGCATGGATCGTCAGTCCCTCTACCGGACGAATATCAAAGAACACATCTCCGATGGCTCGTTCCGTACGATCCATCGGCTCGTTGTTGAACGTCATCTGATAGGGGTTGGTTACGTTGCGGAAATTCGAACCCGCCGAGTAATACCCGCCGATGTCCTTTCCGTTCTTGTTCACACTGCCCTGCGGATAATAAACAGGATCCCAAGGAGCCATTGCCAAAGCCGCGGTGATCATGGAGGCACCGGCCGACGAACTGTTATTCATCGCATTACGACCGTAGTACGACACCAACGAGAAGTGTTCGCCGATCGTCAACCAATCGCGTACCTTGTAATCCGTATTCAAACGCAACGTAAAACGATGGTAATTACTTCCGATGATCGTTCCTTCCTGACCGAAATACGAAGCCGAAAGGGCATAATGACCTTTCTCGCTACCGCCGTCAAAAGAGAGGTTGTAGTTGTGCATGAACGCATTCGGACGGAAGACGGCATCCTGCCAATCCGTCTCTTGCGCCGCATAGTTGAAATTGATCGGGTAATACTCATTGATCTTCGTGATATCAGCGTTACCCAACTTGTACATATTCAGCCATGAGGTGAAACCTTTCTGCTGGTAGTACGCGATCTCCTCTGCGCCGTTACGCATAGCGCCGATTCGGAGCTCTGTGTCCGCAAAATCCTTGGACGTCAGAACATCCATTTTCTTCCAACGGTTCTGGAATCCCCAATAGGCATCGAACGAGATATTGATCTTTCCCTCATTACCGCTCTTGGTGGTGATCAGGATCACGCCGTTCGCACCACGGCTACCGTAGATAGCCGCTGCCGAAGCATCCTTCAAAATCTCCATGGATTTAATATCCGTCGGGGACAACCATTTGATATCCCCCACAATCACGCCATCTACTACGTAGAGCGGCTCGTTACCGCCTAAGGCAGAACCGATACCGCGAATACGGATCGTTGCACCTTCGCCCGGCTGACCCGAGTTACTCGTTACCGTCACACCGGCTGCACGGCCTTGCAACGCCTGATCCAAACCTGCCACAGGGGCTTTCAGCAACTGATCCGCACTCACGCTCGTTACTGCACCCGTCAAGTCGCTCTTCTTCATCGTACCGTAACCGATCGCCACTACCTCTTGTAGCATCACATTGTCCGGAATAAGCGTGATACGCAACGGAGCTGAATTCTGAATGCTGACTTCTGAAGGCTTATAGCCCATGAAGCTCACTTGCAGCACATCGCCCGCTTTCGCTTGTAACTCGAAGTTACCGTCAAAATCAGTAACGGTTCCCGTGGTTGTTCCTTTGACCATCACGCTCGCACCGATTACCGGATCCGGCTCGTCCTGAGCCATCACGACTCCTTTAACGGTCATACTCTGAGCCCAAAGACCCAGAGTAGTAATGACCATTAAGGAGAGGAATACTATTCGTTTCATCTTCATTGATTATTTGATCTTCAAACCTTGAACATTGTACACAGCCCCGTTGTACATCAAATAAAGCACACCGTTCTCCATCACCTTTGTACATTGTACTTTGTCACCTTGTACATCCTCAAAGCCCTCTTGCTTGTCACCCACAAACAGCACGTTCTGTACGAATGTAATACCATTCAGTTTATCACAGTTGTAGAAACCGATCTGCTCACAGTTGTTCTTTGTGTTGCCTGCTATATTGAGCGAGATATGATTCCATGTATTCGCCGTCAGGCTGAACGTGGAGGAAGCAGCACCCACGCCGATTACCTGAATATCCAATACGGCATTCTCTGCTATCGGATAAACATCCATCTCCAACGCGTCATAAGAGGTGATGTCCGTCGGAGCGAAAGCCAAACCGAAGCAACTGCTCGGAGTTGTATTCGGCGTGAGGCAGATAGCCTGGCTCTCAGCCGACAGCGCACCGATTGCGATAGCCGGCTCTGCATACCATCCTTGGATATTGAATGCCACGTTCGGATAAATATCCGTGAACACGCTCAACACCTGATTAGCCTCATACGTCGGAGCCTCAGCCGGAGCGGGAGCTGCCAATGTGCTCGCTTGAACCGCTATCGGCTCTGCCGCATTGCCGTTTGCATCCTCTGCCACTACCGTAAAATGATACTCGGTATTAGCCTGCAATCCGGCGATTGTCACGTTCACCGTTGCACCCGATGCTCCGCCGCCATTAGCGACCTCAGTCTCACCGTCCAATACACGGTAATTAACCACACCGCTGTTATCCTCTGCTGAAACAGCCAATGTCACCGAGAAATATCCCGTCGAAGCCACTTCTGCCTGCGCGTTCGTCGGAGCCTCATCGTCGTCCAAGGCCTCGGCACGATAGAAATACAAGTTGCCTAACCAGAACGTCAGATTGGAGGCATTATCAATCTTGAATTGGAAAATACTTGCTAAATTCAGACCTGCATAATCCGTTGCCAGATCCAAATCGATGCTGTTCCATTGCCCGCCGACCAGGTTCACGAACTTACCGTGCGTGTCATCCGTATTCAAACCGGCACCACCGTATATCGGTACCAAACGGAGCGTCGCATCGTCCGCAATCCAGATATCGGCATGCAGTTTCTCCATCAACAGGCAGTTCAGCACAAAGCCGTCCAAACCGAAATATCCGCCTCCGGCTAACACGAACTTCTTGCCATACTCCGTATCCGAAGCGGCAGTTCCGCTACCCCAATCCTGGAAATTACAGTTGGCATTATAGGTTGGACTGTAAATAGCCTGAACCTGACCGGCAGGCCATGTCGAAGCTACACACGCCTCCGTCGGAGCAGCTACATACGCATTCGTCGTTACATCAACGACTATCGGCAACTCCGACTCCTTGCCCACTACATCAATGGCATAGATAGCGAAATGATAGGTAGTATTCTCGCTCAGCCCTGTGATCGTGATCTGACCTTCTACGGCGCTTAACTGCTCATCGATACTCTTGCTGCTCTCTACCACGCGGTATTTAGCCACGCCGTTATCATCCGTTGCATTCACAGCAATCACGGCGCTCTTATACGTCTTGCTCACCGGCGTTGCGCTGACCATCACCGGTTTCTCTGCATCCGATGCCGGAACCCAATCTG
>Ga0247610_10004168_pt1 | contig 15544 bp, 10 predicted proteins | sample 174DNAGHGhighgp2_FD_193483 | JGI IMG/M metagenome (GOLD analysis project Ga0247610, IMG submission 193483) | Sheep rumen microbial communities from Palmerston North, Manawatu-Wanganui, New Zealand - 1742 DNA GHGhigh gp2 | ecosystem: Host-associated > Mammals > Digestive system > Stomach > Rumen... | reverse complement strand
AATGAAGCACTTTAGGTCCTTTAATCTTCTTAATATCTTGAAGAACGTGCACCATATCTATCACGTTATGCCCATCAATTGGCCCAAAATAACGAATGCTTAATCCTTCAAAAATATTAGGTGTATGCGAAAATACTGCTTTAATCGTATTGGTAATCAAAGTGTGTCGCTTTTGTTGTTCATTTCCTGCTACTGTTGAAAATATATGACTTCTTATTTTATTATAAAAACGAGAAGTAGAAATCTTTAATAATGAACGACTTATACCTCCAACATTTTTATCAATAGCCATGTGATTATCATTCAAAACCACCAACATATCATTAGGGAATTCTGAAAGATTGTTCAACCCCTCGAAAGCCAAACCTCCCGACATAGCTCCATCTCCAATTACGGCGACTGTCTTTTGATCGCTATTATCCAATTCGTGAGCAATCGCCATTCCAAATGCTGCCGATATTGAATTAGAAGCATGTCCCGCTATAAAGGCATCATATTCACTTTCTTTTGGATTGGGGAAACCACTAATCCCCTTATACTTACGATTGGTATTAAACACATCTCGACGACCTGTCAATATTTTGTGTCCATACGCTTGATGCCCCACATCCCAAACAATTCTATCTTCTGGCGTATTATAAACATAATGCAAAGCCACCGTAATTTCAACCGCACAAAGACTTGAAGCAAAGTGCCCTGGATTTTGCGACAATTCTTCAATTAAAAACTGCCTTAATTCATCACACAACAGAGGTAATTGCTCCTCATCTAAACGACGAATATCTTGGGGGGTATTTATGGTAGATAATATTTTATATTTTTCTTCCGACATTTTAGTATTTCTAAAGATGGAACGCAAATATAATAAAAAGTGGTCAGTTGTTTGCTGTCTATAATCAGTTTTTTAGTAACAAAACAAGTTTTAGAACCTAAATCCTATTTCATCTATTTTCCGTTTCAATTGTTCCTGAAATTTACGATACTCATCGGAATCAGGATTAAAAGGTTTATGATTCAAATCGCGAATAATCGATTCTACCTTTTTTATCATTTCTTTTGTTGTTTTATCGAAATAACTTTCACTAAAATATTCCCATACATACGCCACTGCCAACTCATTTGGATGTGCCATATCTTGAGCATAAAAACGATAATCACGCAAATCGTCCAACACCAATTCATAAGAAGGAAAATAATAGGTATTGGTACTATTTTGACATATTCGATCAATGGCTAATAAAAGAGTAGATTTGCTTAATTGATTTTGGTGAAAACCATCGGCCAAGTGACGAATCGGACTAACGGTAAATACTATTTTTATTTCGGGATTTAAAGTTTGGATTTTTTGTATAAGATTTTTATAATTTTCATAAATCTCATCCACCGAAAGCATACGTTTGGTAAATGTTTTAGCCGGTAATTTATGGCAATTTGACACCACTTCGCCCGATTCTAATTCATATACAAACGCCGTTCCAAAAGTTAAAAATAGAAACTTACAAGTCTTAAAAAACGAAACAGACGTCTCTATTTCACTATTAATTTTTTCAAGACAGATAGATTGATCTTTGTCTGAAAAACGACTATGATGCGAAAAGCTATTCCATAAGCCTCCATGAAAAAACAAATCTTGTTTAGTAAAACGTCGGTTATTGAGTAAAATCTCGATAGTTTTCTGAATAGAGATGGGATTATATACCACTCCTGTAGGATTGACACAAGTAGAGAATTTCAAAGAAGATAATTTTTTACCTATATGTTCAATAAAACAAGACCCTATAAGTAAAATAGGGTCTTGGTATGAGATAGAAAAATCTTCTTTCTTAAAATTAAGAGTGGTTTTAAACTCCATAATTAATTATTAAGTATTTGCATTATTTCATCCAAATTTGGAGAAAGAATGATTTCAATACGACGATTCTTTTGTCTTGCTTCTGCTGTCTTAGAATTATCAATTGGCTCAAATTCACCACGACCAGAAGCTGAAATTCTACGAGGTTCTATGTTTTTATTTTGTAATAAAATACGCACTACTGAAGTCGCACGTTTGGTACTCAAATCCCAATTGTCCAAAATATTTCCAGATCCATTATAAGCTACATCATCGGTATGACCTTCTACGTTGATTTGAACATCTTTATGTTCTGCCAACACTTCTGCCAACTTTTGTAATGCACTTTTACCTTTATCATCTACATTCCATTTACCCGATTGGAAAAGTAATTTTTCATCAAGAGAAACATAAATTTTACCGTTTTTGTTAGTTACAGTCAATCCATTACCTTCAAATCCCGATAGAGCTGCCGACACTTTTTCCTTAAGTTGCTTAAGGGCATTATCTTTTTCCGAAAGAATACGATTAAGTTCTACTATTTGAGCATTTTGTTCGGCAAGTCGATCATTTTGTTCAGCAAGCAAACGTTGTTGCTCAGCCAAATCATTATTCTTATTCAAAAGTTGCTTCTCTTTATCAGAAAGTTGCGAAAGCACATTACTCAACGAATCTTCTTTAGCAAATAGGCGATTACGAAGCGATTGTATATCTTCCAAAAGTTTTTTAACTTCTTCTTCATCTTTCAAATTATTTAAACGATTTTTTATTGATTTATACTCGTCGTTCAAATTATCATATTCCAAACCTAAAGTTCCTAATTCGGAAGCTAATTTAATTGAATCCCCAACAAGATTATTAATTCTATTTTCTAAATTAATTTTTTCTTTTCCCAATCGAGAAGCTGTTTGACGCAAAGCTTCTACTTCTTCATTACACTCTTTTGCTGCATTATAATAGCGTTGCTCACTATCTTGAAGTTGCATGTATTTTTTCTTTGAAACACACGAAAACATTAGGACTACAGACAAAATTAACCAAACTATTTTTTTCATTGAATAATAAGTTTATAAATGACACACAAAAATAGTAAAATAATATCTTTTATTACCAATAATTCCTCATAATATTAGGATATTTTTTCAACAAAAACCACAAATAATCTTCAAAATACTTAAGATTCTCTTTATGCTGATAATTATCATAAAACAAAGCATTTTTATATACACTTTATAACAACTTTTTTATACTTTTGTGAAAAATGCAAACATGAATTACAAAATATCCGAAATCGCCAATATCATTGGTGGTAAACTTATTCAAAAGAATTACATAAGCATTCAATATTTGCTTACTGATAGTCGTTCTCTAAGTTATGCAGAATCGACCCTGTTTTTTGCTATCAAAACGCCCCAAAACGATGGACATAAATTCATTCTCGATTTATATCAAAAAGGCGTTAGAAATTTTGTAATCAGTGAATTAAAAGAAGAATTCGCTACTCTAAACGAAGCCAATTTTATTGTTGTAAAAGATGTCGTTAAAGCCTTACAAACTTTAGCACAATACCACCGTTCTCAATTTAATATTCCCATTGTCGGAATCACTGGTAGTAACGGAAAAACCATTGTTAAAGAATGGTTGCAACAATTACTCAAAAACGAAATCGTTTGTCGTTCTCCCAAAAGCTTCAACTCACAAATTGGTGTTCCTCTTTCCATTTGGGAACTAAACAAACACCACCATATTGCCATTTTTGAAGCAGGCATTTCTCAAATAGGAGAAATGGACAAATTAGCTCAAATTATTCGACCTACCATTGGTATTTTTACCAACATCGGTGAAGCTCATCAAGAGAATTTCAAATCAATTGAAGAAAAAGTTTCTGAAAAAGCTAAACTTTTTACCGATAGTGAACTCGTTATTTTTAATAAAGATAATAAATTGATAAATAATGAATTATCAAAACTAAAAGCTCAAAAATTTAGTTGGTCAAGAGAGGATTCAAATGCCCATTTATTTATCAATTCTACAGTTACAACGCCTAAAGGTACCGAGATTTCATTTACTTTTAAAGACCAAAACAAGGTTATTTTAATTCCATTTTTCGATCAAGCTTCTATTGAAAATGCCATCAATTGTTTAGCCTTTTTATTGGCCACTAATCGTCAGCAGGATATTGTTGAATTCTCTCATTTAGAGTCGATTAGTATGCGACTTGACGTAAAAAAAGGCATCAACAATTGCAGTATCATCAACGATTCTTACAATTCTGACTTCAATTCACTCAATATAGCCCTCGACTTTTTGAGTAAACAATCAACAGAAAAAGGGAAATCACGTACAATCATACTTTCTGATATTTTAGAAAGTGGTGAAAACACCCAAAATTTGTACCGAAAAGTAGCCGAACTTTTAAAGCAAAAAAATATTGATAAAATCATAGGAATTGGTAAAGACATTTATGAAAATGCCAAGCTATTTCCTTCTAATTCAAAATTTTACGAAACTACTGAACAATTCATTTCTCAATTTGCATTCAATCATTTCTACAATGAAACGATCTTACTAAAAGGAGCAAGAAAATATCATTTTGAAGAAATTCTTTCTCATCTTGAAAATAAGTTTCACGAAACGGTGATGGAAGTTAATTTAAGTGCATTGATTCACAATTTCAACTATGCCAAATCTAAAATTTCACCATCAACCAAAATTGTATGTATGATAAAAGCTTCGGCATACGGAACTGGCTCGATAGAAGTAGCAAAGGCTTTACAACACCAACGTTGCGACTATTTTGCAGTAGCTTTTGCCGATGAAGGCATTGAATTAAGAAAAGCGGGAATTACTACACCTATTATGGTTTTAAATCCAGAAAAAAGTGCCTATCCCTCAATGATTGAATATCAATTAGAGCCCAATATCTACAGTTTCGACACTATAAAAAGTTTTTCCGAATGTGTCACCTCTTTTGGTTTAACCAACTACCCTATCCACCTTAAAATTGACACAGGTATGCACCGTGTAGGATTTATTAAAGAGGAAGTAGATAAGGTTATCGAAATCTTCAAAAATAATGATCAACTCCTCATCAAATCTGTATTTTCACATTTAGCAGGAAGTGATGAAAGTAAATTTGATGAATACACACAACGACAATTAGACATTTTTGCCGAAGTGGAAAAAAAAATTCGTCCTGCTTTTGAACATCACATTTTATTCCATATCCTCAATTCTGCAGGCATTGAACGATTCAGTAATTATCACTACGATATGGTTCGTTTGGGTATCGGATTGTATGGTATCAGTTGCGTCAACGACCCAGAAATTCAAAATGTTTGTTCACTACGCACTATAATTCAACAAATTCGCACTTATCCTGAAACAGAAACCATAGGGTATAGTCGCAAAGGCGTACTAAACAAACCTACTCGCATTGGCGTTATTCCTATTGGTTACGCCGATGGATTTGACCGACGTCTAAGCAATCGACATGGATACGTATTGATCAATGGCAAGAAAGCTCCTGTAGTAGGCAATATTTGTATGGACATCGCTATGATTGACCTAAACGATATACCCGAAGCACAATTGGGCGATGAGGTTACTATTTTTAACGACGAACTCACTTTAAATATATTAGCGCAACAAATGGGAACCATCCCATACGAGGTATTAACAGGAATATCGGAACGAATCAAACGTATCTATTTTCAAGAATAAAATTAAATTATTATGGAGGCAATTATAATAAAAGCACTACAACTTATTTTATGTTTATCACTTTTAGTCGTTATTCACGAGTTTGGGCATTTTATTTTCGCTCGAATATTCAAAACTCGCGTCGAAAAATTCTACATGTTTTTCAACCCTAAGTTTAGTCTTTTTAAATGTAAATATTTTAACAGCAAATGGCATTTTCGCTTTTTTTCTAAAAATAATATAGAAAATGACGAATGGAAAAACTATCCTGATAACACCGAATGGGGCATTGGTTGGTTACCATTAGGAGGTTATTGCAAAATTGCAGGAATGGTCGATGAATCCATGGACACTGAGAGTTTAACTCAACCTGTTCAGGATTGGGAATTTCGCAGTAAACCTGCATACCAACGCTTTTTCATTATGATTGGTGGCGTATTATTTAACTTCATTTCTGCCATCCTAATATACTCAGGAATGCTACTTCATTGGGGGGAAGAATACATTCCTTTAGAAAATATGACTATGGGTATGGAATTTAGCGAAGTCGCTCACAATTATGGATTTAAGGATGGTGACATACTTATAGCTGCTGATGATGAAAAATTGATTCGCTTTGATGAAAATTCCATTCGCAAACTCTTAAATGCTCATAATGCTACTGTACGACGCAATGGAAAAGACACAACTTTTGTACTTTCCCCAAAATTTACCCAAGACCTTATTGCCGAAAACCAAGGGTTTGCCGAAATTCTCTACCCCACTATCGTCGATTCCATTTTTGTAGGCAGTTTGGCGGAACAAGCACAACTAAAAAGAGGAGACCAAATTGTCAAAATCAACGATATTGAAACCAAAAGTTTCGCTGATTTTTACCAAACTATATCCACCATGAAGGATAGTTCGTTTGTATTAGGTATATATAGAGACAACAAATACATCGAACTCAACGCCCATTGTGATGAAAATTCAAAATTAGGGTTTGTTGTACTCTCACCTAGAGATCTTTTTGAATCGGTACGCATAGATTACAATCTTATCTCTTGTATTCCTGCAGGTTGTCGTTCTGGATTCAACACCTTAAAAGGATATGTTTCCGACTTTAAATATGTATTTTCAAAAGAAGGTGTCAAACAAATGGGTAGTTTTGGTACAATAGGAAGTATGTTTGCACCAACATGGAATTGGTATATCTTTTGGTATATGACTGCCCTACTTGCTGTAATTTTGGCATTCATGAATATTTTACCAATTCCTGCACTTGATGGAGGGCATATATTATTTCTTCTTTACGAAATCATATTCCGCCGTAAACCAAGCGAAAAAGTCTTGTACTACGCCCAACTTGCTGGTATGACCTTATTGATGTTGCTATTTGCTTTGGCTATCAGTAATGATATAAACCGACTTTTTTAAAATAATTCATATTAAAAGTAGTACAAATATCTATCACATTCAATAGTATAAAAAAATGAGAAAAATCGTTAAACGACTTTTCTCATTTTTTTATTTACTTTTTGATGATTTACTTAAATGTAATAGTAGCACTTGTATCATTCACATCCAATTCAACATTTCGTCCAAGATACAAAGCAATATTAGGTTGATCGTGACCACTATTTAATCCATACATAACAGGAATATTTAGATCACTAAAAATATTCAATATAATTTCATTTATTGGTAAATCTGACCCCTGCGTTGTCTTACTCATTTGTCCAACAATTACCCCTTTAATTTGAGACAATTTACCACTTAATCGCAAATTGTTCAACATACGATCAATAGCATAATTAGCTTCACCTGTATCTTCAAAAAACAAAATACAATCTTTCATATTAAGATCGGCAACTGTACCAGCCAAACTATAAATAATAGAAAGATTACCACCAACCAATCGACCTTCGCTTTTACCTTTTATACAATTAGAATTAGTCGGAATCGATACTTTTTGATGAGTACCAAATAAAGCATCCTTGAGTGTCGCATCAGTTGTTTCATTGGTTGAAATAGTCGTTCCCATTGCTCCATGAATAGTAGCAATACCCAAATTATTTATTGCTGAGTGCATTACCGTAACATCGCTATAACCTACCAACCATTTAGGATTCTCTTTCAAAGGTGTAAAATCAATTTTATCTACAATTTGAGCACCTCCATATCCTCCACGAGCCGCTATAAGTGCTTTCATATTTGGATTATCAATCATAGCTTGAAGTCCATCTATACGTTGTTCGACTGTTCCTGCATAACGACCATCGGAAGCATAAAGATTACTTGCTTCACGCACTTTCAAACCCCAACTTTCCAATTTATCTATACAATCAGCCATATCACTTTTGGTTACCTTGTTAGAAGTCGCTATGATAGCCACACTATCACCTGCCTTAAGATAAGGAGGTAAAATAATGTCATTAATATCAATCACATCTTGTTTATCAATAAATTGATAATAAGAATCTGATTTATAAATATTTTCATTAGTAACATACTCATTGGTGATATACTCATTAGTGATATACTCTTTTTTACAGCCTGACACGGCAACCAATACAAATGCGAATAAAATAATCTGTTTAATTTTCATAATATAAGGTATTTTCAGCAAATATAGTAAAAAGAGTGAGAAAAAAAAATGTCGAACCGCATTTTGACTATGCCATTAGGACAAAAAAAAAAGCTCGCCGAAGCGAGCTTTTACTCTATGCTAATTGAATATTATTCAAATTCATAACCTTCAACATCGATAGTAATGTTATCTGAGTTGATAGCAACACCAGAGATTTTAGCATCTCCATTGGCATCAGCTGCACTCAAAGAATAAGTTGCAATTGTTTTAGATTCAGTGATAACAACACCACCTTCGATGAATGATTTACCGCAATTTTCTGCAATTGTTGGGTTAATAGCTTTAGAAGCTGCTACTAATTGACCTTCAGCATTGATGATAGCTTCTACACTAGCCAATTTTTCTGCATCTTTTACAGTATAACCATCTTCTTTGTTACCATTAACAAGATCAGTCATTTTGTAAACTTCACCTTTAGAGAAAGAAACGTATGAACCCAATTGAGAAGTTGCACCAAGACCTACAGGAAGATCTGTATAAGCTTTACCTAAATCGCAAGATCTTGCTTTTTCTTTTTTAGTTTTAGCGTAAAGAGTATAATTTGCAGCATCAGCTACTTTGATTTGAGTAGGATTGATATCTACAGTAAATTCTTTACCATCTTCACCCAATTCTTTAAGTTGACTCATTTTGTCTAACAAATCGATAGCTGGTTTCAATTTGTCTTTATCATTCAATTGATACAAACCAAAAGCTTGAATTTTAGTGTTAGCTTTAATTGAACCAGTCAATTCAATTGAACCACCATCTGCAGCAATAGCTTTAGCTTTCAAATTTGTGAAATCTAGAACATCACTCATTTCTCCTTCTTCTGTTTCACAAGAAGTAAATGCAAGACCGCATACCAATGCAGCAATTGCTAATAAACTTTTTTTCATTTCTTTAAATTTTTATTAATTAATAAATTATGTAAAAATCTTAACAAAGATAAATTATTTTTTAATAAAACAAAATTTTTATATATTAAAATTATCAACAACAATAAACTTTTTTTTACTTTTTTTAACAAAAAAAATGGAACACCCAAAGGTATTCCATTTTCATAAACTATTTTATAATCTAAACTGTAGCCTCAACATTCCAAACAAAGGCACGTACACCGATTTCTTTGTTACGATTGTCGAGCTTTTTTACAATATCCAACAACTCGGGAACTTTTTCGTCATCCACCATAGTAATAATGGCAGAATTCATTTCGGGCCAAGTATGTGTTCCGCGATGGGGAACTCCCGTTTCAGAACCACGACCTTGGACTTCTTCCCAATAAGTAAAACCTTTAATATTCAAACGATCAAGCATATATTCTACACGTTCGGTATTAGCTTGATTATATACAATAAATACAGCTTTCATAATTCAATCATTAAAAAAATTAATCTTCTACTTCTTCTTGAGTAAGACGCATTTTTTCTACTTCTTTTTCATCACTTGGTAGATCAAAGAAAATAAATGTTTTACGTATTTTTTCTTCTTTATTTCTTTCTCCATGACGTGAGAATACCGCATAAAGAACAGGAACTACCAACAATGTCATAAGCGTTGATACGACCATACCACCAATAACGACAATACCCATCGATACCCACATTTCAGAACCTTCACTCGTACTCAACGCCATTGGTACCATACCCAAAATAGTAGTAATAGCCGTCATCAATACAGGACGCAAACGACTTCTACCCGCTTCTGCAATAGCTCGATTTAACTCATAACCACGGTCACGTAACAAATCGGTATAGTCAATCAACACAATACCATTCTTAATGGCAATACCTACCAACACTACAATACCAAGTGCTCCAATCATATCAAGAGTGGTTCCCGTAATAAACAAAGCTAAAATTACACCCGAAATAGCAAATGGGAACGTCATCATCAAAATAGCAGGTTTAGAGAACGATTCAAACTGAGAAGCCATTACAATATAAACCAACATTAAGATAAGAGCTAACAATGCAAACATATCTTTAAAGGTTTCTTGCTGATCTTCGTAATCACCCGAAATTTCCATAATTACACCATAAGGTTTTTCCATTTTATCAATTATGGTTTGCACCTCAGCAGCCAATTCTCCAAGAGAAATATTTACAGGAGTAGCCGAAACGGTTACGACACGTTCTCTTCGTTTACGTTCGATTGTAGGCGGTGTCCAATATTCTTCAATAGTAGCGATTTCTTCCAATTTAATTTGTTGACCCATTGGCGTATTGATCGTCAAATCAAGAATTCCATCTAACGTATTACGGAATTGTTCTTGCAAGCGAACAACAATCTTATACTCATCACCATCTTCTTTCAAATAACCAACGGTTGAGCCATACACACGAGAACGTACATATTGAGAAGCCATTGCCGTATTCAAACCATGACGAGCCATTTTTTCTTTATCAAAAATAATCTGCAATTCCGAACGGTCTTTTTCACGACTGACTTTAATATCACGGGCTCCTTCCGTTTTTAGAAGAGCTTGCTTCAATTGTTCCGCCACAGCATTGGTTGCCTCAAAATCATAACCATAAATATCAATAGAAAGAGAATTAGTAGAAGCTCCTCCCATTGAAGTAGATACTTGATAATCTACCACTTCTGGCGTTACATCCAACTCTTTACGAATCGCTTCTGCAAGTTCTGCAATTCCTCGTTCTCGATCTTTTTTATCGGTAGTACGCACCGTTATTTGCATTTTATTTGTATTGGTCGAACTCATCAAAGTAGCAATATTTGAATCTTCCGAAGAACCCAATGACGTAGAAATCAAACGTGTTTCTGGAACTACACGACGAATCATATCCTCAATTTCACGAGCCGTCTTCATAGTTTCCTCAACGCGTGTACCACGCTGCAACTCTATAATGATTTGCATACGACCATTATCTTGAACAGGCATAAAGTCTGTACCAATCTTACCCATAAAGACAGGAACTAATGAAAGAGCAAACAAAGCAATCAAAACAAGACCTGTAATTGCCTTATGATTAAGACAAACTGACAAAGCCCTTCCATAAAGTTCTTCCACTTTATTTAAGAATTTGATTACGGTATTTTGATAAGTAAAACGACGATGTTTTTTATTTTTTTGGTTTTTACGTTCTTCTTCATCCAAAATCAAAGTTTCTTTTGGTTTTAAAAGAATTGAAGCCAACATAGGAGTAAGGGTTATAGCTGTAAGCGTTGATACACAAACTGTAATGGTTACAATCCAACCCAATTCCTTAAACAAAATACCAGCCTGACCAGAAAGCATAGTAAGAGGAACGAATACGGCCACAATAACTAATGTTGTTGCAATTACGGATACCCAAACCTCATTAGTACCATACATAGCTGCTTCTCGAGGGTTTTCACCACGGTCGATATGGTTCATAATATTTTCCAATACTACAATCGCATCATCCACCACCATACCTATGGCAATTGTAAGAGAACACAACGATATAATATTAAGCGAACTATCTACCAATTTAAGGTAAATAAACGAAACAATCAACGAAATAGGGATAGTAACGGCAATAATAATGGTTGCCCTCCATCGTCCTAAAAAGAACAGCACCACCAATACCACAAACAGCAACGCATAACCAATAGACTCAATTAATCCATTAACGGCATTCATAATATTGCTGGAAGAGTCATAAATAACATCAAACTTAATATCAGGAGGCAATGTTTTTTCTATTCGAGTCATTTCTTTCTTAATATCACGAATAATTTGCACCGTGTTAGCACCCGTTTGCTTCATAATAACCAAACGAACCCCTTCACTTCCGTTGATCTTTTCATCCAAAGAAATATCTTTAATCGTATCACGAACAACTGCTACATCACGTACAAAAACTTGCTTACCATCTGGAGTAGTAGTAACGACAATATTATTAATTTCGCTACTTTCTACATACTCACTTTGCACACGCATTTGATATTGTTCCTTACCCATCTTCACCGAACCAGAGGCTAAATTTAGGTTATTACTACCAATAGCATTACCCACAGCTTCAAGAGAAAGATTGTACGAATCTAATTTATACGGATCAATTTCTACATAAACATAACGTTCAGGTGCTCCAGAAAGTGAAATATTACCAATACCATCAACACGATTAAGCACATTCACCACATTATCTTCCAAGATTTTCTTCAAACCTGGATAACTTTCATCTGCCGTAATGGCATATTGAATGATTGGAAATGAACTTGAACTAAATTTAAAGATTAGCGGACGACTAACGCCATCGGGCAACTCATCATAAACCATATCTATATAAGAACGGATATCGTTTACCGCATCATCCAAGTTTTCTCCCCAATTAAATTCCATATTTACAATAGAAACATTGTCTTGAGAAGACGAACTTATTTCTTTCAAACCGTCCACAGAGTTAAGCGTATTTTCAAGAATTTTAGTAACATTAGTTTCCAATTCTGAAGCATTTGCTCCTGGATAAGTAGTCATAACCATAACAAACGGCGGATCCATTTTAGGAAACTGATCAACAGGAAGTCGTGTAAATGAGAAAACTCCCAATACGATTATTGCCACAAACACCAAAATTGTGGTAATCGGTTTATTAATGGTGGTCTTATAAATACTCATTTTAAACTAGTTTTAAGTCTATATTATTCTACAATATTCAATTTAACATCATCAACCAAACGGGCTTGACCAACCACAACTACTTGTTCGCCCACTTTAACCTCATCACTAATAATTTCAACTCTATCATCAACACGTTGACCCAATAAAACATCTATACGTTTAGCTCTTCCATCTACTACTTTATACATATAGCGATCGTTTGAACCTTGAAGTTTAAGTACCGATTGATAAGGCACCAAAATAGCTTTAGTCTTGCCCAATTCCAATTTAGTACGAACAAACATACCAGGACGCAAAGAATTTTTACCATTAGGCACTCTTAAAAGAACTTGAAATGTATGAGTTGAAGGATCAATTGTTGGAAAGATCGTTTCGATAGTAGCATTAAACTTAACATTCGCATAAATGTCCGAATAGATAACAACTTCACTACCTTTTTTCAAGATTGGCAAATAAGTTTCTGGCACACTAATATAAGCCTTTAAATAGTCAATCTTCATCAAAGTAAGAATGTTCATTTGAGTGAACAACTCGCCATTTTCGTAATTTTTCTCAGTAATTACCCCTGAAAACGGAGCCCGCAAATACGTATTTTCTTCCAAATTTTCAAGACTTGTTTTATAAATATCATATTTAGCCTTCATTTGGTCGTAAGTTTGTTTTGCGACATTATTATTTTCATTCAAAGCCGAAATACGTTCGAAATCAACTTTAATATTTTCAAATTCCAATTTGGTTTTTAAATAATTGGTTTCATCCATTTTAACCAACAACTGACCTTTCGACACATAATCACCTTCTTTAACATAAATATTGGCGATACGACCAGCCATAGCAGGAGATACGGCTACTTTATCATAAGGTTTAAGAGTGGTAGTAAACTCAAGTTCACGACTAATCGTTTCCTCTTGAAGAGTAAGTACCTTTACTACTTCAGATGCTTCCTCGGTAACAGTTTCTTCTTTTTTAGAACAACTTACCAAGAACAATCCACTTAAAAGTGCGACTGCAAATAATGTTTTCTTTTTCATATCTTGTATATTTATTATATCTTATAATGTATTCAATAATTCTTGTAAATTAATTTGAGCTGTTACCAAATCCAACAAGGCTTGAACATAACTCATTTGTTCCGAAATTAAGTTGTTATTAGCTGTTGTAAGATCAGTCATAGATACCGTACCGTATTCATATTTTTGAATCATATTATTAAAAATACGATCACGAACATCTACATTTTGCTTTTGTAATTCATAAGAATCAATAGCGTTACGAAGATTAAAACGCAATTGTTTTTCCTGAACTAAAAGTCCCTCTACAGCATCTTCTTTTGCCAATTGAGCCGACTCTAAATCAAATTTTGACTGACGGACTTTAGAATATTTTTCTCCGCTTGAGAAAATAGGAATATTCAACGCAACACCCACTACATTTGGAGGCGTCATATTAAATCCACCTTCTTTAAATTCCTTTTTATAAGTATATTGATAAAAAGCACTCAAAGTTGGACCATAAGCCCATTCGTTTAAACGAACATTTTTTTGTGACAATTCTATATTTTTATCTAACAATTGAACATTGAAATTATTATCCAAATCAAAATTAGAATTCAATACTTCATAAGCTTTCGCTAAAAGAGCCTCATTATCCAATTTGTCGGTAAGTTCAATATCTAACGAACTTGAACCTAATAACATACGCAAGGCATTATATGCCAATTCAATACTACGTTGAGTTGATAAAATACTATTTTTCATCATACCCAATTGTACTTTCAATTGATCAACATCCGTTTGCTCTAACATACCTACTTGATAAGAGTTTTCAGTAGATTCATACAAACGATTAAGGTTTTTCATATTACCTTCAAGCAGACGTTTAAGTTCTTCGGTTACCAATACTGAGTAATAACTCGTTGCTACGTTCGAACGAATTTGTAAATCGGTAAGTGCTTTATTAGTTTCTTGCATTTCGGTAGCCAACTTACTCAACTGAGTTGCTACTATCTGCATACCACTTACTGCCATAGAAGCCGTAATCGAAACATCCATATAATCACTCATTGGAAGTTTCTGACCAAACATATTCAATTCATAGCCCAAATAAGAGTTATAATCCACCTTACCAGAGACTTGAGGCAACATAGAAGCTATAGAAGCCCACTCTGCTTTTTTAGCCTTTTGAACACTTAAATCTTGTTGCTTAATTGTACGATTATACTCAAGTGCATATTTTTGCGCTTCTTCGAGTGAAAGACTCAACTTTTCACCTTGACTTTCTGCCTCTTCCTGGGCAAAAACCGATGATGCTATTATCCAAAAGCATCCCAAAATAAAAATTTTTACTTTATCCATATTTGATTATTAATTTTTTCAAAATAAATTTTCATTCCTTTTTCATTTGCAACACTACGAACAAACACATCAGCACAAAATCTCAAAATATCAGAAGTCGAACGACCTGTATCCTTAAGTTTCCAATACAAATTTTTCATTTGAAGTTTCCAAAATTCCGTCATAAACTCAACATCCAAATCATCACGAAACAATCCTTCTTCTATTCCCTTTTTCAAATAAGTAGAAACATTATTCGTAACAATTTTATCCATTTTCTTATTATGCTCTGATTGCAATTCTGGATAGTACTTCTCTAAATCATAAAAAATATTCCTCAAACGACTCATATTGCCATCCGTCGCAACATCATGCTTTACAATAAGCTTAAGATCATCAAGAAAACGTTCAATCACATTTCTTTCATCCCCTTCATATTCAAGATATTTTTTTTG
>Ga0247610_10004167_pt1 | contig 15544 bp, 6 predicted proteins | sample 174DNAGHGhighgp2_FD_193483 | JGI IMG/M metagenome (GOLD analysis project Ga0247610, IMG submission 193483) | Sheep rumen microbial communities from Palmerston North, Manawatu-Wanganui, New Zealand - 1742 DNA GHGhigh gp2 | ecosystem: Host-associated > Mammals > Digestive system > Stomach > Rumen ... | reverse complement strand
TCTTGGCGATGCCCTCGCCGGACAGTTCAACGGTGTCAGCGTGAGCCGCGGCGCCGGTGCATACCGTCCCGGACAGAGCCCCTCGCTGCAGATACGTAATGCCAGCGCCAACACACGTAACACTCCCGGCGCAACAAACGGCGGCGACCCCAACGCATCGCCACTCTATGTCATCGACGACTTTATCTCTACCGAGGAGGCTTTCAACAACCTCGACATCAGCGAGGTGGAGAGCATCACCGTGCTGAAGGACGCTGCTGCAGCCGTCTACGGTGCACGCTCGGCCTACGGTGTCATACTCGTCAAGACGAAGAAAGGCAAGGTCGGCGCACCACGCATCTCGTATAACGGACAGCTCGGCTGGACCGACGCCATCTTCACGCCGAAGATGCTGTCGTCCTACGACTACGGCCGTGTGTGGAACGCAGTCACCGCAGCAGGCACCGCCACAAAGGACTATGTGGACAACGCCCGTGTGCTCTTCCAGCAGAACGAGCTGGAGCAGATGAAGGCCCTGAACTATGACCTGCTCGACGACGAGTGGCGCGCTGCGCTGACACACCGTCACAGCATCAACGTGGGCGGTGGCACCGAGCAGGCAACATATTTTGCCAACGTCAGCTATTTCAACCAGGACGGCAACATTGGCAAGCTCGACTACGACCGCTGGAACTATCGTGCCGGCATGAACACCAACATCGGCAAGTATGTGAAGGCAACACTCGAGGTGAGCGGCGACTATGGCAAGAAGAACAATGCCATCATTGCCAAGGGTGGAGGCACAGACGGTGACTACAAATACCTGATGACCCACCTGCCATTCGTGCCCAGCTCTGTCGATGGCTACCCATTGGTCTATTCGGGCATGCAGAACGTCATACCTACCTCCGACACACGCCTGTACAACTTCGAGGCCGTGCAGAACTGTGACGACTATGTGCGCAACCAGACCAACAACATGACCATCAACGGCGCCCTGTCCTTCGACCTCGGCTTCATCAAGCCGCTGAAGGGACTCACCGCACGCGTGTCGTACTCGAAGACCATCAACAACTCGAAGAACAACACCATGAAGACCTTCATGGATGTATATATGCTGCAGGAGCGCAATGCTGACTATCCGCACCTCTACACCTGGGCCGGACAGAACAGTGCCGACTGGTACAACGCCCGCACGCTCTCCACACTGACACTCAACAACGGAAGCCTGTTGCAGCGTACCATGCAGCGCAACGACAGCTACCAGCTGAACTTCACACTGCAGTACGCACGTAAGTTCGGCCGCCACGACGTCAGCGCCCTCTACACCCTGGAGCGCTCGGAAAGCGAGTGGGAAGACCTGACGGGCGAGATCACAGACCCAGTGAGCTACACCGACGGACAGTCGAAGTCGGCCACCGGCGACCAGGCCACATCGTTCAACCGTGGCGTGGGAGGCATGCTCTCACATGTGGCACGCTTCAACTATGCCTACGCAGACAAGTACCTCTTCGAGGCCCTCTTCCGTGCCGACGGCAATGGCTCGAAGTTCGCTCCCGAGAACAGGTGGGGCTACTTCCCCAGCTTCTCAGCAGGCTGGGTGATGAGTGAGGAAGAGTGGTTCCAGAAGGCTCTGCCATGGGTCAACTTCCTGAAGATACGTGCCAGCTGGGGTTACCTCGGACGCGACAACATCGTGGCCTTCCTCTGGAGGCAGCAGTACAACCGCGACCTGGACAAAGGTGCTGTCTTCGGACAGGCCTCCACGTCAACACCTGTCTCGGCAGGCTCGGTGATGCCAGTGCGTGGCGTCAACCCGGGCGTGCACTGGGACAAGAACTACAAGACGAACATCGGTCTTGACATGCGATTCCTCGACGGACGCCTCTCCGTAGACTTCAACTACTATTATGACCGCGGACGCGACATGTTCATGACCTATACCGGCACCAACATGTTCCCCACCACCGTGGGAACACAGGCTTCGCCCGAAAACTACGGCGCAGTAGACAACTGGGGCTGGGAGCTGAACCTGGGCTGGCGCGACAAGATAGGCAAGGACTGGACATACTGGGCCAAGCTCAGCACCGGCTGGAACGACAACAAGATCCTGGAGGGCCCGTTCCCTGCCACACCCAATTATGACAGCATGGTCAAGGGCGAGCGCATGGACCGTGGCGTGTGGGGCCTGAAGTGCCTCGGCATGTTCCGCAGCTATCAGGAGATACAGGAATACTTCGCCGAGAACAATCTTACCACATACTTCGGCAAGACTATCGACGACATACATCCCGGAACGCTCATCTATGCCGACGAGCATGGCGACAACGACGGTACGGGCAACTACGGCGGCCCCGATGGCAAGATCAACGAGAACGACTTCGTACGCCTGTCGAAGTACTCCGACAACCCCTACGGGTTCACTGTGAACTTTGGCGGTTCGTGGCGCGACCTCTCGCTCACCGCCCAGCTCTCTGCCTCATGGGGTGCTTACAACATTGTGCAGACCGATTTCCGCAAGTCGGCCGATGACCTGGAGTACCAGAACCTGCCCTCTTTCTGGAGAGATATGTTCGTCTACGAGGATGTGTACGACGCCAGCGGCAATGTCACAGTGCCACGCAACACTGAGGCTGAGTACCCCAACATGCGCTACTCCAGCATCAACGAACAGGCTTCGAGCTTCTGGCTCGTCAATGCTGCCAATGTCACGCTGCGCAACGTGTCGCTGGCCTACAGCCTGCCAAAACAGTGGATAAAGCTCATCGGAGTGTCCAACGTGCGCCTGAACTTCACCGTGCAGAACGCCCTCTACCTCTACAACCCCTATCCCGGAAAGTCATGGGCCAGCTACGGCGGCACCTACGGGCGCTATCCTAACCTACGTAAGATGACCTTCGGTATCAATGTGTCGTTCTAAATTGAAGATTGAGAATTGAAAATTGAAGAATTATGAAAACCAAGAATATCAAGCATATACTCGCCGCGCTCTTTTTAGGTTGTGGCTCCGTCGCAACTCTGCTCTCCTGTAGTGACGACTTCCTCGACGACATGACTGTCTATGGCAGCTTCCCCGAGGACAAGGTCTATAGCAGCTACGCCGGAGCACTCGACCGCGTGAACACCCTCTATCGTGAACTGCTGCCCCAGGCTTGCCAGGGCGGAGGCAACGGCTCCAACGGACAGAACACCTACACCTCGACAGGCTCGCCAGAGGTGTGGTCAAAGTCGTCGATGGAGTACGCCGGATTCACCGACTTCACCAATCCCGACCAGGAGCTGGACTACACCAACATCACCGACTATTTCTATGTCATCAACAAGAGCGACAGCCCTTGGGGCAACATTCGCAATGCCAATGACATCATCGAGCATGTGGTGGCCAGTGACAAGCTGACTGAGGATGAGAAGAACAAACTGCTGGGCCAGGCCTATTTCTTCCGTGCTTTCCGCTATTGGACGCTCGTTAAGCTGTATGGCGGTGTGCCCATCATCGACCACCCGCAAGACCCCATCATCGGCGATGGCGACGGCAGCGACAAGATCGTTGACCGCTCCTCGGCCAAGGACTGCATCAAGTTCATCTGCGACGACCTGCAGAAGGCCGCCGACATGCTGCCCAAGTCGTGGGGCAGCGGCGAGTATGGCCGCATCACCGCAGGCGCCGCAGCAGCACTGAAAGGAAAAGTGGAGCTGTTCTATGCCTCTCCGCTCTTCAACCGTGCCGACGAGAAAGACCGTTGGGAGACAGCCTACCAGACCAGCAAGCAGGCCCTGCAGCTGCTCAACGAGGGTGGCGTGGGACTGGCCTACGCTGTCAATGGCGGCGACCAGAACGCTCTTAACTGGGCTAAGATGTTCCTTGTCAACGACGGCAGCGACGGTGCTGTGGGCGAGACTGTCCTGGCAACGCTCTACAACAACCGCGACAAGGTGGAGACGGCCAATTACGACAAGTGGAACGGTTGGGAGCACAGTCTGCGCCCGGTCAATGCCAACGGCAGTGGCGGCTTGCACCCCACGGCCGAGATGGTCGACCTCTTCCCCATGGCCGACGGACTGCAGCCGGGCAAGAGCAAGATCCACTACGACAACCTATGCTTCTGGCTTAACCGTGACCCGCGCTTCTACCGCACATTCGCCTTCCCCGGCGTGGAGTGGCGTTTTGACACCAACGGCAACGACCTCAACAGCTACGACGATGTGGGCAAGAAGTATGTCTATGCCTACTTCCCCCACCAGTACAGTGGCTCTGGCGTCAACTACCAGCTGTGGAGCTACACGTGGTATGCCGCTCAGGAGGAAGCCGACCGCATGAGCAGCACGTCGAACGGATATACCGCCGACCTCATGGCTCAGAAGAACAGTGCTGTCTACATCCGCAAGCGCAGTGACGACGCTGCACTCAGCGCTTCACCACTCTATAGGTTCAGCATCAGTGCCTCTACGCCAAAGGGTTTCCAGCAGAGTGCAGCACCGCTTGTGTGGATGCGCTATGCCGAGGTGCTGCTGCAGTTTGCCGAGGCAGCCGCAGGAGCCAACCATCTCGACGAGGCACTGCAGGCTCTGCAGCAGATCCGTGGACGTGTGGGCTACACCGCCGAGCAGAACTACGGTCTGCCCACCGACCTCAACACGCGTGAAAAGATGCTCGCCGCAGTGCTCTACGAGCGACAGGTGGAGCTGGCATACGAGGGCAAGGCTTTCGACGACGCGCGCCGTTGGATGCTCTTCGACGGTGGCACAAGAACCTTCGATGGCGAACCCTCCTCGTGGCACCTCACCGGCTTTGGTGGCAACACATGTACATATCTTGGCGTGACACCGCTCAACGGCCAGCGCCGTCATGAGATAGTCATCTACACTCGTGCTCTCGCTGACCAGAAGAACGAGAACGACCCAGTGCTGGAGAAGCGCCCGAAGGCCCTCACACTCACCGAGAACCTCACCTACGACGAAGACGCTGAGGAGTATGGCAGCGAAGAGGCCATGAACCTGGCCGACTTCTACACTGCTTACCTGAAGCGTAAGGATGTCAACGCCGACACCAACGACGAGACAAAGGGCATCAACTTCCTGCCACAGTATTACTTCATTGGCTTGCGTCAGAGCGCAATGCAGACCAACCCCAAGCTGCTGCAGACCGTAGGTTGGCACGACTACAGCCACGGCAGTGCCGGCACCTTCGACCCACTGGCCAACTGATTGTAAAACCATAAAAAGGCGGCAGAAGTGCTGCGAAGGCTTCTAAAACGGCCTTAACACATCAATTCGGGTATAAAATAGGCAACATCGCTTATTTTATACCCGAATTGATTTGTTATTCAAAAAAAAATGTGTATATTTGCACCCGTGATGTAATCAACAACAAAAACCTATAACTTATGAGAAGAATAGAGCGTATCAAGTGGCTCACGATGATGCTGCTTATGATGTTTATGGCAACGGCATGCTCCGACGGCGGCTCCGATGAAGATAAACCCCTGACCCCAGAGAAGCCAGAGAACCCAATAAGCGACTCCGACTGGGAGGTTGTATCCGCTGCGGGTGGAACTATCGAGAAAGGTGATATTTCCATTGATTTCCCTAAAGGAACGTTCAAGAAAGACACCAAGGTTGCTGTGACGAAAGTGAAGAAAGGAGAAACCTGTGGCAACCGAGAGGTCTCTGAATTTTACCAGATCACGACACCAATTACCACTTACCAGCCCATAACCGTCAAAATAAAGGGCGTGAAACAAAGCGACGATTATTGTCTGGTGCTGAACTCGCTAACCTACGCACAATCTAATAACGGATTATTCGAATCAAATAATTTTTTGGAAACAACTTACTCCAATGGGGAGTACGCCGCAACACTGCCTGTCTTCAAAAATGGGAACGACAACGAAACGTTCAGCTTTTCCATCGGACTTGTCGAGACTCCTGCAGCTAAACCAACGACAAGGGTTGTGGCGAAGAATGGAGCATACGTTCGCGAAGGAATGGTGGGCGACATCCTGTGGAGACTATTCATCGATACATCTGTAGACAAATATTCTAACAGCAGGCTGGTGTTAACCGAGGAAAATCATGACCGCATTGCCCAGTATATCGAAGAGTCCATTCAAAAGATAACAGACTTAGGGTTCAAGCTAAAGCCATGGGGGAATAAGAATCGTACCGTTCCGTTCTATTACGTTTCCGACCCTGACAAATATGGGGCATTCCAACAAAGCCGATTATCCGATGACTTAAACTATATTACTATAGGCGTAGAAAAATTGTATGCTACAAAGGATGATCCCACTCAGGTTAAATGTACTATTATACACGAATTGTTCCATTATTTTCAGTCCGACTACAATCCACGTGAAGCATTCTGTAAAGGAGGAGGACTCAATTTCTTTAATTTTGAATATGGTGTAAAATGGGAACCAACCACAATCGACAATGAAAGCATCATCTTTGAGATGGCTTCAGTGTGGGTGGAGCAATTTATGAATAACGGAAACTTAAATGAAACATTTCTTGAAGAAAATTTCACGAGCGAAGTCCTCAAAGAAGGAAAATACTTTAACCTATTGGGGTTTGGAGAAGAAAGAAAACGGTGGGGCCAAGGTATTTACAGCTATCAGCAACAAGGATATACGATGGGACCCTGGCTTCAGTATCTGACAAAAGAAATCAAAGAACTGGACCTGAAACGTGAGCAACATCCAGTCCTCGAACTCTTTCAGCTCTTCAACAAGAAGTGGAAAGGCGGTTCTAACGTTTACGATATCATAAAAGAATGGGTAAAGTCATACGATGATAATCTATTAGGTTCCTACTATATTGACGATTATTACAAGAAACTATGGATGGGTCAACTGGTTAAAAATTTCGACATTCATAATCTATTGGTCCAAGTAAGCCAAAACAAAATAAAGGATTCAACAGGAAAATTGGAATTTGATGACCAGTGCTATCCATTTGGGTGTGCCGTGAACAAAGTGGTTTTCACAGGATTTAAGGACACCAGTCTGGAAAACAAAGAACTTGTTATCAAACAACATAATAAAAACGTTCGTTCTTTTGTCTTGATAACAGACAAAAGTAATTATCATAATTTTAGAGGTTTAGTCTTAAATGGAGAATTGCACAAGATCTCCCCGGGCGATTCTATTTGGTTAACAGGAAAGACGCTGGAATCCATGAGGCCAAAAGACGCTTATTACGGACATGAGTTCTACATCATCACGACTAATACTCTAAACTCTATAGGCAGCACAAAGCTTAACGACTCACACGTAACGGTAGAGCTGCGGGACGTTGTTTCAAAAGCCACTATCTCCCCCAATGCACTGACCTTCAAGACCGGTGGAGGCACCAAGAGCGTTACAGTGGCAACAATGGGCTACAAACATGTCGGCTTTGACACCCCACCATCATGGTTGACAGTCAAGGCTAACACTAACAACACCATCGAAATCACTGCCCAGCCCAACGCGACGGGCAAAGAACGCACGGGCACCGTGAAGTGCTACGTCACCAACAACGATAAACCCACGGAAAAAGATAAGGTGTACCTCCCAGTGACTGTTACACAGAGTGGAACGCCTCCCAGCGTCAGCCCCAATCCCTTGACCTTCGAGGCAGAGGGCGGTATGCAGACTGTGAAAGTCAATTTGGAGGGCTACGCATTTTTCGGAAGCTTAGTCAATGAAGCAGACAAGTCCTGGCTGTCAAGAAGTAATATAGCCGGAGGAACCATAGAGGTGACGGCCAAGCCTAACACAACTGGCAAGGAGCGAACATCGACCATCAGGTGCTATGTGGCCAATGTGGCCAACGCACCAGAGTCGGAACGGGTCTATATCAACATCAACGTTAAACAGAAAACAAATGCCACCCCAAGCATCAGCCCCACTTCGCTGACCTTCGAAGCAGAGGGAGGCACCCAGGACCTGAAAATCACTTTCGCAGATTACTCAGTCTTCGGCAGTCTATTAGATGATACTGGCAAGTCGTGGCTCTCACGAGAACATATAACTGGAGGAACCGTAAGGGTGACGGCACAGCCCAACACGACCAGTCAAAAACGAGAGACGGTACTCAGGTGCTATGTGGCTAAAGTGAAAAACGCACCAGAGTCAGAGAGGTACTATATGGATGTAACTATTACCCAGAAAGCCGGCAAGGAACAGACAGGCACAGATAAATACAAAGTGGCCTACGGTTCTGTGTCAATGAACATCTATACGAATATAGATGGCAACAACACCATGGGAGAAATATATTTCAAAACCTCAGACAAGTACCTCACAGTGACCCCCAAAGGCAAGGGACTGCACTTCGACATCAACTATAAGGTGAATGAAACTGATTACAGTGAAACCCTTCTGTGCCAATTCGATATCGACGACCTCTCACTTCTGGAAAGCAAAAAATCGAAAGTGACAAACCTCTCCTGGAGTATTGACTCCAATAACAAAGGTGGAAGAAGCTGGGCTGGTGTCTGGGCTGGAGGCGGTTGGGGCTGGTTAGTCAGCCAGACACAGAAGATACGGTTCTCCACCAGTTCAAAGATTCCACAGATAGACTTCGATTGGGGTGACGGTGGAACACGTTCTGTCAATTGGTATATTGAGAGCGACAAACTCAGTCCCTCGGTATGTACCTATGACAGGTCGTCTACCACAATCAGTGAAGAAGTAGGAGTAGTGGTAGACAAGGGAAAGGGAATGCAGGAAGGCAGCAACATCTGGATCAACGTACACTTCAATGTGGTTGGCGATTAGATAAGCCTACTCCCGCCCCCTCCATTTGAGAGGGGGCGGGTCTTTATTCTCTTATTCCCAGCATTTCGTCCAAAACAATCGACATCTCAACTCCTGAAAGGCAAGCGCATACTCCGCATCACCGTTGATGGCCGCCCCGGCAACTACCAAACGCGGTGAATAGTTCCTCTGCATTGATGCCTTCGAGTTGGCCGTCCTTCATCTGGCGGAGCTGGCCGAAAGCATGGTCTATTTTGTTGAGTGTCTGTTCCTTTTGTGTAGCAGTCGTGCCATTGCCGCGCCCTCCGTGGTACAATGGTTCGTCCTCCGTGGTAAAGAGGACGGTCTTTCGTGGTACAATGGTTCGTCCTCCGTGGTAAAGAGGACGGTCTTTCGTGGTACAAAAGTACGATTAAACTATACCCGCCTCAGCTGTCAAAAGATTGTTCGACAGCTGTCAAAAGATTGTTCGACAGCTGTCAAAAGATGGCGAATTATATGCAAAATAAGACAATAATCCCCGAATCGTTTTGCGGTTTGGGGAATTCTTTGTAAATTTGCAGCGTCCTAAACAATAATTATCATGACCACGACGATAGCCAACCCCATCTACGACCTGGCGTTCAAGTACCTCATGGAGGATGAACGCGTAGTGAAGATCCTACTCTCCGCCCTGCTGAGGAAGCGTGTGGTTGAGGTGACGACGCGGCGCAACGAGCTGATCAACGTGGAGCGCGAGCCCGTGTCGGTGTTCCGGCTTGACTACCGTGCGGTGACCGTCGACAACGACGGTCGCAAGGAGCACGTGCTCATCGAGCTGCAGAAGACCGATCTGCCCAGCGACCTGTTGCGCTTCCGCCAGTACCTTGGCACGCAGTACCGCAACGAGGAGAACATGGTTGCCGACACCGCCTGTGACGTGGGGGCAGCCCCCGGGACCGCCCACTCCCAGCGCAAGCACGGCCTGCCGATGATAGCCATCTACCTGCTGGGCCACCGCGTGGGCAGCATTGAGGAGCCGGTGCTCTACGTCAGCCCCCGTGCCGAGAACTACGACGGCGAGCCGGTGACGCAGGGCCTGCCCGACCCCTTCGTCGACAGCCTGACGCACAGCAGCATCATCGTTCAGATACCGCTGCTCCACGGCCGGGTGCGCAACCATGTGGAGCGCATCCTGAACATCTTCGACCAGACGCGCATGGACAGCGAGCACAGCTATCTGCTCAACATCGACGAGGCCGACTACAGCGGCGACGAGGACTTGCGCCTCATCTTCCACCGTCTGCTCACCGCCGGGGCGTCGAAGGAGATGCGCGAGAGAATGGAGATGGAGGACCTGTTGCTTCGCGACTACGACGAGCGCGGCGTGGAGCTGCTCCGCCAGAAGAAGCAGCTTCTGCAGCAGTACGAGCAGCTGCAGCAGCAGAACGAGCAGCTTCAGCAGCAGGGCGAGCAGCTTCAGCAGCAGGGCGAGCAGCTTCAGCAGCAGGGCGAGCTTATTCGGCAACAGGACGCTCTTCTTAGGAAGTCGGTGATGGCTATGAAAGGCGCGATGTCCACCGCGCAGGTGGCCGCCGCGCTGGGCATCACTGCCGCCGAGGTGGAACGCCTTTCAAACGAATGAGCGCTTTCAGATTCTCTCTTTCCATGTAAATCATTCCACAACGTTGATCAATTAATTAAAAAAACTGATATTAAGAAAGTCAGGTTTCGCAGACTCCACATGCAAAGAGCGGCCTCCCCTCATTTCCCGAGCGAGGGGAGGTCGCTTTGTCTGCTAACCGCTTTGTCTTGTGTCATTCCAGTTTCACATGTCTCTGAACGGCCGAATGTAGGAGCAAGCCCCGTGGAGCGTTCCAAAGGTCTTAAGAATGAATAATGCAGGTTAGGCGTAAACTGGACTTTAGTTTAAAGAAAAGCTGTGAATTGTTTGGCAGTTCGCCCGCTTTTCTGTAACTTTGCAGCGATAAATCTCTTTATTATGAAAAATATTCCTGTAATTAAGATTGGTATCGTGGCTGTCAGCCGCGACTGTTTCCCCGAGTCATTGGCCGTGAACCGCCGCAAGGCTGTCATAGCCAAGTATGTAGAGAAGTTCGGCGCTGCCGACATCTACGAGTGTCCCATCTGTATCGTCGAGAGCGAGATTCACGCTCAGCAGGCCCTTGACGACGTGAAGAAAGCCGGCTGCAACGCCCTGTGTGTCTACCTTGGCAACTTTGGCCCCGAGATTTCTGAGACCATGATTGCCGACTGGTTCCAAGGCCCCACCATGTTCTGCGCTGCCGCCGAGGAGACCCAGAACGACCTCATCGACGGTCGTGGCGATGCCTACTGCGGCATGCTTAACGCCAGCCAGGCCCTGTCGCTGCGCAAGACCCGTGCCTATATACCCGAGGAGCCCGTTGGCGATGCTGCCGAGTGTGCCGAGATGATTCACGAGTTCCTGCCCATAGCCCGTGCCATCGTTGGCCTGCAGAACCTGAAGATAATAAGCTTCGGCCCGCGTCCCAACAACTTCCTGGCCTGCAACGCCCCCATCCGTGCTCTCTACGACCTCGACGTGGAGATAGAGGAGAACTCTGAGCTGGACCTGCTTGAGGCGTTCCAGAAGCACCAGGGCGATCCCCGCATTGACGACGTGGTGAAGGACATGGCCGCCGAGCTGGGCACTGGCAACAAGATTCCCAGTGTGCTGCCCAAGCTGGCGCAGTATGAGCTGACGCTGCTCGACTGGATAGAGGCTCACAAGGGCAGCCGCCAGTATGTGGCCATGGCCAACAAGTGCTGGCCTGCCTTCCAGACCATGTTCGGCTTTGTGCCTTGCTATGTGAACAGCCGTCTGACGGGCCGTGGCATACCTGTGGCCTGCGAGGTGGACATCTATGGCGCACTGTCGGAGTTCATCGGAACGTGCATCACGCAGGACGCCGTCACCCTGCTCGACATCAACAACAGCGTGCCCCGCGACATGTACGAGGAGAGCATCAAGGGCAAGACCTTCGAGTGCGACAGCTACACCGAGAAGGAGATCTTCATGGGCTTCCACTGTGGCAACACCGCTTCGTCGAAGGTGTGCAGCTGCCAGATGTGCTTCCAGCGCATCATGGCCCGCGCCCTGCCTGTGGAGGTGACCAACGGCACCCTGGAGGGCGACCTGAAGCCCGGCAAGGTCACTGTCTACCGTCTGCAGTCCACTGCCGACACCAAGCTGCGCGCCTACATGGCCCAGGGCGAGATACTGCCAGTGCCAACGCGCTCGTTTGGCTCCATCGGCACCTTCGGCATCAAGAACATGAGCCGCTTCTACCGCCACGTGCTCATAGAGAAGCACTATCCACACCATGCCGCAGTAATGTTCGAACACGCTGCCAAGTACCTCTGGGAGGTGCTGAAGTACATGGGCATCCCCGTAGACGAGATAGACCACAACTTCCCGAAGGGCAACTACTATCCCACAGAGAACCCATTCGCGTGACTCCTTTGTAACGCTCCGCGGCTTACAAATACCAATAACTGGGTCCACTTTAAAAAGTATTGTAAGAGTTCTGTCACAAGGTGACACTCATCATCACGAATTTGAGAATTAGAGAATAGGCTTCGCGCTACAGCATCGGCGGAGCCTATTCTCTATTTCTGAGATTAGTATGGACGTGATAAATTTTTTTGACGGAAAAGGACTCACTTTTCAATATTTATTTGTACCTTTGTACCCATTATCACATCAATGACTAAACGACCCACCTCCAGCCCCTCTCCCTTACGTGGAGTGCAGTGAGCTGGTTTACGACAGGTGTTAGCGAAAACCGCTTTTTAAAGTGTACACAACAATAAAACTACTAAAACAATGGAAGAGAAAAAGTATCATGGCGTGGTGGTCCCCATGGTGACTCCAGTCAAAGAAAACGGCCGTCTCGACGAGGAGGCCGTAGGGCGAATCATAGGCTTCTTTGCCGAGGCGGGTGTGTCGCCTCTGCTGATGGGCACCACTGGCGAGGGCAACAGCGTCAGTCAGGCCGAAGGGCTGCTGCTCGTCCAGGCGGCAGTGAAAGCGAGGGGCGGTAATGGCCGTATGACCATCTACGCCGGTCTCACGGGCAACTGCTTTGCCGAGCAGGTGGCACAGGCCGAGGCATATACCAAGGCTGGTGCCGACGTCATAGTGGCAACGCTGCCCACCTACTATGCCCTCACCGCCGGGCAGATGGAGAACTACTATCTCGGTCTGGCCAACCATATCAGCGGACCGCTGATGCTCTACAACATCCTGGCCACAACCCACATGTCGATACCCGTCGATGTGGTGCGCCGTTTGGCCGACCACCCGCGTATAGTGGGTCTGAAGGACTCTGAGCGCGACATGGAGCGCATGGAGCAGTGCATAGCCATAGCCCGTGGACGCGAGGACTTCGCCTATTTCTGCGGATGGGCGGCGCAGAGTGCCCGTTCGCTTGAGTTGGGCGGCGACGGCATAGTGCCCTCCACCGGCAACTATGTGCCCGCTATGTTCAGCAAGCTCTACGAGGCAGCAACAACTGGCGACATGGCCACCGCCAACCGTCTGCAGGACGAGACAAACGAGATAGCAAAGATATACCAGAAAGACCGCACTCTGGGCCAGAGTCTCGCCGCCTTGAAGGTGATGATGCAGACGCGCGGCCTCTGCGAACCGTGGATGCTCATGCCGCTGACCAGGCTGCCGGCCGATGAAGAACAAAGAATTGTTGGTCAAGTGAGAAATGAGAAGTGAGAAGTGAGAAATGCTATGCGGCTGCATTTCGTCCATTTCTCATTTCCTCATTTACAATTATCATAGGTCATAATTTGTAAAGAATAGTACTATGCACTGGATAGACTACCTCATCGTTCTTGTGTCGATACTGGCTGCCATAGCCATGGGCATGTATTTCTCACACCGGCAGAAGGACACTTCGACCTATTTCGCCGGTGGCGGCAAGATACCCGCCTGGGCTGTTGGCATCAGCATCTTTGCCACGCTAATAAGCAGTGTCACCTTCCTTGCATACCCCGGAGCGGCCTATGCCGACAACTGGATACTGCTGGTCCAGGGCCTCATGGTCCCCATCGTCCTGGTGGCCCTCATCGGCATCATCGTGCCACTGTTCCGCAGGGTGATACGCCTCTCCACTTACGAGTATTTCGAGCGGCGCTTTGGCATCTTCGCCCGGCTCTACTCGTCGCTGGCTTTCACCTTGGGCCATTTCTCCAAGGCCGGCACCGTGTTCTTCCTCGTGTCGATGGCGCTGGCCACATTCCTCGACATCAATATCTACACCATAGTACTCGTGCTGGGCGTCACCATCATCATTCTTACCCTGCTCGGTGGCATGGAGGCCATAGTGTGGATGGACGTGGTGCAGGGTGGTCTGCTCATCGGTGGCGGCATCATCTGCATACTGATACTGATGTTTGGCATCGATGGTGGTCCGGCGGAGCTGTTCCGCATAGCCTCCGAGCACAACAAGATAGACTTCGGCCCCTACGACTGGAGCCTGTCGGAGCTTTGTTTCCTCGTCATGGTGCTCAACGGCATCTTCTATGCACTGCAGAAATATGGCACCGACCAGACCATCGTGCAGCGCTACCTTGCCGCTAAGAACGACCGCGAGGCTAAGAAGGCCGCGTACATCGGAGTCTTCATGTCTGTCCCTATCTGGGCACTGTTCATGTTCATCGGCACAGCCCTCTTCGCCTACTACCATGCCTCCGGTGCGCCTGCCCTGCCAGCAGACATCAAGGCCGACGAGGTGTTCCCCTACTTCATAGCCCACGAGCTGCCCGTAGGCATCCGCGGACTCATCATCGCCGCCCTGGCTGCAGCCGCCATCTCCAGCCTGGACAGCGACCTCAACTGCATCTCGGCCATCGCCGTGCAGGACTACTACCTGCGGTTCCGCAGTCATACCGACGACCGTCAGCAGCTGCGCTTCGGGCGCTGGATGGTGGCGCTGGCCGGCGCCGGGGCCATCGGCGTGGCCTGTCTCTACATCACGTGGGGCGGCGAGGGCGTGCTCGGCGCACTGTTCTCGCTCTATGCCATCTTCTCTGCAGGCATCGTAGGCATCTTCCTCCTCGGGCTGCTCAGCCGCCGGGCCAACAAGCAGGGCCTCTACATCGGCATTGCCTGCGCTGTGCTCTTCACGGCCTACGCCGTGCTCACCTCGACGAAGGTCGACATACACGGGACGGGCGTCAAAGAGACACTCTTGGACTTGGGCGAATGGAACTTCACCCACCACAAATACATGCTCGGCGTATACAGTCACCTCATAGTCCTCGTCGTGGGCTATCTGGCCTCGTTCCTCTTCAAGACCCCACCAGCCCCGAAAGAGCTCACCATCTACGGCTACTTGGAGGACAGGAAGAAATGATGTGGGCCGTTGGGCTCGCACCATGTGGAGAGTGCCGTTAAAGTGATAAAAAGAGAAGAAAAAGTTTGGCCGTCAGCCAATAAATAGTTATCTTTGCACTGTAAAGGCGAAATACTTAAACAAATCAGGAAAACTATCGAAACCATTGTTCCTATGTACAAACCCATATTAGCCATTACCATGGGCGACCCCGCCGGCATCGGACCCGAGATAACGGTGCGCGCCCTCAACAGAAAAGAGACCTACGAGAAATGCCGTCCTGTCGTCATGGGCGACGCCGCTATCATTGAGCAGGCAGTACAGCTGCTGGGCCTCGACATGCGGGTCAATGCCGTGAGCGATGTCAAGGACGCACGCTTCGACTATGGCACCATCGACGTCCTCGACCTGCATTGCGTGGACACCACGACCTTCGAGTTCGGACGTGTGCAG
>Ga0247610_10004166_pt1 | contig 15549 bp, 3 predicted proteins | sample 174DNAGHGhighgp2_FD_193483 | JGI IMG/M metagenome (GOLD analysis project Ga0247610, IMG submission 193483) | Sheep rumen microbial communities from Palmerston North, Manawatu-Wanganui, New Zealand - 1742 DNA GHGhigh gp2 | ecosystem: Host-associated > Mammals > Digestive system > Stomach > Rumen ... | reverse complement strand
CAGACCTACTCCTCTGGCTATCACGAGATGCTGGCATGGGTCGACGACTCTATTACCGCCGTCGGCACCCACTACCGTGACCACGAACCGCTCAACGACACGCTGTGGACCAAGTTCGTCAGCTGCGACGGCCCGATGAGTGGCGTCCGCACCGTCGGGGGCAACAACGCCGACTACAATACTCTCGACGAGTTTCTCTATGCTGTTAGTCAGTGTGGAGTCAACGGTCCTCTTGTCGTGAAGCTTGCAAGTGGCTCAGTCTACTCCCCTGCAGTCATTCCATCTATTCCGGGCACATCGGCTTCCAACTATGTGCAGTTCGAACCGCAGGACGCTACGGGGAATACAGTTCTTTTCAACGCTCCTACCATGTATGAGTCCTCGACGGCTAACTCTGTCATCAATTTGCAGCAGGCCAACCATATACGTTTCAAGAGAATCACTTTCGGCTGCAATGCTACCGAAAGCCGCGCCACCTATCTGGTGCGTATGGGTACCAACAGCACGGGATGTCAGTTCGAAGACTGCATATTCACCGAGGGTGCAGGTGTTGGTGTCTCTGAGTCTTTCATGACTGCCTCTGCTCTGCTCTATTCCGGCGGCGCCGACTCGCTGGTGGTACGCAACTGTACCTTCAACCGCGGCGGCATCGGCATCAGCCTCGTCGGACCTGCTCAGGATAACATGGCTCACGGCAGCTCTATCATTGGAAACCATTTCGAACACCAGAACACCAATAGCGTCGTTGTCCGCAATCAGGTCGACGCCGTCGTCGACAGCAACGTCTGCAACGACGTCTATGCCAACTCCAGCTACGCTCTCCTCTTCCAGGACTGCTCCGGTGCCACCAAGGTCACGCGCAACACCGTCTATGTCTCCTCAGGTGCCTCCTGTATTGGTGTCACCAATTTCTTCGGCAGCGCTTCTGGTTATGCCATCATCGCCAACAATATGATTGTCAGCGATGACCAGGGTACCTCAAACATGCTGACCACCCCGCTCAACATCATCACAGCCGATTATGCTAAGGTCGTCTTCAACTCGGTCAAGATGACTGCTCCGGCTCGCAACGGCATCGCGGCGGCAACCTTCGGTGGTGGCGTGCTCTCCAACAGCTACTTCTTCAACAATATCGTTGCCTGCTACGACACTCTCAACTTCGCCTTCAACTTCATTCCTACTGCCGATTCTGTTAATTATGTAGGAAACAATATTTATTATTCGCGTGGACATGTCCTCAACAAGTACGACGGCGTCAGCTGCCTCTCCTTCGCCGACTGGGGTACGCATTATCCGCTCGACCTCAACTCGCAGAACGTCAACCCAGGATATCTCTCCATCACGCCCACCGACCTCCGCTCCTATAGCCAGAATGTCAAAGGTCACGGTACTCCTGTTGCCGAAGTCCCTGCCGACATCTTCGGCACTGTCCGTAACGCTGCCACTCCTTGCGTCGGCGCCTTCGAGTTCCTCTCTATTCCTTACGACTTCGAAATTATCGAGTTCCTCGAACCGCAGGGCGCCTATTGCGATGCTCCCACCGCGGCTCCCATCAAGGTCATCATCAAGAACAGTGGTATCAATGCCTACGACCCCACCACCGCTATAACGCCTGTACAGATTTCTTTCTCGCGTGGCGGCACCCCGGGCGTCCTCACCCCTGGTCTCTCTGGCACCGTCCCTGTCAATGTGACCATCCCGGCTCTCGACACCGTCACCTTCAACCTCGGTGTCACTCTGCCTTACCCGACAAACGGTCTGAAGGATAGCACTTACAGACTCTATGTTTGGCTCACCTCCAACATCGATCCTAACCCCGCCAACGATACCAACTACACCGAGGTCAGCTCGCTCTACCATGCTCCTGCTCCCACCAGCATCTCCATGAATTGCAATTACGGCGATTCCGCAACGGTTGCCGTCACCAGCGGCCTGCAGAACTGGTACTCTAATATCTTCACCAACAGTACCAACTACAAGTCACAGGTATACTGGTACGCCTCGCCCGACGACGATACCCCCATCTGGCGCGGAAGCACCTTCACTACCGGACAGCTCTTCACCGACACGGTCTTCTACATCCGTCAGAAACGTGACCTCCCATTGATTAAGATCACCGAGGTGCAGTTCTCGCCCACGGCAACAGGCGCCACCTACCCCATGCCTCTGTGGATGAATGCTAACACCTCCTTCGCTGTCGAACTCACCAACGTCGGCGACTACCCGGCCAACCTGCTGAACGACACCATCATGACCGTCAGCTCTACCAGCTCCCTCGACAAGAAGGTCTACAAGTTCCCCAACATCACCGTCGAACCCGGCAAAACCATCGTCGTGCAGTTCGTCAATGGCAACCTTGTCAACACCAACACCATACAGACGGGCACTAAAATTACTCCTCCTCAGTCGGCCAACATCGGCGTTCTTTACGTCAGAAAAGGCAAGATTGAAGACGCCGTCGCTTTCAATGGTATCACTACGCAGAACAAGTGGACCGAGAAGAATGTACCCAACTACGTCTGGGGCGGCGCAGGCATCTCTCTGCCCGACAGCATACCCACCGCCGGCGTGACTCGCACTCGCTGGACTACGGGCAACTCCAACGACATGACATCTGTCAACCATTGGCGCTCTGCAACCAACAGCACCAAGATGACACTCGGCACCACCAATACCAATCTCATTCGCTATACCGACAACGGCTGTCTCGGCGACACCGCCTCGGTACACATCCACATGATCAATGTGCCTACTGTCGACCTGGCACTCGACGACCTCGTCATCGACGACGGCTGCGGCATGGACACCACGCCTATCTCTGTCACCATCCACAACTATGGCGTACAGCCCACCGGACAGGTCGTGGTTCACTACAAGGTCGAGGCCCGTCCTATCATCTCCAATCAGGCTACCATGCTGCAGACTTGCGATGATACCATCGCTGCTGGTCTCACCGCCAACGGTGTCCTCAACCACACATTCAGCGTTGTACCCGACTTCTCCGTCGCAGCTTTCTCCGTCGATTTCGACGTCACCGTATGGGTCGATGCCCTCTCGGCCGACAATGCTCACAGCAACGACACCGTCCGCACCTCTGTCACTTCGTCAAAGATGCCCGCTGTCCCCAATGTCCCCATGTTCGACACCGTCTCCTACGGCGACAGCATCACACTGCTGTCACCCAACACGGCTTGGTATGACCTCAATATGAATCCTCTGGATACGTGCCATGTCTTCACATCACCTATCCTCTATCAGTCGACCATGTTTTATGCCTCCGCCTTCTCAGCTGCTTTCGACCCGAAGCATATCGGTAATCTCACTTCGCTTTCCGCAGCCAACGGCTATCCTTCACCCTACAACTTCAACAAGAAGTACGTCAAGGAACAGTATCTCTATACCGCTGCCGACCTGCTCAATGAAGGCTGCAAGCCAGGCCCTCTACAGTCGATTGCTTTCTACCTCGACACCATCAACTATGCCGCTGGCACCGTCACGCTGCTCGACTACCAGATCTCTATAGGCACCACCTCATCGGCTACCTTCACAAGCAATAACGCTTGGCAACCCGTAACTCTCTACTATGCTAAGGACAGCCTCGTCCTCTCCAACAGTTCTAAGGGCTGGATTACTCACTATTTCGACAGCGCCTTCGTCTGGAACGGCATTGACAACATCGTCGTTCAGGTCACTCACTCCGTAGGCACCACCGCCACTCAGGGCCTCCGTACACGCTACACCAACGGCGGCAGCAACAAGGTTCTCTACAAGAATGACAACAATTCCAGCGTCGTCAACTTCACCAACAACGGCACGCGCAGCGCCAACCGTCCCGACATTCAGTTCGGTTTCTATGGCTATGGCTGCGAAAGCGCTCCCGTGCCTGTCTACGTCACCGTCGACGACTTCCCGGCTTGCGACGCTTCTCTCTCATGGGGTGACAATTCCGATTTGCAACCCTTCTCTTCGTGCGACACCTCCGACATCAACATCCACGTCAAGAATATGGGCGTGCAGGCTTTGACAAACTATACCATCTATTGCCAGATCGACAACCAGCAGTATACTTTCAACGGCACCGATTCCATCAATGGCGATGTCGACACCGTCCTTACTGTCGCTAAGCATCTCTTCACCCCAGGACGCCACAGATTGAGGGTCTTCATCAATGCTGATGGCGATTCCATCAGCTCCAACGACACCATCACTGGTTACACCAAGGTGAGCTTCTGTGCTGGAACCTATTCCATCGGTCCTTCCGGCATGTACGCCAATTTCAAGACCGCTATCGACACCTTGAACAATGCCGGTGTCGAAGGCCCAGTCGTCTTCCTCGTCGAGAATGGCGTCTACAATGAACAGGTTGAACTCGGTGTTGTCGACGGCGCTACGGCGTTCAACACTGTGACGTTCCGCGGCGACGTCAACGCTCCCGAGAATGTAACGCTGCGTTTCAACCCGACGTCAGCAGCCAACTACGTGCTTCGTCTCGATGGCGCCAGCTTCGTCTCGTTCGAAGGTATCACCTTCTTCAGCCGGGGCTCCGGCAACTACGGACACGTCATCTCTTTGGCCAACACCAACCAGATACGCTTCCGCTTCGACGCCATCCGCGCCAAGGGCAACGTCAATAACAACAACACCTCTTGCTTCATCATCGGCGAAGGAGTCCGCTCTCTCTATGTCGAACGCTCCACCATCGACAGCGGATATTGCGCCTTCCGCAGTATGGTCGGCGAACCAGGCGCCTCCTCCGACATCCACATCATTCAGGACAGCATTCGCTACTTCATGAATACTGGTATCCATCTCCGCAAGGTCGAAGGCGTCATTGCCCAGCAGAACTACATAACATCGGCAGGCAACCGCACTCTCACGGGCATTTTCGTCGCAGAGCATGAGGGCGCCGTAACCATCGAACGCAACAACGTCGTCCTCGCCGACAATTACAACGCCATCAAGCAGGGCATCAAGGTCGTCAATGCCAATGGCGCCACCTACTCACGCGGTCACGTCAACAACAACATGTGTGCCATCAGCGGCGCTCTGCCCAACGGCAGCTGCGCTGGCATCATCATCGACAGCTCCTCCAACATCAACGTCTTCTACAACACAACCAATATCCATCAGAACAACGTCAATCAGGCCGGCAACTCATCTAACCTCACTCGCTCTATGAGCATCACCACCACCAGTAACGAGATTAGCGTCATGAACAACCTGATTTCTAACATGACTAATGGATATGCCCTCTATGTGCAGCATGCTGCCAATATCAGCAATGCTAACTATAATAACTACTACAGCGCTTCTGAGTACTCACATCTCAACTACTGGAATGCTGTCGAGAGCTTTGACCTCAACACCATCCGTACCACCAACGGCATGGACCAGAACTCTATGTCTGAGGAACCCTTCTTCGAGTCCCCCTCCGACCTCCACGTCACGCTCGGTACCTTTAACGAGAAGGCTCAGTACAACACCGAGACACCTCTCGACATCGACGGCACCATCCGTCCGCAGATTCCTAACCCCTGCATCGGCGCTCACGAGTTCGAACGTGTCATCCACAACATCGCTGTCGTCAAAATCATCAAGCCCAACATGAAGTACGAGGTCGTCAATGTACCCGACAACATCGAGAGCGACACCCTCTGGGTACATGTACGCCTCATGAACGACGGTATGGCTACCGAGAGCAACCTCACATGGTGGGCCGAAATCAAGGACGTCACTCCTCAGCTGCGTTCGGCCAACCGCACCATCGACGAACTCTTGCCACAGGCCACCATCGACGACTCCGCCTACATCGTCATGCCACTGGGCGTTTACGACACTCAGACCGTCGTCGTCAACTTCCCGTTGCCAAACGATATTGTCCCTGCCAACAATGTCATGGAACAGACCATCTTCCTCGACCCAGCCTACAACTTAAGGGCTAAGGAAGTGCTCATCCACGACGTCAGCGGATGCCGTCTGCAGAACACTCACGTCGGCGTCACCTTGACCAACGTCGGCCGCAAGACCTTCACGGCTGGCACCGCCGTACCCGTCGGTTTCCAGGCTGTCCTTCAGACTTCTGGCGTCACCGTCGCCACGCTGCCGGTAGTCGTGACAGAGTCTATTACGCTGCCCACCGACGTCGAGCCTAATGCCGACATCACACTCGACCTTCAGCAGACGGTCAATCTCTATCCTACTGGCATCGACAAGGATATCGTTATTCGCGGACGCGCCTGGTCTTCCTATCAGTACGACTGGAAACCCACCAACGACACCTCTAACTACAAGAACCACAACTCCTACTACACTCCCAACAGCCCCATCGGCACCGATATTCACATCCCCTACGCCACATGGGACACCCTCTTCGCCACTCAGACTGACAATCCGCCTACAGGCAGCGCCATACATCGACCCATACGTTGGCACCGCGACTCGACAGAGACGGCATACTACAGCCCCTCCACCTATGCACCGTCAACATTCTGGGAGACTCCACAGTACTTCCGCGACACGGTCTACTACCTCAGCTGCATCAGCGCTCATGGCGCTAATCCCGAGAACACCTGCGTCAGCTACTATAGCGCTGTTCATGTCTACATCAATCCGCGTGTACCGGTCGACATGGCGGCACTCAGCGTCGTCGAACCGGTCAACAACCGCGTCTATATGACTGACGACTCCGTTAAGGTCAAAATCATCAACTATGGCTCACAGGCTCAGAGCAACATCCCGATCGTCTATGAGCTCTACAACAAGAACGGTCAGCTCTTGCAGCATGTCTCCGAGGTATGCACCGCAACTGTTCAGCCCGACTCTACCTACACCTTCTGTTTCGACTCGCTCGTTCACATCGACGACTGGACGTCATCAAGCAATCCTTACTATTTCCGCGTCTGGACCGACATGACCAACGAGGGCGTCCGTCTCAACGACACGCTGCGCTACCATGCCGAGTTCGGAGCATTAACCGACGACGCTTATCAGCTGTATAACAACATCGTCGTCGAGAACAACCCGGGTCTCGACATCACACGCGTAGCCTACTCCTCGCTCGACAATGTCATCAATTCCTCCGGACACAAGTACATCAACTTCACCGACGCCCAGCATTCCGTAGGCGTCATCAGCACGCCTCAGACGCTCGCTAACGGTCTGCCAGACTACGGCGGCACAACCAACGCACAGCAAATCGGTGAACTCCGCGCTCTGCATCTCATCAAGGGTACCACCGACACCATGATTGTCGAGTGCGCCAACAGCGACCGCTCTGACGACTTCAATACCCCGGGCTGGCTCAGCGTATGGGTAGATATGAATAGGGACGGCTATTTCCAATACACGCCCAAGGTCGAGCATCTGGCAAGTGGCGACAGCATCGTCCATTACGAATACCCCTACACCGATATTCTCTACCACGACAGCATCGTGTCGGGCACTCCGCTCAAGTTCCTCCTCACCATTCCTGACGAGATTCGCACCGGCTACACTCGCATGCGTATCATCCTTCACCAGAACGCCAAAGGTCCCAAGTCGCAGTTTGATGCCTCCATACCATTTGGTCAGATTCAGGACTACCTGTTGTACATCGAGGATAGGCCCGTCGCCAACGACGTCGCTGCCGCTCGCATCGTCTCGCCACGCCATCATCAGATTGGCGGTGCCACGGGCGTTAATGCCGACAGCGCTGTCACCGTCACCTTCCAGGTGGCCAACAAGGGTAGCAACGCGGTGAACTCACTCAGCATCTCCTATTCCTATGCCCATGCACGCGATGGCGTTCAGACCGCCACCATGCAGTGGACTGGCAACATCCTGCCAGGACACAGCGAGGCTATCGAACTCCCAGCCAGGGTATACTCCGTGGGCGTCACCGACCTCACCATCGTTGTCTCCGCTCCCAACGACACCAACCCCATCAACGACACACTGCTCTATCAGTACTATCACGCTCCGGTCAAGACGCTCGTATTCAGCGACGACTTCGAGAAACCTACCACTTGGTACATTCCCACTGGCTATTCTCCCTACTCGCAGAACCTCTGGCAAATCGGACGCTCCTACAAACCGCACATCATGGCTAGCGTCAGCGACTCCTGCGTACTCACCACGAATGTCAACGGCTTCAACAACGTCTATACCACCGGTAATGTGAGCTATGCTTATACGCCTCTCATCGACATCAAGACTATACGTCCCGACACACTCACTCTCTGGATCGCCCGTGACATGGCGACGAACCATCTGACTCGTCTCGAGTTCCTCAACTACAAGAACGCATGGCAGACTGTGGGTACCGCAAGCGACACGTTGTGGTACAATCGGGGCACCGCATGGGACACCGTCAGCTCCGGCTATGGCTATCAGCTCTGCAAGTTCCCGCTGTCCAACATCGGTGGCGACTTCCAGCAGACTCTCCAGTTCCGTCTGGTCTATAAAGCGCTTGAGGAATCCAGTGCCTGCGACGGCGCCGCTGTCGACAACTTCGTCGTGGGTCGCGCTCGTCGTAACCTCGATGTCGGCGTCATCGCTATCACTCACCCCACCGAGCCTAAGTTCGGTCAGACCATCAACCCGAGGGTTGTCGTCAAGAACTACGGCCTCGACACTCTCTATGAAATCGAACTCGCCTATCTGCCCTATGGTGTCAACCTTGCTAGGACAGGCATCTTCCGCCCGGAGAACGGCCTCCTGCCAGGCGAGACGGCAACCTACCAGTTCACCACACCATTTATCGTCAGAAACGACTTCCCCGACACTTTCCAGATTTGTTCATACACTATCATGAACATGGATATGTACGATGATAACGACTCCGTGTGCAGCGACTTCTACCTCTCGCCGCTCGACAACGACATGGGCGCTGTCAGCTTCATCAGCCCAACGCCGCGCGTCGTGGCTGGCGACTCCATAGTCATCACTGCTCGCATCCGCAACTTCGGCCAGGCTCCCGTCCATGAGACTGATGTCACCTTCATCTTCAACGAGAGCTATACCGTCACCGAGCATATCAACTTCAACGACATTCTTGGCCACGACCTCCAGTCGTTCGAGTTTCTCAACTACTCGTTCCACCAGAAGATTCGTGCCTCTATGGGCGTCATGCATTTCTCGGCATACGTCAATATGGAGACCGACGACTACCGCTTCAACGACACCATCAACATGAGCGTCGACGGCCTCTCGGCAATCACCGACCTCAAGGCCTCTGGCTTCGTCCTCGACACCAGTGGGCAGAATGTGAACCGTATGCAGGTGATAGTCGAGAATGTCGGTGCACGTGCCGCCAACGACTTCAAGGTCGGCTTCTGGTACTACAACGACACCTCCACGCTACACGAGGCCGTCTACCACGGCGAAACACCGCTACCGGCTCTCGCCACGCTGATTTATGTCTTCCCAGACTCGTTGCCGCAGGTCAGCGCTCTCTACCAGAACGTCACCGCCTACGTCTATGTCGCCGAGGACAATGACAGGACTAACGACACCACTCATACTCGTGTCACACAGTACTACGACCTGACACCTCTACGTGTACTCGTCGAGGAGAACCGTTACGACTCATGCCGCGTCCGCGTCGAAGTCGAAAACCTCGGCAACATTCCTTCCAATATTGTACAGCCTCTCAAAATCAAAGTCAACATCAACGGAACTCAAATCAGCCAGAACTTCCTCTTGTCTATGCCTCCAGGCTCCATCAATATTTTCGACCTCAACAAAAAAGTGCCGAAAGATCCGAACCGTCATTATGAGGGATCGTGCACTATTGAGCAGTACAACGACAAGAACAAGGATAACGACCAGACTACACGCATCGAGGTAGTCAACTATCTCGGCATTCCTCTGGCTGCCGATGGCGATGGTATGCAACTGCATCAGAACTATCCCAACCCATTCACCGATGGCACTCGCATCGACTTCTACCTGCCTACGGCCGGCAAGGTGCGCTTTTTCGTCATCGACGGTATGGGACGTATGGTCTACCAGTCCGTCAACGTCTACGGCGAGGGCGAACAGTCTATCGACTTCCACAACGACGCTCTCGGCTCGGGTACCTACTATTATGGTATCGAGAAAGACGGTGAGCGACTGATGCGTAAGATGGTACTGAAACGATGACGCGCTGTGCTTGACCGTTTTATAGCCAATATCAACAAGGAGCACCTATTGCATTCTGCGCAACGGGTGCTCCTTGCCGTTAGCGGCGGACGCGACTCGGTAGTATTGACCGACCTCATGGCGCGCGCAGGTTACTCCTTCGCCATCGCTCACTGCAATTTCCACCTCCGTCCGGGCGATTGCGACCGCGACGAACTCTTTGTCCGCTCCCTGGCCACGCGCTACGGCGTCGAATGCTTTGTGGCACACTTCGACACCGAAACCTATGCCCACACCAACAATCTCTCCGTAGAGGAGGCGGCACGCAATCTGCGCTACGGCTTCTTCGAGCGCATCCGCCAGCAGCACTCGTTCTCTGCCGTCGCCACGGCACATCATCGCGACGACGCTGTCGAGACCTTCTTCATCAACCTGCTCCGTGGCACCGGCGTCTCGGGTCTGCACGGCATCATGGCACGCAATGGCCATGTCATTCGCCCCCTGCTGCCTTTCGGACGCGACGAGATAGATGCCTATGTCGCGCAGCACGCCCTGTCTTATGTCGACGACTACACCAATTTCGAACCTCTCTATCTCCGCAACCGCATACGCCTGCAACTCATTCCGCTGCTGCGCGACCTGTCGCCGCATTTCGATTCCACCATGCAGGCCAACATGCGGCATCTCGCCGAGACAGAGCAGATACTGCATGACGCTGTGGAGCAGGCGCGGCAGTCGGCAGTCGTCGCCGACGGCGACACGTTGCGTGTCGACATCTCTGTCTTGCGTCGGCTCGATCCCCTTTCCACCTATCTCTTCGAACTCTTGCGCCCTTATGGCTTCTCGCCGGCACTTTGTGAGGAGGTCATGGCGGCACTCGACGGCCAGAGTGGCAAGCAGTTTTTCTCCCCTACACATCGTTTGCTCAAGGATCGCGATAGCCTCATAATAAGTCCGTTGCTTGCTGACGACGCTGCTGACGCCTTCTGCATCGACGCTCCCGACACCATCTGCCCAGAACGTTGCCCCGTGCGGCTCTCTGTGGCGCCTGTCCCACAGGGAACGCTCCGTTTGAGTCCCGACGAGGCCATGTTCGACGCCGACCAGTTACGCTTTCCGCTGCTTGTACGCCACTGGCGGCATGCCGACCGTATCAGCCCTTTCGGCATGAAAGGCTCTCGGCTTGTGAGCGACATCTTCAGCGACAAGAAACTCAGTTTGGACGACAAGGAGCGGGCATGGCTCCTCTGCGATGCCGACGGCGTGGTACTATGGGTTGTGGGCATTCGTGCATCGTCGGTGGCGCCCGTCACTGGCTCAACCAGTCGCGTACTGATGTGCCATAAGGTGTAGACCCGAGATGGAGCCTCAGTCATCCCTATTCCCGTGTTGCCGAACGTATGCCCACCAGGCGGTCATAGCGCCCACCGGGGCTGCGGTAGTAGATGTAGACCGTGTACTCGTTCGGTGTCGCGTAGTGGTCGCCTTCTATGGTGCTCGTCGACGCTTCGCCACCTCCAGCGGGACGGAACAACAGCTGGTAGGAGTAATAACCCTGTTTCAGTAGCATGCTTTTCGTATAGGCTCGGTAGTTGCTGTTCCACTCCATGCGGCTCTCGTCGTCCAGACCCCATTGCGTCAGCTCGCCCACTATGTGTATCGTCCCGTCAAGGAAAGGACGTTGCATCGGCAGGCTGAACACCACCCACACGTAGTCGGCTTCGACGTGCGGATTTTCTCTGTCGCGGATGTTTGTCTTCATGCCTCCGTTCAGGCTGTTGTATTGTGTGTAGGCCTTCCCCGAGCGGTTCTCGTCGGGCTGCAGGAACGCCACTATGTCGTCGCCCACGCGTTCTATGCGCTGCACGTGGTACATGTTGGCATGCAGGTTGCTCAGGTCGAAGTAGCGGAAGTGGTTGCCGGCGGCGTAGACATTCTCCTCATGCCACGCGTATTGCATGGCGTCGCTGCTGTAGCCGAAGAAGGGTAGTCTCCGACGGTTGTCGTTACGCCCGTTCTGCTCCACTACCACGGTGTAGTAGTCCGGTTGCGACTGCAGGAAGCTGTTGCGTGTCGGTCGTATGCTCAGGTTCACCTCCTGGTCTCTGTTGATGTTGCCGTGGCCGCCTGTGGGCTTGCCTATGGTCATTTCTATGTCCACTATGCTCTCGTATACCATAAACCTGCGTGTGAACAGGATGCTGTCGGGCTCGTCGGCGGGGAACACCTCTATGACGTAGTTGCCCGATGCCATGAAGCGTCCGTAGGGCTCTGGCACCTGCTGGTAGTAGTTTATGTAGTCCTTCAGCGTGGTGAACGACGGTTGATAGTTCGTGATGATGCCCTCGGCGTTGCCGACAAAGAATTCGTCGGCCTGCAGCTCGTCTATCGTCCAGTCGGCGTTGCAGTGGCGTATGCGATAGCGGAGGTCGTCAGGCTGGGCGTCGAGCAGGTCGAAGCGCAACAGCAACTGGCTTGTCGCTTCATTGTTCTGGCCCATTCGTATCCATGCACGCTCAAGGCCCTCGGCGTCCGACGAAAGGTATACACTCTTCACCTTCTCGCTCCAGTTTGAGTCGACTGCCAACTGGCTGAACACCAGGTTGCAAAATAAAATTAGCGGTATTATGGCGATAGTTTTTTGCATGGTGCAAAGATAGCAAAAAAGTAGCGAATGCCAATTCCTGAGAATTTCATCTCCAGTTCAGGGCAATTCCTGTTCTAAAAAAGAAGCATTTATGGCCATTCACGGTATTTTGTGGAAAACAAGTAATAATTCCTTATTTTCCAGCCGTATAGATGGAACTGATTTATAGAACTACACTTTAAAAATACTGCGCTTCTGTTTTCGTAATTGGCTGAAAATGATAACCCACGGAGAGGGTTATCTTCAGGGGCCTGATGTATAGGCGTTGCGAATCGCTGTTCAGCAGGTCGCTGATTCCGTACTTCGCTCCGAGTTGGAAGATGACGTGCCGGCTCGTCTCGACGCCTATGGCTAAGGCTATGCCAGCGTTGAAGTCGCCCATCGCAAAGCGTGGCTCGTTGGTGCGCGGGTCGTTGCCTATGATGCGCGAATAGGGATTGACGAAGTTGATGTCGTCACTTATGTGGTTACAGAACACGAAATGGGTGAACGGCCCGGCGGAGAACAGCAGGTCTATATCTGACAACGGCAGGTTGTACGACACCATTGCCGCCACATCGGCACCGTACGACAGCAGATGGGCTGTCTTGTCATCGATTATCAACCTCACGTGATCCATGTCGACGGCTGTCGCCAGACGCAGTTTCCAGCGTTCGGTGATGTGGTAGTTCAGAAAAGCTTCTATGTCCGCTCCCACCGAGGGTTTGACGGCATCGGGTGCATATTGTGCCGACTCAAGGTTGATTCTGTAGCTCATCATGTTGGGACCTGCGGCAACGCCCCAGCTGGTGTGTTGCCGGTATACGGTGTCCGACTCCATGTTCAGCCCTTGGGCCGATGCCGCAAGGATGTTCATGCTGAGCAGTGACAATGCTATGAATATCTTTCTTTTCATATCTGTTTCTTCTTTTCTGTCGCCAGCGCGACGGTTGCGTGCCATTTCTACAATGTGAATTTAAAGTCTATTTTGATGAATCCTTTTTCTTTCGAACTCATCCCTTGATTGTAGGATATGCGGCGGTAATAGTCTATGCGTATGAATTTGAATATATTTTCTATTCCAATATTGAATTCCATATATGGCTCCTTGCCGAGGGGCGTTGTGTTCTCTGGCAGTTTGAATAGTCCAGCGTTGTGTTCCGGCGACTCGTATTCCTCAAGATTGGGGTTGTTGCGCGCCGACAGGCCACCGTATATGATGTTGAATCCCACCACTTCACGCAACCGCAGGCGGTTGACGAGCGGTATCATGTTCAGTATCCACCCTTTGAGGTGGTACGTGGCGAAGAACGACGCGTACTGGTCCACTATAAACTCCATGGGTTTCATGGTGTTGAATGCGTTCGACGAGATGTATAGTCCGTCGTTTGCCGCCGGGAAGCACAGGCGCGTGTAGGGCGCGCGGCCCCACACCATGCCCGATTGCAGCCGCATGTCGATGTGGCCGAACGAACCCAGCCACAGACGCTTCTCCGACGAGAAGTCAGTCCGCTGGAATTTCAGGCCTCCCTCTATCAGCGCTATGCGGTGGCTGATGTTTATCGACGGCGCGTCCTTCAGCAGGCTGAAGCTGCCCGAGTTGCCGGGACGGCGGTTCTCGGGACTCAAGTCCGGCCTGAAACCTACCGACCCCATCCACTCAGCCTCGGCAAAGTAATCCATGTCGCGAAGGCTGCCGTCGCTCTGGTATTGCTGGTATTGCAGCGTCCCTGCCAGCTCGTAGCGTCTGGCGGCAAGCCACGTGTCTATGTTTATGTGGCTGCGGAAGGCTTTGCTGTAGCGCAACACTGTCTGTGCCACGTACTGCACCTTGTGCGGACGGTCGTTCGAGCGCCAGATGTTGTCGCGAGTGAAGTTGCCGAAACTCTGACCCGGCGACTCCAGCTCGTAGGAGGCGCCGAAGCTGACTTGATTGGTGAGACCGTCATACGAGGTCTTCTCCTTGTCGTTGAACGAATGAGTGTATATGGCACTGAATTTCGGCCTCTTGTCGCGGAATCCGTAGGCTACGTAGCCCTCCAGGAAGTTGCGGTTGTTAAGCACTGCGGTAGTCATGCCACCCAGACGTATTCGCCATCCTTCCTCATGGTTGAAACTCACCATGTTGAATATTGGCCCTATGTCGAAACGGCTCTCCTCGCGTTGCGACGACGTGGGGATATATCCTACCATGAAGAGGTTGGTGGTCTTTTTGACGAACTGGAACTCAGGCAGTCGCGACAGCTCGTAGCGCAGGCTGTCTATCACCGTCTCTTTCATCGTCAGCGTTATGGGTCGGCGGCTGTTCCATTCGCGTCTCAGCCATTTGGGCCGCGCCACCGACGCTGTGTGCACAAAGGAGGGAAACAGGCTGTCGGGCAGCATGTCGGCATCGGGACTCATGTCGTAGTCGAAGTGGACGCGCACCTGATGCACATACATTTCTTGCAGTTTCTTGTGTATGTATAGGCGTCCGTAGGCGTCGCAGCGGTCGGGCAGGAAGCGCGGGTGCGACGGCAGCGCGCCGCTCGCACTGTCGGCAGTGGCCTGCTTGAAGGTCTGCACTATCGTCAGGTCGCGCACGAAGTTCAGATTCACGTATTTCGACACCGTCATGCTGTATTTCGCCACGCTGTAGTTGCTGTCGAGGGTTATGTACATCTGTCCCGTGAAGGCGTAGCTGCGTTCGTTCGAGGGCACAAACGAGAGCTCCACGCAGGGTATGCCGTCCACCTCAGTTGTGTCCGTGATGAAGAAGCGGTAGAATGTGGTGCCTATGGTGCTGTTGAGGGGACTGGTGAAGTGGTTGAGCATCAGCTCTA
>Ga0247610_10004164_pt1 | contig 15550 bp, 11 predicted proteins | sample 174DNAGHGhighgp2_FD_193483 | JGI IMG/M metagenome (GOLD analysis project Ga0247610, IMG submission 193483) | Sheep rumen microbial communities from Palmerston North, Manawatu-Wanganui, New Zealand - 1742 DNA GHGhigh gp2 | ecosystem: Host-associated > Mammals > Digestive system > Stomach > Rumen... | reverse complement strand
GATTAAATATACAACAAAACATTTGATGGCCTTTATTATCAAAAAGCTATACTACAAAAAATTGCAGAAAAAACAGGAAAAAAGTTTAGATTAGCAAATCCTGCAGAAGAAGCAAAAGGAATAGATGGTTATATTGGAAGTGAACCATATCAAATAAAACCGGACTCTTATGACTACATGAGACCAATAACACAAGATAATATACAATGCAAAATAATTAAATACAAAAAGACAAAAAGAGGTATTGAAATAGAAGTCGATGAATAGATCAACTCTATTCATAAAACTTGAATTAATATTTTAAGATAACTTAAATTATAAACGATACATTAATAGCGATATTGGAAATGTTTTAAATTCACCAAACACAATATTATTTCATTTTTTTAAAACATTATAATCAAATTTTAACTATTTAGCCTATTTTCTAGATACAGCTAAATAACTCTCATCTATTAATACACCGATCATTTTACAACAAAAAATTGAAAATTTTTATTGCAACTAAAGCCAAGACAATAAAATTAATAAGTTTAAAATTGTTGGAAAATTTTAGATGTTTCTGCAATTAAATAATAACTATTTTGTTAAATTTCTTTCTAAATATATGGTTGTTATTAACAACAATAGTGCATAATTGTCTAAATGGATTTATAACTTGCGTACTCATGAGTGCAATAACTAAATATAATCTGTCAGTTTTTACATAATGTTTTTCTAGTTTTGATTGAATAACATTTTTTATTAACGTCGTAAATTCAACAAAATTCTGTGTAAAAAAATTACCGTATTTTGTCGAAGTTTTAAAAAAAGATTTTATTAATTTGTCCTGATCTCTTTTTACATTTCTAATATCAATATGCAAATTATCATGTGCATTGGTAAAAATTTCAATTCCAACTGTTTTTCCGTCTGCATCAACAAAAATAGAATCTGGACCATTTTTCGAACCTTGATCTTTTGTGTTTTTACCAATAAAATTAGTAATTTTAAATGTTTGAATTCATTCTAATGGTAAAAAAGTTATGAAACCAGGATCAAGTAAAATTACTTTTTCTGTATTGAAAAATCCTTTACTAATGTCGTCGTGTCACATTCTTTGAGCATTGTACATTTTATCATTAATAACACTAAATGATGGATAGTATTTATTTATTATTAATAAATTGTTGTTTTCTATTGTTTGAATATAATCTTGATTAATCTGAATACTTTTTCGGTAATATGATAAATATCCGTTAAGATCAGTAAAATTAAAGTAATTAAAGACAGAATTTAGAAAAACTGATTTTAAAGATTTTTTTGTATTGGATAAATACTTTTTTGTTTCAATTATACTTTTATTTCAACTGTCAATATAGCTAATGATAGATTGAATTGATTTTAACTTAATTGGATTGTTACTTATATCATTCGATAGTTTTATACATAATTGGTATTGAATTTCCAATCATTTTGTTGACTTTAGGTGATTAAAATTTAGTTTATTATTAAAATTTACATGTTTTTGATAATCAATTGATTCTTTATCTAGTGTAGAAAGTCGAAATTTATAAATTTTACCGTCATGCATAATTTGTACTTATTTTTATATAATTATTTAATTCAAGATTTTAATTATTCTCATAGAATATATGGTATATACAAACATAAATATAAATAGTATAGTTTCATTTTTTTAACCTCCTAAACTACACCAATATACTATTTTTTGAAAAAATCTAAAAATTTTTTCATCTTATAAATATAACATTAGCTAAAAACAAAAAATGACTCTGATAACTAAAGTATCAAAGTGATTCTTTTATTATAGTGGAGATAACGGGAATTGAACCCATTTCCACAATTAAAGCCTAAGCAAATACTACAGTTTAGTCTACTGTTATAACCCACACATCTAATGTTGTATGGTTATAGACTACCACCATTAGACAAAGCTAAGATTAAATTCATCTCTATTATTAGCATCGTAGAGATATATTCTCTTTGATGCATATTGTATATACAAATAATATATCGTAGAAAACTACAATTTTATGATGTAAGAAGTATTCTTACCTGAACCGGTTTTCTCCAGTTTACCTTCTTTTACCATTTTAGCTAATACTTTTTCAATAGAACTGCTTGAAAGTAATGGACATAGTTCCATAACTTCAGATTTAGTAACTTTTCCCATCTTCATATTTAATACATTTTTTACTGCTTCATATGCACTAAGTTTCTTAGATACAAGTTCTACTCTATTTTCAAAATCATCATAAGCCATTTCAATGATACTTAATAAATAACTTACAAATGGTGTTGGATCATCTTTTGCTTCATGCCATCCTATTTGTGATTCATATAATGAATCGTAATATAAATCTTTCAGTTTTGATATTTTAAGTTCTAAAGAAATGTATTTTACTACACAATAACCGGAACGATATAAAAGCAAAGTAGTTAATAATCTGCTCATTCTACCATTCCCATCATTAAAAGGATGAATGCACAAAAAATCATGAATAAATATTGGAATTAAAATAAGTGGATCAACTTCATGACTATTTATTGCTTTATTAAATTCATCACATAAATTTTTGATTGCCATTGGTGTTTCAAAGGGAGAAATAGGTGTAAAGATTGTATACGATTCACCTTTTTGGTTAGTTGCTGTTATGTAGTTTTGAATATTTTTAAATTTACCAGCTTGAGATGTTTTTGATTTACCACACAAAATCTTATGTAATTGCAATATGTAATTAGGTGTAATTTGGATATGGTTAAAACTTTCATGAATAATATTTAATGCATCTCTATATCCAGCAATCTCACTTTCATTTCTATTTTTAGGAGTTGTTTTATCATTAACAATCTTTTTTAATCTTGTATCTGTAGTTCTAATACCTTCAATTGCATTACTTGCTTCAGTACTTTGAATTTTAGCCATCACAACCAAGTTATTTAATTTTGCAGGATTTTGTGATAAATATAATTCTTGTTTACTTTTCGCTTCATGTATTTTTCCAATTTTATTTACTATGGTAGAATTCCATGTTTTATTTTTCAAAGAAGAATAATCAAATTTTCGCATATTTTAACTCCTTTCTCGTAAATTATACACTAAATTGAGAGAATAGTTAAGAATTACGAGAATAATCGATTGTTTATAAAAAACAAAAAATGACTCTGGTATCTAATGTATCAAAGTCATTCTTTTTATTATGGTGGAGATGACGGGAATTGAACCCGTTTCCACAATTAAAACCTAAGCAAATACTACAGTTTAGTCTACTATTATAACCCTCATCTAATGTTGTATGGTTATAGACTACCACCATTAGACAAAGCTAAGATTAGATTCATCTCTATTATTAGCATCGTAGAGATATATTCTCTTTGATTAAAAGTGTACTAGATAGAAGAGACTAAATCTCTATTACACCCAATTTGTGCATTGAATTGCTAAATAATTAAGCAACTGCTACACAGTTGTATTGGAATTGGTTAGCCATAAATGGTTGGTTTAAGGCTACTTCTTCTTGTTTGTCTGCATTTGTTTGCATCTCAAGCTATAAGGGGCATACCCCACTGCATTTACTTAAACATTAATCATGTCGAATCCGTGACATCCCCATGATTTAGTGTTTTGACCTTAGAATAAGGACAAAATATATTGTACAAATAAAATTGGTGATGTATATCTAAATTGTTATGAGTAATGAGAAAAAAGTTAAATTACTGTAGTTGAGTCTTGAAGTAGAAAAAGTTGCTATTTCCCCTTAAAACATTTAATTCCGATAGTCATAGGCATATGCTATAAGATATAATGATAATTCAGAATTATAATTACCATTATTTTTGTTTATGGACGTTATGTAAATTAGTTCACAATATATAATATTTCTCAGTATGAATAAATTTATGCACGAAGCCATTAAAGAGGCTTATATTGGAATAGAAAACGGACATGGTGGACCTTTTGGTGCTGTTATAGTTAAAAACGGAAAAGTTATCGGTAGAGGCCATAACCGTGTTCTAGCAAACAATGATCCAACTGCACATGGTGAAATTGATGCCATACGTGAAACTTGTAAAAATTTACATACATATGATCTTTCTGGATGCACATTGTACACAACTGGTGAACCATGTGCTATGTGTCTTGTAGCAGCAATGTGAGCTAATATTGAAAAAATATATTATGGTGCAACAATTGAAGAGAATGCAATGATTGGATTTCGTGATGAAAAATTTGATAAATTATTAGTTAATCGTAAAAAAATAAACCATTATTTAGAACAAGTTGATCATGATGAATGCATTAAACTTTTCGAAAATTACAACAAAATGAAAAGCAAAAAAATTTATTAATAATTGTTGGCAATAAATCATAAACAAATTGTTAATAATGTTAATTTATGATTAGATTTAGTTTCCAATTCATTAATTAGTTCATCATTAATTTCACGATTTGGAAAAAGCATTTTTAGTGCTTTTTGTACACCGTAATCATTGATAGGACAAATATTATTTCGATATAGTCCAAAAATTAAAATATTTTGAACAGTTCACAAACCAATCCCTTTATACTGCAATAAGATGTTTGTAATCTGTTCATCATTCATTTTGTTGATTTTCTTAATACTTATTTTTTTATCAAGAATATCGTAAGCAATCTTCTTAATAGTGTTTGCTTTTTGAAGTGGAATTCCTAAATCATTAAGTACATTTAATTCAACATTAGCAATTTTCTTTGGACTGATTTCTTTGATATAGAAAATTAAATTATTTCAAATCTTATCTAAAGCAGCTGAAGTTATCTGCTGTGAAATAATTGTATGAACAATACATGAAAATAAATCTTTGCTTACGCGGCATGAAATGCTTTCATCTTCTTGAATGTAAGTTTTTAATTCAGGTATCGCATTTAATATTTCGTTAAGTTCAGACTTATCAATTCATCTAGTTTCAAAATATTGTTTCATATGTAAGTATTTTATATTTTAAAGTAGTAACTTTAGAATGGATATATGGATAAATTATTTATTTTTTTGATTCTTCATCTTAACATTTTTTTCTATCTGTTCATTGCAAATTCTTTTTACTCATTTTTATACACTTCCATTAATTTTTTTAAAAACAAAATAATAAAGCCAACATTATTTTTAATACCATGTATAGTAAGTGTTTCAGATGCATATCTCACGAAATAATCTATTAATAGAAAAATATAGTACAAAGTTTTATGAGCATTCATATGAACCATTCCAGCTGTTGCATTAAAGTTATAGCCACTTGCATGACACATATCTTTAGAAATTCGATACAACGTCATTACATCTTTACTTTGATTTTCATTATCAGCAAACATACTTTCAATTGATATTCTAACGTGTTTATTAAAACTCTTTCGTTCTTTAGACAAAAAGAATAAACTGTTTCTTCTTAATTCAACACGAAAACTATCATAATTATCCATTTTATACTTATCTTTGTAGTAGTTTTCATATAATTCTTTAATTTCATTTTCTGAAGTCAATAAAAAATTCTTTACACCATATTTTAAAAAATGATCCTCTACTTGAACTCTTGACGTAATTCAATATGCCTTTTTCATATTATCAAATTCTTCTTGAGATTGAACTGAGCCAATTTCATAGAAAATACTATATTCTTCAATAAAGACTTTAAAACAAGCAATTACATGTTCATTATATCCAAGTGTTAAAGATATCATTATATCAGCAATCAAATATCTTAGTTTTTCAAGGAATTGATATGTAAAAGCATCATAACCAGTTGGTAGATTACATAGCTGTTCTTCTATTAGATTAAACATTTTTTCTACTTCTCCTATGACATGGATACTACTGATACATTGAGTGTTCGAAAAGAAATCGTAGTTAAAATCTAATTCATTTTCATCATATTCTAAAAGGTTATAAGATTGTAGATAATTGTAAACATAATCAAGGATTAATTCTATATGGACTCTTCTTATTTTTGTTAACTCTTCTTCAAATTTTAGATCCATTTCACATCTTGGATGTAAAAATATTGAAAAGAACTCATAAGATTTCGCTATATTTCTATCATCAAGAGGGTATTTTTTAAGCAAATTTGTAAATCTTATATCATCTTTAAGTTTGGTTTTTAAGTAAAAACAAGGGTCATCAGTAGAAATTTTTCAATCACTTAAATCTTTTTCAGTGCAACCAAAATGTGCAAGCATAGCTTGTTTTGCTTTTTCTTTATCTAATTCTAATCTTTTAATAGTTTCATCTTCTGATGCTCTCGGAAAATCTTTAATGATTGAATGAAAATTATCAAGATCAACATATGCATAAAGATATCTATAAATTCTCTTTTGATTTCTTGTTATAACACCTTTCTTGTTCATTTCAAGAATAACCAATGCTTCAAGTATAGTACGACAGCTTAAATCAATACCAGTAGAATTTATGTTATCGGATAAAAAATTCGTTAAAATATTCAAAGCGTTTGAAACTATATCACTATTAATTCCATAAAAAAAGTAATCTTCATCTGAGGCTTCAGCACAATTATAATTTTTTAAGATTTCCCTATCTCACTTTTTTAATGCTTTATACAAATCATCACAACTATATTTTTCAGGTATCTTATGCATAACAAAATTGCTTTTTTTATTGTAGTATTCGCTTCAAAAATATTTCATTTATTTTTACATATTACTTGTTTAATATAAAGATTAAAGAATTTAGATGTAAATTTTGTTTCTATTATCTAACTTATGCTATCACCACATTTTCATACTTTTACCATTAATAATGGTAAACTAAAAGCATTATGATTGATAAAAAAATAATGTTAGATAAATTGCATACTCTTGTGAGTTCAGCACAGGGATGTACAGAAATTGGGATTATCGGTTATGCTACAGCATCCGCATCTAAATTGATGAATAATCCAAGAGATCCAAATCAATATAAGAAAATCGAAGTTGAAGTATCACCTTTTATTTTCAAAAATGTATTCCGTGTAGGAGTTCCAAATTTGGGACAATGTGGAATTAAAATGATTATTTCCACAGCAGCAGCAATTGCTAAACCAGAACGTAAATTAGAAATCTTCGAAACAGTAACAAAAGAAGAAAAGCGTGTTGGTAAAAACCTTATTGAAGATGATAAGATATTTGTCAAAATTGGCAAAAACGTGAATCCAGTTTATGCTAAAGTAACAATCACTGCAATGGATGGAACAGTTTATGAAACTGTTGTTTCTCATTACCATGATCATATTGTTTACATTAAGAAAAACAACAAATTTGTTGTAAACAATGGCATTAAACACTTTAACGAAGTAGGTGAAGGTGAAATTGCAAGTTTAAGAAATGCTACATTAAAAGACATACTTAATTTTGTTAATTCGTGCAAAATAGAAGATTTAAAATTCTTAGGTGAACTTTCTAGAGCAAACGATAAAATTTCTGAATATGGTCTTAAAAACATAATTAAAGATTCATTTACAGATAACTACATAAAATTAATTAGCAAAAAGCCAACTTTAAGTGAAAAAATTATTCTTCATACTGGTTCAGCTATAGATGCTCGTATGAATGGTGCCCCATTGCCAGTAACAACTTCTTCAGGTAGTGGTGACCATGGATTAACTTGTTCAATTCCACAATATCAATACCACATTTACACAAAGAATGAAGAAATTGTTTATTTACGTGGACTAGCTTTTGCTAACATGATAGTTTGAATTATTAAGAAAAATATTGGTAGTTTATCAGCACTATGTGGTAGTGTTGTAGCCGCAGTAACTGGCACTTTATGTGGACTAGCATACCAAAAAGGTATGAACATTTACAAAATTAATGACTTAATTGATTCAGCGCTATGTTCATTTGCATTAACTATTTGCGATGGAGCTAAAATGAGCTGCACTCACAAAGTATGCTTCGCTTTAAAATCTGGTATGTTAATGCTTGATATGATTGACAAAGGATACTATGTAAAACCAAAAGATGGTATTATTACTGGTAATGCTTTTGGAACTATTAAAATTTTCAATAAGTTATCAAAAGATAATCTTGATACTCTAAATAATTCAATTGTTGAATCAATTTTCAAAATTGATGAACAATAGAAAGAATAAATAATCACTAACAAACAATACGACCAGTTAATAGTCGTATTTTTTAAAATATTTTTAAATTCCTAAGTTTTTTTCATATTTATATATGAAATGGCAAAGACGATATTTTTTCATGAGGAAAACAAATAAAAAACTTCAAAAAATAAAAGTCAATGAAGATGATTTCAAAGATTTTAGCAGAATTGTTTCAATACCAAAAAATTTGAATAAAAGTATGATATTATATATAACAACATGGCAGGAAGTGCCAGATGATTTGCAACAAACTGATACTATGACAACTAAACCAGAATGATTTAAAGAGTTTGAAGAAAAACAAGAAAAGCGTTGAGAAGAACAAGAAAAACGCTGAAAAGAACAAGAAAAGTTTAACGAAAAAATTTTGGGTTTAGTTGAAATGATAATTAAAAGAATAGACAATCTTGTTATTAAAAATAATTTAAAAGAATAATTACCATAATTTTTTATATTTTGGCCAAATTTTTTCATATTTATATATGAAAGGGCAAGAGCAATATTTTTTCATGAGGAAAACAAATAAAAAACTTCTAAAAATAAAAGTCAATGAAGATGATTTGAAAGATTTTAGCAGAATTGTTTCAATACCAAAAAATTTAAATAAAAGTATGATATTATATTTAACGACATGGCAAGAAGTGCCAGATGATTTGCAACAAACTGATACTATGACAACTAAACCAGAATGATTTAAAGAGTTTGAAGAAAAACAAGAAAAGCGTTGAGAAGAACAAGAAAAGCGTTGAGAAATACAAGAGAAACGCTGAGAAGAGCAAGAAAAGTTTAACGAAAAAATTTTTGGTTTAGTTGAAATGTTAATTAAAAGAATAGACAATCTTGTTATTAAAAATAATTTAAAAGAATAAAAAAATAAAGTACCAAAATTGCTTTTGATACCTTATTTGAGTTTTAATAATATTTAATAGTTATTTGTGTGAATTTTTTCAAGCATCAGCTACTGCTTTTGCAACAGCTTTATCTAAGGCTAAATGCTATGCCATTGAATCTATAATATTTGAAATGTATTCGTAGTTATAGTAGTAGTCTTGTAATAATTGAATGTCTGCTGAAGTTCCATCATCAATATCGTAGAAATAGTTACCGCTCAAAGTTCCAAAATTCATTGTACTACTCATATTGTAAATATCACCATAAGGAGTAGTTAAACTTCCGCAAACTCAGCACGATCCACCACCGGTTTTATTTCCAATTAGTGGAACACTAGAATTTTTACTAGCAAATGTTGGTAAAGCATTACCACAAGAGAACGAGAAACCTGAATCCACGATGTAGAAATTATACACATCTCCATATCCATCGTTATCATCAAATGTGCCGTCAAAATTTGTATCAACTCTAATTTCACTATTGATGTAATCATCAATAGCAGTATTATATCAAGACATTTTAGAAACACCATCATCTGAAATAAAAGCTAAAAGTTCTGATAAAGCAACTACAGCACCACCGCCATTATTCGAAATATCAATTATTACATCTTTAATAGGTGCGTCAGTGTGGGCTGCATTATATTCTTTAATTTTGTAATCTGCCCAAAGAAATTGAATTAATGTAGAAGAGTCTTGGAAGAACTCTAAGACTTCTAGATTTGAAAAATCTAAATTAGGACCAAATCTTCTTATAGCTTCATCATAGTACATTGACATAGAAGCTGAGAATTCATCGAATTTAAGTACTGCTTTAGGTTTTGTAGCATCATCACCATGTACAATTGTCATGAAATCATATTCATCTTGAATTTGTGGATTACGAATTCATTGATAATTTCCTTTTCTATTGTCAAATAGTGTAGAATAGTATTTTGTTAAATTTGTAAGATTTATATATCTTTGACCAATGTAATCTTGTGCAGCTTGAGAAATAACATTTGAAAAGGCACTACATGGTGGAATTGAATATGAAGTATGTCCATCGTCACATTCACCTTCAATAATGCTTACTAGTGCTCTACTTGCATATGCAACACCGCTTGCACTATGAAGTGCATCGTAATAGGTTAAATATTTATCATCAATTTTAAAAATTGCATTTCTAAAGAAAGTATCGTAGTCTTTAATGTATCGTCTACTTTTTAAACCATAGTTATAATCAAATGTAAAACATAAACAATTGTAATTGTAATCTAAAAATTCTGGATTTGTTGGTGGTAATTTACGAGTTATTAATATCGGTTCTGTTAAACTGCTTGCATAAATTAATTTAACGCGATCATAACAAATACCAGCAAATAAATTTGTTGTTGCAAAAATAGTCGATAATGGTTCTAGTGGTATTATTGCATCATTACCATTAAGATCTAAAATATCAAAATTATATTTTGCTAAATCAAAAGCTTTATAATAACCTTCTTTATCTTTTTGACCAAGATGAGTAACTTTTGATGTTTCTTCAATTACTTGAAAGTTATTAATTGGTTCACTGCCATATGGAATAAACACATTTTCATCAAAGAATGTATTAGGGTCAGTAAAACTAATCTTGTCATTTACTGTGTCAATTTTACATAGCGAATCATTAAATTGGTATACATAAACACCATTACTATAAGAAGTTATTTTTGTCTCTGCACTTTCATAAAAATTTATTCTTAATAATTCAGGTAAAGTGATATAGCATATTGTTTTATCATTGTTTACCATATATGTTTCTACATCTTCAGAATAACCAACAGTATAAACTAACTTAAGTGTTCTTTTCGTTATAGTTTTTGCATTAGATTGACTACATGCACAAGCTAAAAGCGGAGTAAAAGCAACCGCACCTAAAGAAGCTATTAGCCCAGTTTTAAATTTTAAATTCATAATTTCTCTCCATATCTCAATTATATTAAAGTATACAAATTAATATCTAATACATTGATAAATTTATTTCACAGTATGGTTAAAAATAATAAAAAATTCTAGCAATTAACTAGAATCTATGAAAATTATTTAAATAAAACTAAATCATTTTCTTAGCATTAACTAAGATTGATGTTCAAGCAGAAATTTCTTGACCCAAACTAATTGTGTTGCATCTTGTAAATGAGTTCTACCAACTTTAACTACATCTTGTATTGATTTTCAAGTTTCTTGAAACTTGTAATCAAACAATCAAGAGATGGTATTAACTTATCTCTTGTTAAAATAGCAATTGTTAATATATTCCTGTAGGGAAAACATCATTAGATGATTGTGACATATTCACATCATCATTTGGGTGAACTAATGATTTTTTAGCTAATTCAATTGCTTTAAATGAAATAACTTCATTAACATACATGTTTGTTTATGTTCCACTACCTGTTTGTCAAATTGATAACGAAAGTTATCATCAAGTTTGTAATCCAAAATTAAATTACAAACTTTAATAATGCAATCAGCTTTTGTTTTGATAATTTTTTAACTTTGCAGTTAGCAATTGCACAAGCTTTTTTTGATAAAAACTAAATCATGAATTAATGCTAGAAGCATTTTCTCATCGTTAATTTTAAAGTTTATTAAACTTCTTTAAGTTTGTGCTCCTTAAATATTTATCAGCAGGAAGTCCCATCGTTCCAAAGGAGTCTTTTACAATTTTAACTTTTTTTCTTCATATGCATTAGCTACTGTTTTATTATTAAAAAACCTCATATGAGGTTTTTTAATAATTATTTTATTCAGATTTCTCACCTGAGTGTTTTTGGAGATAACATTTAGACAATCCGCCTTTACCAGTTTCACGATATTCTTCTTTCAAATCATTTCCAGTTCGAAGTTCAACTGAAACGATATCGTCTAAATCAAAAATATCATGAATTCCATTTGTTAAGATTGATTGTTCAGCAGAGATAATTGCACGTAAACAAACACTGCCATTACGTTCAATGCATGGTGAATATACATATCCTAAGATTGGATCGCATGTTAAACCTAAATGGTGTTCCATACCAATAATAGCAGCAGCTTCAATTTCTTTTAATGATCCACCAATTAAATAACAGTAGGCTGCAGCTGCCATTGAACAAGACACACCAATTTCAGCTTGACATCCACCAGTTGCTCCAGCAATTGAACCATTATGTTTGAAACAATTACCAACAATTCCAGCAACTGCTAATGCTTCATAAATTTTTTCTAATTCATATCCTCTATGTTTTCAAGCATAGTAAAGAACAGAAGGAATAACTCCAGCTGAACCTAAAGTAGGAGAAGTTACCACTTCTCCACCCATAACATTTAATTCTGAAACAGCATAAGCATATGCCATAGCATATAATGGAGATTTAGGATCATAATTTCCATTTTTTAATTTATCGTAAACAATTTTTGCTTTCTTTGTAATTTTAATTGCGCTAGCAAACTTATCGTTATCTTCTAATCCTTCTAGAACACTTTTTGACATCACAGCTCAAATACGAGGTAGTGATTCTCAACCTATTTTGTCAAATTTTTTAACATAATCAACTAATGTTTTGTTATTGTCAATACATCATTCACGTATTTGACTGAAATTATTATGTGGATAAACATCAATATTTACTGGGTGTGGATCATCCACAATTTCAATTGAGCCACCGCCAATTGAGTGTGCACGCATCTTAGGTAATTCAATTCCATCAGCTTGTACTCCATGAATTTCCATTGTATTTGGATGTTCAGGAATAGTAGTAACATCCCAAATAACTTGTACATTTCGACCTTCAGCTGCAGAAATGATAGCAGAATCTGTATGGTGTCCTTTACCAGTTAAAGCTAATGAACCATATAAATGTACAGTTAAAGATTTTACAGTCGGATAATATTGAATATATTTTTTCATAATTCGAAAAGGTCCAACAGTATGTGAACTTGATGGTCCTTTACCGATTTTATACATTTCAATTAATGAATCCATAATAATAGTCTGTAACCTTTCTCATGTTGTTTTATCTATTATATATAAACAATCAAAACGGGGGAATAAATAAAAACCAACTACACTTGTAATTGGTTTTAGATGTTCTGATAAGAAAATCTATTCTTTAAATTTTTTAAGTCCAGTACCAGCAGGAATTAAACGTCCTAACATTACGTTTTCTTTTAATCCTTTTAAGTAATCAAATTGATTCTTAATAGCTGCATCAGTTAAGATTTTCTTTGTATCTTGGAAACTTGCAGCTGAAAGGAATGAATCACTATGAGCGGGAATTTCATCAAGTCCATAAATTACGTTTACAGCAGTAATTGGGTGTTGACCATTAACTAATAGTTGGTTGTTTACATTGATGTAATCATTAATATTGATGATTTGACCAATAAAATATTCAGAATCACCAGGGTTTAAAACTTTCATCTTGTTAGTCATTTGACGAATGATGATTTCGATATATTTATCACTAATTTCAATACCTTGTAAACGATATACTTTTTGTACTTCTTTTAATAAGTAATCTCTTGCAGCTTTAATTCCAGCTACACGTAATAACTCATTAATGTTTACAGAACCATTAGTAATCTTGTCTCCAGGACTAACATGGTCACCAACTTTAACTCTAAATACTGCATTTAATGGAGCTTTATATGAAACAACTTCACGAGTTGTATCAGTTTCAACTTCAATAATGTAGCCATCATCAGTTGCAGTTCTTGACATAATAGTTCCATCAACTTCACTAATTAAAGCAATTTCATAATCTTTTGGAGGAATCATGTCGAATAATTGTTTCAAACGTTCGAAACCTTGAGCGATGTTACCACCAGCTGAACCACTAGCACCTCCAGTATGGAAAGTACGTAAGTTTAACTGTGTACCAGGTTCACCGATTGATTGAGCAGCAACTACACCAATTGCAGTTCCGATTTCTATAGGTTTATTAGTTGTTAAATCGTTACCAAAACAGTGACGACAAATACCATTTTTAGCTTTACAGTGAATTGCACTTCTAACCATTACTTTTTCAATACCACAAGCTTCAATTGCTTTAGCAATTTCTGGAGTAATGATTTCATTTGGACCAACTAATTGTTCATTAGTTTTAGGATTGAATATTGCGTCCATACTATAACGGTTTACAATACGGTCATACAATGATTCAATAACAACATTTTCGAAAGTATCAATAATTGCAGAAACTTCTACACCTTTTGTTGTATGACAATCATCTTCAGTAACAATAACTTCTTGTGCAGCATCAACTAGTTTACGAGTCATATAACCAGATTTTGATGTTTTCATAGCAGTATCAGCCATACCTTTACGAGCACCATATGAAGAGTTGTAGTATTCACTAATTGTTAAGCCATCAATGAATGAGTCTTTGATTGGAACTTCGATTGTATCTTTAATAACGTGACCACCAGTTTTACGTTCATAGTTATATGAACGGTTCATAAGACCACGCATTCCTAATAATTGGGTAAATTGTGATACGTTACCTCTAGCACCTGAGTTTGCCATGATAATGACAGAGTTATGAGCATTTGCTGGATCATTCATAATCTTTTCAATGTCATTTGTAACTTTGTCTTTAACATCATTTCAAAGAGTAACTACCTTAGTATATCTTTCATCATCTGTTAATAAACCTTTAGCAAATTGTTTACGGAATTTAGCTACTTGTTTATCAGCATCAACAAAATATTCATATTTGTTGTTGTATGATGGAATATCAAATACTGACATAGTAATTCCACTCTTAGTTGAGTATTTAAATCCTAAGTCTTTAATCTTATCCATTGTTGAAGAAACAATAGCATCAGGATATTTTCTGTGTAGCATTAAAATTAAGTTACTTACTGATTTTTTAGCAAATGGTTTGCTAATTGGTCTTTTGCTAATAACTTCATGGATATTAGTTGTGAAACTAATTAAATCATCTTTGCTTATTAGTCCGTTTATATCATTAACATAGTTGAATGATGCTGGAAGAGCATTGTTAATAATAATCTTACCGATTGTTGTAATGATGATTCCTTCTTTAGCAAAAGTTTTTTCAGGGTAAGCTTTAGTTGAAATTCCAACTACAGATCTTAATGATACAGCACCTAATTGGTATGCTTTTAATGCTTCATTAACATTTGCAAAAATTGTACCTTGACCTTTACCATTTTCAACTTCACTAGATAAATAGTAAATACCAATTAACATGTCTTGTGATGGAGTAATAATAGGTTTGCCATCTTTTGGACCTAAAATATGTCCAGCAGCCATTAAGTCACTACGAGCTTCTTTTACTGAATCATCAGTAATTGGTAAGTGGACAGCCATTTGGTCACCATCGAAGTCAGCGTTGAAAGCAGCACAAGCTAATGGGTGTAAACGAATTGCTTTACCAGCTACCATTTGTGGTTCAAACGCTTGAATACCTAAACGGTGAAGTGTAGGTGCACGGTTTAATAACACTGGACGTTGTTTAATAACTTTACGAACAACATCCCAAATTTGGTCA
>Ga0247610_10004163_pt1 | contig 15554 bp, 1 predicted proteins | sample 174DNAGHGhighgp2_FD_193483 | JGI IMG/M metagenome (GOLD analysis project Ga0247610, IMG submission 193483) | Sheep rumen microbial communities from Palmerston North, Manawatu-Wanganui, New Zealand - 1742 DNA GHGhigh gp2 | ecosystem: Host-associated > Mammals > Digestive system > Stomach > Rumen ... | reverse complement strand
ATTGGGGATTGGGGATTGGGGATTGGGGATTGGGCCCAATCCCCAATCCCCAATCCCCAATCCCCAATCCCCAATCCCCAATCCCCATATGATTTATTTAAATTTATTATTTTTTTGATTTATAAAGAAAATAAATCAATCTTAAAATAAAATAATAAAAAAATTAATTTGATTTTATGATAATTTTTATAAATTAAATTGGACATAGAATAAGAATCCATGATATTATTTATTCTAGTAAATTTAATTTAATAGTGATTAAATATATAAATAATATAATATGATATTTGATAATTTCTTATCTTTATTGATATTTATTTGAGGCATTTGATTTTTTAAAGGAAAAATCATCAGATTCTGGCTCTGGCTCTGGCTCTGGTTCTGGAGTAATTTTTATTTCAATTTTATCTTCTTCTCCAATGATTTTATATAAACTAAGACTTTGTCCAACAGTTAATTTATATTTTTCAAGTTGATTTTTAATTAATATATCTAAATTATCTAATTTTCCTATTTTTTCTTCCCATAAATCCTGTCTAGTTAATTCATAGTATAATTCTCTTTTTTCATCAATTTCAACTTCTTCTCTTTGACCTACTAAATATCTAGATATATATCTTCTTAAAGCTGCAGCTAAATCTTTAATAGTATAATATTTTTCATTTTTATTATTTGCAATCTCTTTTTTTATTTTTTCAACTGTGTCTGATTTGATCTCTTTTTGATATTCTATATTTAGTGTTGTGCATAAATTTTCAAAGCATAAATGCTCTATATAAAAGAAAATATTCATTAATTTATTTATTTTAAAATCTTTCCCAACTCCTTTTTCAGAAAAGAAATCTTCACAATCATTACTTAATTTCAAATATTTGGGATGATCTTTTAAAATAGGAGATATTTTCTCTTCACTTTTAAAATTATTGTTTAATAAATAAAATATTATTAAATTTAAAGAGCTAAAAAATTTTGAAAAATCATATTTTTGGTTCTCGTCATCTTTTATTAAATCTGAAATATATTTTAAAATTGTATCTTTTTCTGCTGTATCTAAATCTTTTTGAGGGTATTTTTCATAAAATTTAATAAGAGTATCTGATTTTCCTCCTCTAAATCCTTCTCCCCAAAATACCATAAAATTTAATTTATCTACATTATCAAATAAGCATTTTCCAGGCAATATAATATCACCTAATTCTTCTTCTATTGAAGTATAATCAAATATAAATGAATTATATTTTAAATAATTAATTTTTCCGTTTTCATTAAAAATATTCCTATTTGAAAAAGAATAAAGTATTTCATCAAAATCTCTAAATTCAGATTTCCCAAAATTATTAATTAATAATGCTTCATTATTTGCTTCTTGGACAGGCACTTTATTCTTTAAGTTGTCAATATAATAATTTAAGCTTCTATTTTGAATTTCAGAATTTATTATTGGCTTTAAAAAATTATTTTGCCAATCTATAAAACATTGATATGCTGCTGCTAAATAAATTCCAAATCCTAATTCCCCATCATCATTTAAAAAATAGATTAATTTATCACTTTCTTTAAATTCTTTTGGGGTCATATTTTCTCTACATTTATACTTTATTGCATATTTTTTAATATGATTATTCCATAAATTTATAAAACTTTGTAATTTTTTTTTAAAATTAGAATCTTTATATATATCTTCATCTTTAATCGAAATTTTTTTAGCATTATTTCTAGATATTTGACAAGAATACTTTTCAATCATATAATTTGTAAATTCATTGAATTCTTTTAAATATTTTAACTTTTTTGGCTTACTATCAGCTGATAAATATTGATTCAATAAAGGATATTTTGAAGAACATTCTTTTTTTGGACCAATCATTTTTATTAAATCATTTTTTGTCCTATATTTTGTATATGTAAAATATTTCAAATATGGATATTCTTCCTCTTTATATATATCCTCACTTGGTTGAATTATTTCACTTATTATTGTTTTTAAATTATATGAATCTAATCCTAAATTATCTTCATTATTTTTTAAATATTCCTTTTCATATTCAGGATATTCTTTAATACAATTATTTATTAACTCTTCTACTTTTAGTTCGAATTCTTCCCTTTCTTCTTGCTTGGTCATTATTTTACACTCTTTTATTAGATTAGATAATCTTTTGAATATTAAATTCAAAAATATTTGAATAAAAGTAATATTTTTGGCTTCTAGTGCTTCTTTTAATAATTCCCAATCATTTTGCATAATTTCAAGACAAGTCATTTTTTCATGGAGAGCAATTTCTTCTAATTCTTTTTTTGATATATAATTCAAACAATTCGCATAAAATAAATGATTGTAAATTAAGAAATTAAGCAACCTATAAGAAATTTGACTCATTTTTCTTATATTTTTGTCTTTTTTCAAAAATAGACTTTTTGAAATTTTATTTAAGCCAAAACTAGAATTATCTAATATTGGTTGAATAACTTCTTTCCTATATTCTTCTAAAGTTTTATTTGGAATATTTTCATCTATTTCATCGTATAATTTCATTTGCTCTTTTTTTTGTCCAGGATCTTTGAAAATTCTGTAATGTCCTTGCCTTAAAACCATTCCATGGTTTGGTGCACCTCTTTCAGGAATTTTTTTTTCCCCATAACCAATATATTCTTTGCATTCTGGGCATTTAAAAACAAATCCTTGAGTTGGAAAGCCGCAGGGACCTATTGAATAATAAAAGCCACAACTACAAACATAGCATCCTGTATCAGCAGGTAAATTTAAAAGATGATCTTCAATTAACAAAAATGAATTTACTTTAATATTATCAATATTATCATTTCCTGGAATATATGATTTTTTTAAATTTTTCAAGCATTTGCTATTAAATAATGATGAATATAATAAATTACTATCTCCTTTAATATCTAAAGTTTGAGCACACAAACGGAAACCAAATAAAATAATTTCAAATAATTCTTGATTCAAAACTTTTTGTTTATTCTCAATCAATGGCTTTATTTTTTTATTATATTTTTCATAATCAAAAAATAATGATAATAATTTAATTAAATTATCATTAAGTATTTCATTAGTTTCCTGTTTATTATTAATAAACATTGAATTGCATAAAGTTAAATATTGATTATATTCTGTTTTTATATTTAAGTAATCTTTAAAACCATAATTAGATATTATTTTATTGATTGATAAAGAAATAAAGATATCTAATTCATTTTCTTTAATGAAATTTATTAAGTCATAATTTTTAAAATTATCTTTTTGATATTTTTCGAAATTTGTTTTTTCATTAATATATTTTTGATAATCTTTCTCATTATCCATAGGTAAAAAGCAATATGTCAAAAAAGATTCTTCTTTAATATTAAATTCATTTTGAAAATCAGTAATAAAATTAAATCCATTATTTTCAAAATTAAAATGTTTCATTATTTCCCAATTTCTATCACTAAAATTAAAAAATAGTTTAAAAGTATAAATTTTAATTATTTTTCTAAAATTATTTTTATTAGTCCCAACCAAAGTATTTATTATTTCCGATATATTTCCAATATCAGATTCATTATAAATAATGTTAACAAATTTAAACAAATATATCTTTATATAAGTTATGGAATATAATTTGCACAAACGTTCATTTGTTATTTCTTTTTCTTTATTATATAATATTTTTTCAAGAAATTCAAGGCATTCATTAAAAATTTCCAAAGGTAAATTATATAAAATATTTATTTTCTTCGTTTTGTCTTTACAATAATTTTCAAAATATTTTAGATTTTTATTATCAGAATTATTTTCAAAATTTAAATAAGGAATATTGTCAAAGAATCTTAGTATTTCATATTCAAATGAATTAATGATTAATTCATCTAAATAATCGATTTCTTTACAATTATTAAATAATTCTTTTTGTTTAGTATTTAATTGGAGATTAGCTAAATTCTTTTCCATTTTTTCTGGAATGCAGCTTATAAATACTGCAGATTTTATTAATTTGGAACTATAATATAATATATTTTTATCATTTAAAATATATTTTAATATTTTTAATCTAAATGATTCATTTAATGATTTTTTATATTCATTTTCTAATATAAAGGCTATTAATTTTCCATAATTGTTATACTTTCCTATTAAATTAATTAATAAATCATATAAATTATTTATATTATCAATTAATTCTATTTCTGTTTTTGAAGTCATGTTTGGGGTTTCATGAGAAAAAAATTCTATTAAATTTATAATATTTTCATTTGTATTTATATTATTTTTATAAAAGAAATCAATAATGGCTAAAAGCTCTTGCAATGAGAAAATTTCTTTAGAGTTTAATCTTAAATTAATATTAATTTGTAATGCTTGATTCAAAATATCTTTATTGGTATTTAATAATTCGAAAAATTCATTAGAATTAACTTTTTTATTTGTATAAATTTGTTCTTTTGAAGTAACCATTGTAAAAATAGATTCAATAACATAAAAAAATGGTGTATTAACAATTGAGCTAAGTTTATGATTTGGAGAATAATCATATTTTAATTTTTTTTTTAATATTATATCATTAATTTGCTCATATAACTCTTCAATTAACTTATTTAATTTTGAAAATATTTGTAAAATAATTGTTATTTCATCTGAATAAGCTTCTATCCAATTTATTACATTTGAAAATATTTCAATATTTTCTTTATTTTGAAGTTGTAAACTTTCTTTTGCTCTTAATGAATATAGTAAATTTAAAACTTTTTTAAGTGTAAAAACATTTTGGGATATTTTTGATTTATTAATATGCTTATCAATAAATATTGTATAATAATCATTTAACAATAGATTATAAAAAATATTCAATTCATTTCCATTCAATTCTTTAATTATTTCTGAATATAGTTTGTCTTTTTTAAATTCTAACATTGTTGTTTGAGTATATTTTCTTAATTTATTATAATAATCCTCTTCTAATTCATTTGTACTTTGAGATGTCCTTATATTTCTTTCGTTTTTTTTATAATTTAAATAATTTTCATTTCTAAATTTTTTTATTAATGATTCAATACATGTTTTCATTCCAGGTAATATTAAACCTAAAGTTATTTCCAACTTTTTATTAAAAGATTGAGAATTCATAAAAACAAAATTTTCTAAATAAATTTTCAGTATTTTTGAAATTAATTTTTTAATTATTTTTTCATTCAAATCTATATTATTTATATTCAATATTAATCTGATATTATTATTTTCATTATTAATAATTTGATCTTCGTTTATATTGGTTTCTCCACTGTTATAATTATTTTCATTTTTATTCTCATCATCATCCATATCATTATTATCATTATAAAAGAATAGTAAAGAAGAAAAGAAATGATCTTTTTCAGCTTTATAATAAAAGGATTTTAATAACTTAGTATAAGATATAGATAAATGTCTTATAATAACACCTATGATATCAATATCAGCTTGATTTATAGCATTTTTTTCTTTAAATATCTTTGTTATAATATCTTCTTCTTCATTTTTTATTTGTTTTAATAGACATTCATTAATAGCTTTTCTTAATTCTTTTTCTTTAGAAATATATTTAATTAATTTATTAATATAATTGTGGGCATTTATATCACCTATTGAAGATGATATTTCATAATTCATACAACTTAATGATAAGTAAAAGTTATTAATTAATTCTTCATCCAAATCCAAGCAATTTTGAAATAATTCCTTTTTATTCATTTTAATTATTTCATCTAAAGAGCATTTACAATTTCCATTCAAATCATCTACAAATATTTGATAATATTCAGATAAATGAGAAATTGTTTCTTTAAGGATTTTTTTATCTATTTTTTCTTTTTCTACAGAATTATTTTTTTCATCATTTACATTTTGATTAAAAATTCTAATTAAATGAATAATAAAAATAAATATTTTTTGTGATTTATTTTCTTCTTCTTTTTTCTGAGATAATAAATCTTTTTCCTTATTTTTTATAAAAAATTGAATATAATTCAAAAATGTACCTTCATTAGGCCTAAATCTTATTAAACAAACCTTTTTTTTGTCATCTCTATAAAAATCATCAATTAATTCTTCAAATTCATTTTCAGTTTTTAATGAACTTATTTTTATTTGGAATAAATTGTCATTAGTAATTTTTCCGAATTTTTTATTGTTGATTTCTTTGATTTCTTTAATTATATCTAAATTTCCTGTAAAAGTATATATAACATTCTTTTGATAAGTCATAGATTTCAAAAATTCACTTAAATTATTATGCTTACCTTGATTATATGCATTCATTATCCTAGTTGTTAAATCATTTCCATTTTTATCTATATTATCTTTATATTTATTTTTAAATCCATTAAATTTAAGGCAAACTAAGATATCTTGTGGTAATGTCAATGCAATTTTAGATATAATTTTTTCAAAAATATCTTCATCTCCTTGTTGCTCTTTATTTAATTGGAAAATAATTCCTCTTATTTCTTCCAAATCAAAATTTATAAAAATATTTTTTAGATCATAGTTAATTCCTTTATAAATTTTTTTATCATAATTTATTAAATCTGTTAAAATTTCATATATTATTTTGGAAGTTTTTATATATTTTTCTTCTAATAAATATTCAAAGGAAATTATTTGCTTTTCAAATCTATTCAAGAAAGGAGGTTCTTCTTCATCTATTTGTTTTTCATCAACTATAACTATACATTTAAAGTTTTTATCAACCAAAGAAAAAGCATTAGTTGATGAACCAATTGCAATACGGGCATAATTTTTTTTACCAACTTCTGTAAAATTTTGATTGAATAGATCATATAAAGCTGGATAAATAGGCTCGAAATTTTTCAAAATTAATATTTTTCCCTGTTCCATATGAAGTTGGATTTTATTCAATATTTTCAATGAATATTCCTCACTCTGAATATCATTAGGAAATTTGGAGCCAACATATAAACTATAATCTTTCTCTAAATCTAACAAAATTGATGATATTATAAATGTACTAACTGAAGATTTTGAAATAACAAGCAAATATCTACTTTTTAAATCATTGATATTTTCTTTTATTCTAGAAACCACATCAAATTTCTTAATTACTTCACAATTAGCATTATTTTTACTATAAATATCCTTAATAACTTCAAGAGATGTTTGATAATCGGAATCATCAAATTGCAATCCTCCGAAATTTCTTTCAATACTTATAGTTGCAATTTTGACAAAATTATCTTCCACTATTTTACCGGAATTATAATAATCAATAGTTAATCTTGCAGCATTTTTTATAAGATGATAAAAATCACGATTACCATGAAAATCTTTTTTCCCATCATCACTATGATTCATTATTAAATAATTTTTATAATCAAAATATGTAACTCCAAGATTTTTATAAAAAGATGTATATAACTCACCTATTTGATTATTATAAGATTTTCCAATTGTTAATGCAGTTTCTTCTGTATCTTCTTTTTCTGGATCTGGAATAGATAAAAACATACCTCTATTCATTTTAGAAGCATCTAAGGTCCAATTAGATATGCCAACAAATGCAACTTTTAATTCCTCTTCCTCTTCTTTTTTGTCTTCATTTTCTATTTTATTTTCCTTTCCATCTTCTTTTGTTTCTTTATTTATAGCATTATTATCTTCACCTTCATCTTCTTTTTCTTCTTCTTCTTCAACTTCATCTTCATCTTCATTTTCATCTTCTTTTTTGTCTTCCTTTTCATCAATCTTTTCATTTTTATCTTCTTTTTGGTCATACTCTAATTGTGAATGAATTACTTTAAGAGGGTTATTTGGTGAATGTTCTGCAAGGCCCATTTCATCAAAGAAAATCATTGATATATTATTTTTTCTATTTTCTTTACTTAAATTTTTTAATTTGTTCTTTGCTTTTTGGAAAACATTTAAAACTCCTTTGGATGTACTAGCCATAGAACCTTGATAAGAATTTAAAATTATTTTAGGATATTGCTTAAAAAGTTCATTATTTGATGAACTGCCTTTCATTGCTTTATTAATTAATTGAACACTTAAGGATTTACTACAACCAGGCTTTCCTACTATAAATATTGGTACTTTGTTATTTATTGCAATAAACAATGAAAATATATTATCTAATAAAGCCCTATTTTTTGCTATTCCTGCTTCAAGTTCTATATTCTTTATAATATATGATTCCTCATTTTGAGGTATATTTAAGAAATCTTGATTTTCAAAAAAAGGATGAAATTTTGTTAATATATCATTCATCTTTTCTCTAAATTCTTTTCTTGTTGCATTATCTGTTATACGTAAATAATAGCATGAAAAAACAGATAAAATAATAGAATAAATTTGTAAGCATAGCTCATTTAGTCCTTTCTTAGGATTATCATTTCTATTAGAATTGGTATTCATTTCTTTTTTTTTTTTTAAATAATTAAAAAAGAATTCATAGAAAATATTAAATCTTCTAATTTCTCTTAAAGAAACAGAAGATTTGCCATTTTTTTCTCTTATGAATTTCTGTGCACTAGAAATCATTTTTTTTGCAAATTGATGAATTTTTGTGAAATCTTCTTCATTCATGTTTCCTTTATTTTCTTCAAATAATCTTTGAATTGGCTCTAAAATAATACTTTCTATATATTTTTTTTCATCATCTCCTTCTACATTTCCAAAATCAAAAACAAAATTTAATAAAGAATGTGGTAATGGATTAACAGTATAAACCAAAGTACTTTTTGATGATTTTTTCAATTTTTCAATTTGTTTTTGATTTAAATATTTTTTTTCTTTATGTGCATCATTAAGATCAAGACCAGCCTTTTGTTTTAAATTATTTTTTTCATGTCTATAAGGATTGCAAGCTGCGATGAAAACAATATTTGAAGGAATTTTATTTCCTTGATAAGTACGCTTACACATAATTTCACTAATTAAACCCATTGATTTACATGTATTTATTTCATCAAAGAATACCCAAATTTTTTTTGGAATAAAAATTTGACCTTTTTTTTCAAATTTAGATTTTTCTTTCTTTTCTGATTTAGTCAATATTTTAGCTTCCTTTATGACTTTTTTTATAAAATATATAATGTCTTTATCACTTATTCCAGCATGAATATTTAATATTTTCAATTTATTTTCTCCTCTATTAAGCATTTCTGACAATTTTCTAATAAGAGAAGTTTTCCCACATCCCGTTTCTCCCATCATTATTATTGGAATATTTGCTCTTATTCTTAATAAAATAAGAATCATTTTAACAAAATTATCTGCAGTGAAAACATATGTTCCAGTTATTTCTTCCAGTGATTTTCTAGTATTTGTTGGATCTTTTTTCACAGGGTTAGGAATATCTAAGATATCTTTTAATTTTTCAAGGAATTCCATAGGTTTATAATTGTTATAATCAGGGATATTAGTATAAGATGTATTATTTAAATGCTCATAATTCAATAATTTGAAAAGATTAATATAATCAGGATCATTTCTATTCTTATTTGTTATAATACTAAATCCCTCTCCAGTCCCTTCATGAAAAAATAATAATGAAAGCTCAATTTGATTAAAAGAAATTACATCATGTTTATCTTGGGCAAGGCTTTCAATTGCCTTTTCAGTATCCTTACTTTCATCATATACTCCTCCAAATATTTCTTTATGTGTCTCATTTTGACTTTCTATTAATTTTGTAAAAGCGCCTTCAGTAAAATGTCTAGTAATTTTAATAAAACTTTCTATTATAAAAGATCTGATTTTATCGTCATGTGTTTTAAATTCTTTTCTTCTATATGCATTTAGATGATAACTTTGATTAAATTTTATAAATTGAGATGCTAAAACATCAATAAATGATTTTATCTGATAATAATTTGGTAAATCAATCCTTCTTTTTATTTCTTTAAAAATTAATTTTTCGCATACTTCCTGACTTAATATTTCTGCTTTTTTCATAGTATCATAATACATAAAATCTCTTGGAGTAATGCCTTCAATATATAAATCATTATTATCAATTAGTCCTTCATTGAAAGCTTTTAAATAATTAGAGACAATTTGAATATTATTTTTAATATCTTTAGGTACTATTAATTTGGGTAAAGATTTAATAAAATATTTTTTCATAGGAAATAGTTTTAATAATGAGAATTTATTAATAAAATCAATAAATCCATTTGGAATTTCGATTTTTATTTCTATTTCTTTAGGTAAAAAAAAAATATCTTCATTTTGCCCATATAATTTAGTTATTAAAATAGAAAATAAGAATTCAGTCATAAGTTCAGTCTGATCAGTATCATATAAATCTAAATGAATTACATTTATATTGTTGTTTTTTTTCTTTTTTTTTTCAATTTTTTTTTGTAATTTTTTTAATCTTTTAATTACATCTTGCCTATTGAATACTCCTCCAAATGGGAAATGAAAATAATTTTTATTTTTATTTTCAACTTCTAATTTAATTTGAGTTGACTTTCCTACTCCAGATTTATCCGATGAAATAACTTCTACTTTCTTTTCATCGTTACCCTTTTCATCATCAATTTTAAGTTTTTCTATTTCTCTTTTTAAATTTAAAGGTTTTTTATATTTTAATGATTCTAAACTCTTATAAATATCAGTTTCTTTACTTGTATAGAGTATGATCAAACAAGATTCCATATTTTTATATTCTTTATTCATAAGCTCACTTAAATATTCAAATAATATACTTTTTTTATCAAATTCCAATAATTCTATTCCACCAATGATAAAGCAAGAATTAAATTTGCATAGAATAGCTCTATACAAAAATGCAATTATTTCTTCATTCGTAGTTTCTTTATTGCATAATAATATAGTTTGAGCAACTGGAATATTATTTGTAAGATGCTTATATATTTGAAATAAATAGATTTCTAATTGATTACTTTGATTACAGTAATATAGATAGAGTCCATTATATTTAGTCTTTTGATTTATTAAAGTATCTTTATAAATATCTTCTAAAGTTAAATCATATTTTAATAATGTTTTTCGTAAATAATTCTCACTATTATCAATTAAATCTTTATATATATTTCCAGTTTTTGTATATTCAAAATCTTTTAATTTTTGTGAAATTAAATTATTAGAAAAATATCTTAAAAAGGGTAAAATTTTATCTTTTTCTATTTCATTTTCTTTTTTATTTAAACAATTATATATCAAATTAAATTGCCTACCATAAATAAATCTAATTAATGGACTCTCTTTATAAGCTTTTATTTTATTTTGCTTAACTTCATCTAATATTGAATTTAATTTTAATATAATATCTTGATAATTAGGGTTCTCTAAAGTGAATCCTTCAAATTCTGTTTCCAAATTGTATATTTTTATTTTAATTGTTATATCTTCTGGATATCCAGATAAATATATCTTATGTAATAAATTATCTATGCTATATATTTCAGAAACTTTGTCAATAAATTTTTTATTCTTTTCTTGTTGTTTGGACTCACCTTCTACATTTTTTGTTAATTGGGCACGGTCTCTTAATTTAAAAAGTTCTTCTAAATCTATATCTTTAGATTCTTTTTTTGAATCATAATAATTACCATGAAAAAAATTATTATTTATATTTGTTAATGTAAATTTAGAATTTTGACATAAAAATCCTATTATTTGCCTTGACGCTTCTGATTTATCCATATTTTCTAATGCATTTTTAATTTCTGAATAGTTATTAAAATATTTAATGAAATATAGCTCTATTCCATCTTGTTCTTTGATTAAATCAATAAACAATGAAATTGCATCTAAATCTTTTCTATTTTTAATAGTTTTCTCATCTCCTAAATTATTCATAAGCTCAACACATTTTTCAAAGTCTAATATGTCATTTGTATTTAAAAATTTATCATCCATTTCTCCTACAATTTCTTGCAGATTTCTACAATCTTCAACTTTTGTTTTCAGCAAAAATGGAATTGAGTCAATATTTTTTTCTAATTTTAATAAAACATTTAAATAATTATCTTTATTATTATTATCTTCTCCTGATACATCAATATTAATATGACAATTGTTTAATTGTTCTATTGCATCAAGAATCAAATTTTCTTCAGTTTTTTCTAAATTATTTATTATATTTTCTATTTGTTTAGAGAAGTCAGTTACTTGTAACTCTGTCTTTTTTATAAATGAAGAAATTGAAGAAGCTATATTTTGTATATCATCCTTTTTGGATAATATAATCATACTTTTTACTATTTTATTTTTATTATATTCTTCCTTTATATCATCTTTAAAAATTTTTATTAAATAATCAACATCATCATCAATTCCATTTTTTTTCTTCCCTTTAATTGTATTAATGCATAAATCCAAAGTATTTGACTCTAATGAATAAATACCTTTTGAAGAAAAAATTTTAATCATATCATTAAATGCTAATTCTGTTTCTTTTATGCAAAGTTCATCATCATTTTTATATTTTTCTAAATATGCTTGATATATATTCATAAAAAAAGAACTTTTTTTTCTTAATGACCTTATTTCAGCTTTAGCTTTAAATTTGCTTATTAATTCATCATAATTCGGTTTATAATTTTTATAACAATTCAAAAAACCATTTTTGATATCAAAAATCATTTTTCTTAATATCAAAATATTATCTTTTTCTTTTTTTTTAAGGAATTGAGCTAAATCACTTTCCATTAATTCCAAATCTTTGAGAATAACATTTATTGTCTTGATATATTCATCAAGAATATTTTTAAGATTTTCAGATTTTTCTGAATCATTTAGACAAATTAGCATTAATCTATTATTTAATTCATTTTCTTTATTATTAGAATAAAATGAGTTGATATCCTTATATAAGACATCTCCATTTAATATATTATTATATAATTCCTCCATTAATTGATTTGATGATGCAATATAATTGATATTCCTATATTCATTATGAGTTATATATCCTGCATCTAATAAACCTTTAAACATTAAGAGATTTTCTCTTTTTTCCTCTACCCAAAATTTATCTTTCTCAATAATATATTTATCTATATTTTCTAATAATTTTAATCTTAAATCTTCGCATTCCTCAATTAAATTTACTAATATTTCTGGATTATCATTATTAGGATTCTCTAAGAAAAAATTAATAATAATATTCTTTGTCGATTCTGAAATTGCAGCTTTATATTTGGATAACAATTTTATATATATTTTGTTGACAGTTTCGAAATTTATTTTTTCTTGAATATTTTTTATTAAAAAATTATCTATATCATATTTTTTTTGATCAGAATAAAAAATTAATTGGATTAAGTCTTCTTCAAAAGTTTCATATTTTTGGTCATTAAAGCCTTCAAATAAACTAATAAATTTATTTTGCATAAATTTTAATGAATTTTTGTTGAATTCTCTTTGAATTTCATTTTTACTTATATCTAATAAAATAAATAATTTATTAAAATCCTTTAAATCATTTACTAAATTTGTTACTTTCTCAATAAATTTGTCTTCGTCTTTTTTGAAATTAATATTTTTCCATTTTTTAGAAAATTCTTCATTAATTGAAGAAATATCAATTCCATCAATTATTGTTAGTTTATTTTTTCTTTTATTAAAATCTTCATCTTGATTAATGAAATCTAATATATCATTGTTATTTAATTTATGGTTTTCACAAAGATATATAAATGTCTCATAAATAATAGTATTCATATCTTTAATCTTAAAATCACTATCGCTTTTTAGAGATTGGATGATATTCTTTAAATAAAATAAATTATTTAAATTTTCTTTTTCATAAAAACGAATATATTTCTCAATTAATTTTGAGTCAAATATGATGAATATTTTTTTAATTGCATCATGTTGCTCTTTTATTAAATCTATATATAACTTTGATATTTCTTCTAAATTATCATTTGTATTTGGGACTACAAAATTATCTAAATTAATATTATTCTTATTTTTTCCTTTACCTTTAGAACCTTCTTTTTTATATAATTCTACAATTTTTTTGAAATTATTTTTAATTATTTGAAGTAATTCATAAATATCCTTTGTATATGATAATGATATATATACTTGACTAAAATCAGTTAATACATTTATAAAATTTTCAAATTGTTCTAAAGTTAATTTTAGATCTTGAAATAATTCTTTATTAGTATATAATCCTGTATATATATCTTCTTTAAGGTCTTTATCTTTTAATAAATTTGTAAGTTCATCCTTATCGAATAAATAATTATAATACAAAATTATAGAAAATAGTTTTATTCTACATTTTTTCTTGTTTTCTTCCTCCTTTATAAAATCTAGAACTTTTTGAGGTTCTTTTTTTAATACATTTAGAATATTTTTAATTTGCTTTATTTTAATTGGAGATAAACTTTCTGGATTATCAATTTTATTATAGTTAAATTCCATTAAATGATTATAAGTAACTGCACAACTAAAGCATTCCAAAAAAATAATTAAATAAAAAGAAAATGGATATTTTTTATCTAATTTATTAAGCATTTTATGAGTCGATAAAATTAGATCTTCATTTTCATTTGTTCTTTGATTTAACTTTAAAATTTTTCTTAATAAATGAATATAAAATTCAAATTGTTCTTGAAGTGAAAAGCTAAAATATAAAGGAATTTTATCTTTTTTATTCTGATATGATTTAAATTCAAAATCATATAAAAATGCATCTTTGGTAAAATCATCTATAACTATTTTTGTTTCAAAATTTTTATTTTTTTCTTTATCTTTAAGTTTAATAATAGCTACAATATTTTTTTCTTTTTTTATATTGGATATTTTAAAGCAATATATTGTATAATAATAATTATTTTCACCAAAAGAATATTTATCTTGGAATTTTATTTCTAAATCTGATGCAAATTTAGAATTATCAAGTTGGATTTCCACTTCATGATTTTCTAAATGGTTTTCAATAAAATAAGCATGCATTATTTCTTTTCTTTCCTTTTTTTCTTTGATTTGTTTCTGGCTTTTATTTTTCTCCGAATCGTTTTGGACCTTTTCTTTCTTTTTCTTTTTTTCATCATCTTTTTGGGCTTTTTCTTGTTCTTTTTCTTTTTCTTTATCTTTCTCTTTTTCTTTTTTATCTTTATCTTTCTCTTCTTCTTTATTCTCCAATATTTTAATTTCGTTTTTGGGCTCTTCTTGGTTTTGGCTTTGTATTTTTTTTTCAGCTTCTTCATTATCATTTTCATTTTTTTCTTCTTTGACCTCTTGAGGTTCTTGATTCTTCTTTTGTTCTTCTTGATTTTGAGCATTTTCATCTATCTTATTTTCTATGTTTTCTTTATCATTTTCCTTCTCTTCTTCTTGTTTATCTGGATTTTTCTCTTTATCATCTTTTATTTCTATAATCTTATTTTTGGGCTCCTCCATAAATCAAAATAATTTTTTTTAATTAAGTACTAAATTTTCCCAAAAATAATAATTATGATTATTTTAAAATAAAATAATTAATTTATCATTTAGATATTTTAAAAAATATGCTTGGGGATTGGGGATTGGGGATTGGGGATTGGGGATTGGGGATTGGGCCCAATCC
>Ga0247610_10004162_pt1 | contig 15557 bp, 8 predicted proteins | sample 174DNAGHGhighgp2_FD_193483 | JGI IMG/M metagenome (GOLD analysis project Ga0247610, IMG submission 193483) | Sheep rumen microbial communities from Palmerston North, Manawatu-Wanganui, New Zealand - 1742 DNA GHGhigh gp2 | ecosystem: Host-associated > Mammals > Digestive system > Stomach > Rumen ... | reverse complement strand
ATGTAATTTTCTACACATTAAAACAAGGAGAAAAAAAAAATGGCTAAACTTAAATGGGACCAGATTGGAGAAAGATTCTTCGAGACTGGTATTGATCACTGTGCCCTTTACCTTGGTTCTAATGGAACCTATCCTCAGGGCGTAGCTTGGTCAGGAATTACCGGTGTCACCGAGACACCCGAAGGCGCAGAGCCTACCGACAAATATGCAGATAACATCAAGTATGTTACTCTTTATTCTGCAGAGACTTTCAAGGGAACAATCAAGGCATTCACTTATCCTGATGAGTGGAAGCAGTGTAATGGAGAGACTGTTGTTAACGGCGTAACCGTAGGTCAGCAGTCCAGAAAGAGCTTTGGTCTTGCTTACAGAACCATCGTTGGTAACGATGCTGATGGAAACGATCATGGATACAAGCTCCACCTCGTATATGGTTGCCAGGCATCACCTTCTGAGAGAGATTATCAGACTGTTAACGACAGCCCTGATACTATCGAGTTCAGCTGGGAGTTCACAACCACTCCTGTTGCTCTTGCAACAAAGGTTGGAGGCAAGGAGCTTAAGCCTACCTCACTTCTTACCATCGATTCTCGTAACTTCACCGAGACCTCTGCAAAGGTTAAGCTTACTACGCTTGAGAATGCTCTCTTCGGAACCGATGCTGATCCTGAAGATCCTCAGTCTGAGGCTACAGATCCTTATCTTCCTCTTCCTGATGCAGTTCTCTCAATGCTTGCTTAAGCGAAAATTTCAAAATGGTTTTAAGGGGCTGACTAATAACGGTTGGCCCCTATTTTTGTGCTTTTAGAAAGGAGCGAATTATGTACATTAAAACAATCGAGTATAAGGATTATTCCGGAAACATGAGGAAGGAAGACTTCTTCTTTAATCTTAGCAAGGCTGAGATTATGGAAATGGAGCTTTCGAAAGATGGCGGTTTCGACCAGTGGATCACCAGAATAGCAAATGCTCAGAACACACCTGAGCTCATTAAGCTTTTTAAAGAGCTTATTCTTATGTCTTATGGTGAGAGATCACTTGACGGTAAGTCGTTCATCAAGAAAGATCCGGTTACCGGAAAACTTCTTCGGGATGAGTTTGAGCAGACCGCAGCATATCCTGTTCTTTTCATGGAACTTGCTACAAACACCGAAGCTGCAACCGAGTTCATAAACAAAGTTATACCCGAAGATGCTGCTGAAGCTATCGAGAAAGCGAAAGAAGATGGCAGCTTAGATGAGGCTACATCGAAGATCTATCCTCTGTCTAAGTAAAGATATTTCCAAGAATCCCTGTGCTATACGAAAGCGCGGGGGCTATCACGGAACCGCTTTCCGTCTCCTTTCCACGGTCAGATGGCTTCCGCTCTTTCATATAGTGCAGGGATTCTTATTAAAAAGGAGATCTATATGAGCAACATTTACATCGAAAGGTCTCCAGATTACTTGGAGCATCATGGAATTTTAGGACAAAAATGGGGAGTTCGACGTTATCAGAATCCTGATGGAAGTCTTACGGCAGAAGGAAGAAAAAGATACGGCGATATATTAACTCCAGATCAAATGAAAAACATGATTAAGAGTTACAATATTCGCACTGGCTCCAATAAGAAAATTAATAAGCATACCGTGTTTAAAACCAAGCGCGGTTTATATGACTACAAAGGTAGAAAACTCGACGATAATACGGATGTTGATGATCCTGGTCTTCAGAATATTAAGAAGTCTAAAGCTGATAAAAAAGCAGAAAAAGAAGCAGCAAGAAAAGCTGAAATGGAGGCTAATAAGAAAACGCCTACCAATAAAGACTTCAGAAAAATGACCGATGAAGAATTAGCGGCTACTGTTCAGAGAATGAGGAACGAAGCCGAATTTATGAGATTGGATTCCCAGATAAATCCTAAAAAAGTGTCCATCGGTAAAGAAATGGCTAATAATCTCAGAGACAATTTGGTTAAAGACATTCCTGCTGGATTAAGTGGTTTGGTTAAGAACTCTATACAAAATCTTGCAACGCAGCAAGATAAAGGTGGTGGAGACAAAGGGAATAACGATTCGGATAAATCGAATAACAAATCAAATAATTCCTCTAATTCTTCTAATTCTTCCAAACCGTCAAATACCGGTAAATCGAATGAATCTAAACCTTCTGGATCAGTATCATCCGATAAATCTACGTTTTCGAATCTGTTTGGGGATAAGGATTCAAATCTTGCTTATAACATGGGTAAGTCTGTTAGTGAAATTTCCAATGGCATAAGAAACATGAAATCTGATGTAAAGGAAAGCTACGACAAAGGAAGAAACTATGTTCAAACTAACAGATCAAATATGCTGGAAAAGGCTTTGAACGATGCTGGATTTAGTGATTCTAGAAGTTCGAAAGCTTATAACGCTATAAAGGCAGTAAGTGTCGGTGCTATATCGCAGGGTAAAGGATCTAAATATGATACGCAAGATTTCTGGAATAATACGGTAAAGAGTGTTTCGAATTCGTATTATGAAGCCGAAGGTGAACGACTTATGAGAGACTGGGGGCTTAAAGGCCTAGATGAAAGCGACAATTGGCGAGATGATTTCAAACCTAAAAAGTATAACTAAGAAAGGAATAAATTCAAAATGAGTTTGGCAGAAAGACTTCAGCATGGATGGAACGCCTTTCTTGGGAGAGACGGCCCCTACCAGAATTATAGGAATTATGGTGAAGCATATTATACAAGACCTGATCGAGTAAAATTTACAGCTGGTCATGAGAGATCGATAATCAATGCTGTATACAATCGTATAGCAATAGATGCATCTACAATAAACATAAGACATGTGGTTACCGATGAAGATGGAAGGTATAAATCCGAAAAGAAAAGCGGATTAAATGAGTGCCTTTCTTTATCAGCTAACAAAGACCAGAATGGTCGTCAGTTTATGCAAGATGTTGTTATGTCTCTACTTGATGAAGGATGTGTAGCCATAGTTCCGATAGATACCACGTCAAATATTACAACCGGTTCATTCGATATCGAATCTATGAGAGTTGGGAAAATTGTTCAGTGGTATCCGGATCATGTTCGTGTAAAAGTATACAACGACCGTAAAGGTCATGAAGAAGAGATAACGCTTCCTAAAGCTTCGGTTGCTATAGTTGAAAATCCGTTTTATTCAGTAATGAATGAACCGAGCTCAACAGCTTCAAGACTTATGAGGAAACTTCTTTTATTGGATACGATTGACGAACATAATTCTACAGGAAAACTGGATATGATCATTCAGCTTCCTTACATTATTAAAACTCCTGCTAGAAGACAGCAGGCGGAAAATCGAAGAAAAGACATAGAGCTTCAGTTATCCAGTTCCAAGTATGGAATTGCATATACAGATGGTACTGAGAAAATTACCCAGCTTAATAGATCAATAGATAATAACATGATTGAACAGGTTGAGTATTTTACGAACATGCTGTATAGCCAGTTAGGGATAACTCAAGCTATTATGGATGGTTCTGCGGATGAAAAAGTAATGCAGAATTACTATACGAGAACCATTGAACCTATTGTGTCGGCAATTACCGACGAAATGAAACGCAAATTTCTCACAAAGACTGCTCGTACTCAGGGACAGTCAATCATGTTCTTTAGAGATCCATTCAAGTTAATGCCTATTGCTGACTTTGCTGAATTGGCTGATAAACTTACGAGAAACTGTATTGCTTCTTCTAATGAGATTAGGCAGGCTATCGGTATGAAACCTGTTGACGATCCTCAGGCAGATCAGTTGATTAATAACAATCTGTCACAGCCAAAAGAAGCTATGGAACAGGAAGAGGCTCAAGAGATGGAACAAGACGTGATTAGTGAGGAATAGGAGGAAAATTAAATGGGTAAAGTAAGAGATTTTGGTGGATACGCTACCCGTTTTAACATTAAATGTGCTGATGGAAGAACAATAAGACCCGGCGCATTTGATGATTGTGACGGACAGACTGTACCGCTCGTGTGGGATCATAAGCATGACTCACCGCTTAATGTACTCGGACATGCTTTACTTCATTGCCGTGAAGATGGTGTTTACGCTGATATTTTCCTTAATGATACAACTCAGGGAAAGAATGCGAAAGAGCTTGTAAACAATGGTGATATTAAAGCGCTTTCAATTTATGCCAATCAGCTCAAGCATGCAAACGGCAGCGATGTAGTACATGGAGTAATCCGTGAAGTGTCCATGGTACTTGCCGGAGCAAATCCTGGCGCATTTATAGATACAGCCATTGCTCATTCTTATGATGGAGAAGATCCTGATGAGGCAATTATGGCTATGTATTATGACACTGATAAATTTGATATTTGTCATTCCGATAGCTCAGCTGATGAGACCATTGACGAAGACGAAATTGTTGAGGAGAAAGAAGACATGGCTGAAACACATAAAGAAGTTCTTGAGCATTCCGAAGAATCCGGAAAGGAAAGAACCATAGAAGATGTTGTTAATTCAATGAATGAAGAACAGAAGAAAGTTCTTTACTATCTCGTTGGAGAAGCAGCAAAAGGAAACAAAAATGATTCCGGTGAGTCCGGAGAAGGAGAAGATATGAAGCACAACGCATTTGACAACGACAGCAAGGGAAGCACTCTCGCTCATAGCATGACTGGCGCTGAGCAGAAGGAGATTCTTGATGATGCATCCAGATATGGCTCTCTCAAGGCTTCTTTCCTTGCACACAAAGAAGATATGGGAATCGATGATATTCTCATGCACGGATCAGAGATCGAGTATTCTACCGATGTACAGAACTACATGGTAAATGATCCTTCTTTCCTCTTCCCTGAGGCAAAGTCTCTTAACAATCCTCCCGCATGGATCAAGAGAAACACCGATTGGGTTGCCGGAGTTCTTGGTGGAACTAAGCACGTTCCTTTCAGCCGCATTAAGAGCGTATTTGCTGATATCACCGAAGATGAAGCAAGGGCAAAGGGATACATCAAGGGCGATAAGAAGATCGACGAGGTATTCACTCTGCTTAGGAGATCTACCGATCCTCAGACCATTTACAAGCATCAGACCATGGATCGTGATGATGTTATCGACATCACCGATTTCGATGTTGTTGCTTGGATCAAGGGCGAGATGAGAATGATGCTCGATGAAGAGCTTGCTAGAGCAATCCTTATCGGAGATGGCAAGCTTACCTCTGACAGAACTCATATCGCTCACGATCACATTCGTCCTATCTGGCTTGATGACGATCTCTTCACCATCAAGCAGCATGTTGAGTATGCAGCTTCTGCTACCGATGATGATAAGGCTAAAGCTTACATCCGCGCAGCAGTTAAGGCTCGTAAGAACTATAAGGGATCAGGAAATCCTGTATTCTATACCACCGAGGATGTTCTTACCGATATGCTCCTTCTTGAGGACAACATGGGCCACAGACTTTACAAGTCCGAGTCCGAAGTTGCTTCTGCAATGCGCGTTAGCCGCATCGTAACTGTTCAGGTTATGGAAGGACAGAAGAGAACTGTTGACGGCGTTGATAGAGATCTCATCGGTATTATCGTAAACCTTAGCGATTATACCGTAGGCGCTGATAAGGGCGGAGCAGTATCTCTGTTTGACGATTTCGATATCGATTACAACAAGCAGAAGTATCTGATCGAGACCAGATGTTCTGGAGCTCTTACTGTACCTTACAGTGCAATCGTTCTTGAAGCTTCTCAGCAGGCTTAACTATCAGCCTCCTAGGGTGTCACAGCTCTAGGAGGTATTATTGGTAAAGGAGACACCAATGATAACGATACATATACCAGAACAACCAAAAAAAACACTTTGGAATCCAAAAAACGAAGAGTTTATCGATATAGAAGGAACTAAAGCTTATGACTTGAATCTCGAGCATTCTTTAATCTCGATTTCTAAGTGGGAAGCAAAATGGCATGTCCCTTTTATTTCAAAAGAGAATCATACAGAAGAACAAACTCTTCATTACATAAAATGTATGACAATCAACAAGGATGTCCCGGATTCTGTATATGACCATTTAACAGCAAAAGACATTCAAGAGATTTCGGACTATATAAACAATCCAATGACCGCTACGACAGTAAAAGATTCTGGCGGAAAGAAAAGTAACGAAATCATAACATCAGAACTTGTCTATTATTGGATGACAGCTCTTCAGATCCCATTTGAGTGTGAAAAATGGCATCTTAATCGTCTACTTAAGCTGATTGAAGTTTGTAATATTAAGAATCAGCCGGCTAAGAAGATGAGTAAGAATGAAATAATTGAACGAAATAGAGCTCTCAACGAAGCACGTCGTGCAAAGTATCATACGAAAGGATAAAATTCAAAATGATTACTTGTAAACTCAAAGGTGATTTTAAGAAGACCAATTCTTTTCTGGAAAAGTGCCTTGAGTTTATAAAACTCGGCAAACTAGATGAATGGGGCAAATTTGGAGTAGAGCAATTAGCAGCTAATACACCGGTTAATACTGGATTATTAGCTTCTAGTTGGTATTACGAAATAAAAAGGGGTCATAACGTTACAAGACTTATCTTTAATAATAACGATATTGAAGGTGGACTTAATGTTGCTATTTTATTGGCACATGGACACGGTACAAAACGAGGTGTCTATATACCAGGAATAGATTATTTATCTGCGCCCATGCAAAGAACAATGATCCATATAGCAAATTCTATGAGAAAGGAGATTGAACTACTATGAGTGCTGAGATACTTGATACAGAAGTAGTTGAACTACAGTTTAAAAATGGTCAGTTTGTTGAAGCTGTAGATCATAGCTTAATGTATGTCGAGAAACTTAAAAACTCTTTATCATTTGATAGTTCGGCTTTTGATGCTTTATCGAGAGCAGCTAGCAAAATTGATTTGTCTGCAGTTGCTTCTAATATCGAATCCCTTTCTGATAGATTTAGTACATTCGGAATAATCGGAATGACAGCTATTCAGAGAATTACTAATGAAGTAATGACTTTAGCTGGAAAGTTGGGAGGATTGTTAACAAAACCTTGGCAACAGATCATTTCTGGAGGTACTAGTAGAGCTCAGAATATTGCTAACGCACAATTCCAGTTGCAGGGTATTTTTGGAAAAGATGACGCTGGACTCGCAAAGTTAAATATGACTATGAAGGCGACGTCTGATGAAATTTTAAAGTTAACAAATAGAACCGAAGATGAAATTGTAGCAATGAATGCAGCAGATTATGCTGTTGCTGATACTGCATATGGTCTCGATTCAGCAGCAAAAGCTGCATCAGTTCTAGCTACTTCTGGAGTTGATGTTGTTAACTTTTATGATGAATTGGCCGATTCTTCTGGCCGTGCCAGAACTGAAATGCAGGTTGCGCTTAGAGGTATTTCTGGTGTTGCCGCTATGGCAAATAGAGACTATGACGATGTTGCTAGAATATTCGAAAGAATTTCTGGTGCAAATAGAGTAATGGGCGATGATCTAAATTCGTTAGCAGGTTTTGGTCTAAATGCCACAGCTACAATAGCAGATTATCTAAATGAAATTGCCGGGTCCGCTAAATATACTCAACAGAGTATTCGTGAAATGGTATCAGATGGTGAAATCGATTTCATGACTTTTGCCAAGGCGATGGATAGCGCTTATGGTGATCATGCAAAAGACGCTAATAACACTTTTACTGGTGCTTTTAGTAATATGAAGTTTGCTTTGTCTAAAATTGGTGCCGATTTCATTGGTCCACTTAGAGAAAAGCTCATTCCGATATTAAATGATGTAAGAATGTCAATCAACAATGTAAGGAAATCTCTAAATTTCAAAATGAAGTTTCCATTCTTTGAAGAAGAAGTAAGCATTGTTGAATTATTTTGTAATTGGATTAAAAACGCTACCGAAAGAGTTCATGAGTTTTTTGTTATGTGGAATGGTGGGCAATCGGTAACAGAAAAAGCGATGTCCGGTTTTGCTAGTATTACTGGTAAAACGTATGACGACATAAAAAAGATATTTGATGAAGCGGCTAAAGGATATGGAAATGGCGCTGACTCTGTAAAAGAATTATTAGAAATCGCTGAAAGTAGCGGAGCAGATGTTAGCTCGGTTTTTAAATCATTAGCTGATACAATGGGAAAAACTGAAGAAGAAATCATCGAAATGTGCCATAATGGTACGATTTCTTTTGAAGAATTTTCTAATGCTATGTCAACAGCCCTCGGAAATACCGTAGCAAATAATAGAATTTCTCAGGTTGCTAATATTTTTAAAAATGTTCTTATGGGTTTCTTGAATCTTGGAGATGCTATAGGATCATATATAGGTCCAGCTATTGCTGGAATTTTCGATTCATTTTTTGTTGGAATTGACGGAGTTATTGACATAACTAAGGCTATAAGCGATTTCACATCACAGCTTATTGCTTCTGCCGAGACTTCGGAATTAATATATACATTATCTAAAAGAATCGCATCTATAATTAAAACTTTAGCTACTGTCGTAGGACGACTTGCTAAATCGCTATTTAAAATAGCACAGTCGTTATATCCTTTAATAGATTTTCTTTTATCTTTCGCTGTAGTTCTCGCTGATATAGCGTCGAGAATACTTGAAGTTATCGTAAATAGTGAATTATTTAATAGCGTTATTGACGGTATAACAAAGATAGTTATTGGAGTAGGATACGTATTTATTAATATTGTTAGAATTATTACAGCTATAGTGGGGCCTTTAATTTCATTAGTTGGTAAATTCTTTGAAGTATTAGCTAGAGGAATAGGCAGTTTTAGTTTATCATTTCTTGATAAGATTTATGATGCTCTTGTGAATTTTGCAAATGCAATTCTTCAAGGCGGAATCATAGAAGCAGTTGTTAATGCCTTATCGGAAATGTTTTCTAGAATAGAAGAAGCTTTAGGTAATTTTGCTATTAGCTTTAGCGGATTTAATGATACTTTTAATACTTTATCCGAAGTATTCAGATCATTCTTTACAAGTATTAGTGAATTTGCGCAAAGAGTTAGTGATAAATTAGCTGAAATATTTAATAAGATAAAAGAATATTTCAGCGCACATTCTTTTGGCGAAGTTATTAGCGATTTAATTAATACTATAAGAGAATCTCTCATACTTACATCATTAACTTCTATAACATATTTCTTTGCGTCATTAACGCATGTCGTGAATGCATTCACAAGGCAGGTCGATGTTAATACGTTTAAGATATTTGGTGATACAGTAAGAACTATAGCTAATGGAATACTTCAATTTGCTGCAGCTATGTTTGTTATATCACTTATTCCTAAAGAACAAATGTGGAAAGCAGCATTTTTATTTTTAGAATTAGCCACTGCTTTGGGTGTATTACTCTGGATATATATGAAATTTCAAGTTAAAATTTCAAACATAATGGCTAGTAAGTCACTTTTGAAATTTAACGAGATATTCGAAAAGCTAACAACTGGTTTGACTGCATTTTTAAAGCAAGCTGGAACGGCTATGTTGATCGCTTCGGTTGGAGCGCTAATAATTTCTCTTGCCGCATCAATATTCCTATTTGCTAAAGGTATAAAAGCTCTTAATAATATTGGCGCAGAAGAATGGACCACCGGTTTCCAAAGACTTGCTATTATTTTAGGCACCATAACTGGTGTATGCGCTGTGTTAATAATGATGGCTAATGCTGGAGAAGGAATTGGGCGTGGTGGAGCATTAATGGGAGCAGCTATAGCTCTGTTAGCTATGGTTGGAGCATTATTCCTATTTACCAAAGTAATTCAGGAATTCCAGAAATTAAAACCTTTGAAAGACGGAACGAAAAAAAGAATAGGTAATCTTGTCGGAGCATTTATTGGCGTTGGTGTAGCTTTGACGATGCTTACGATAGCGATAGCTGTTATTGGAGCTCAGGCAGAACATGCGGGCTTTGGCATGATGGGCGCTGCAATAGCAATGCTTGCTTTAATGGTAGCCGTATCTATGTTTGGCCATGTACTGGAACAGTTCCAGCAATATAGCTTTAAAGAATCTATTGGTGCTTTTATTGGAATATCATTAGTAATGATTCTTCTGGTTGCAGCTATAACTGAACTGTCAAGTCTATTCACTCAAGCAGAAACGTCACTTACCGCTACACTTAAAGGTGGAATAAAGTTCAATAGAAAAACGACACAATTCATTGGCGTTATATTAATTCTCATGGGCATATGTGCTACTCTTGAGGTATTCGCTCATGTAGCTGAACGGTTAACCAAAATTGGATTTTGGCCTTATGTTGGTGCATTTCTTGTTCTTGGCGGAATTTTCGCTGGATTATATTTCCTTATGAAAGTCGCTGGAAGCGAAAGAATTAAGTCTAAAGGTATTACTGCTATTACAGTTGCTATTATAGCTGTAGCTGGACTTATGTTCGCTATAGCATTATTACCTAATCCGGCCAAAGCCCTTGTTGCCGCAGTTGCTATTGGTGTTGTTTTGTTGACATTAACAAAGTCATTACAGATCCTCAACGAAACCAATCTCGATTGGAAAATCATTGGTAAAATTGCATTAATAATGCTTGTCGTTACAGCGTATGTTAAACTAATGCAATATTTATCAAATTTTGGTGATGTCGATAAGTCCATCAAGTTCGCGATAGGAATGGGTATTTCATTACTGATGCTCAGTGGTGTAATTGCTGCTATGGCTGGAGTAATGAAAATATTAAGTACAATTAAAAAAGAGGATTTCGCTAAAGGTATAGTAACTGTAGTTGCATTGACTTCATTTATTGCTATATTCGCGGCACTTATGACTGTATTTTCTGGTCTTGGCGACGTTACAAATGCGATAACTTATATGTACGGAACAGCAGTTGCTATGTGGAAATTGATTCCGGCAATAGTTGCTATGTCTGCTGTTGTTGCTATTTTATCAGCATTGAAAATTGATCAAACGAAACTCTTTAAGTCGAGTTTAATAATAGCAGTATTGCTTGTTTCTATAGCTGGATTTGCGGCATTGATGTCTCAATTTAGTACCATTGGCGATCCCGAAAAAGCGGTAGCATATATGGCTGGAGTTGCAAAAGCCATGCAAACAATGCTTCCTACATTAGCTATAATGGGCTTGGTATATGGTATACTTGGCAAGTTAGGTCCAATGATATTAGTTGGAAACGCAGCATTCGCGATACTCTTAGCTTCTATAGCTGGTTTCGCAGCATTAATGAATTTGGTTTCATCAATGCCTAGTGCTGAGTCAGGTTTGGCTTATATGCAGCAGTTAGGCGTGATAATGCGCCAGATGGCTGAGACTTTAATTCTAATATCTGTAGTTGCTGTATTAGCTCCAATGGCTATTGTCGGACTTGCTTCAATATCAACAGTCGCAAGCGGATTTATAGTATTCTGTGCAATACTTAATTTGCTTGGTTCCATAATTAATACCGCTTTAAATACTGTAAATATTCTCATTTCAGTTGTAAAAGCGATGATCATGTTTAGTAATTTATTATTACTAATTAATATAGCTGGAATAAATCATTTAGCAAACGCTTTATCGTTATTTGCACAAATTAATATGCTTGAAGTTCTAAAAGTAGTAATGCTTGCTAGCGGTCTTCTTTTAATTGCTTCACCTTTTGCTATAATTGGTGCAATGCGCGAAAAGATATTTAGTGGAGTATTAGCGCTTACTAATATATTAATGTCATTAGCTAACCTTAAAGAATATGTTAGAATCATATCTGATATTGGCATATCAGAATTAAGAAGTAAAGCAAATGAGTTACTTGAGGTAGCATTTGCTATCGAACAGGCAGCCGGCATGTATCATGTTGCTGGAATGATTGAAGGTTTGCTCGATCCGGAAATGCTTAGAAGATTGGCTTTAGCATCAACATTTGTCGGCTTAGTTGTAGCTGCATCAATAAGAAATGCCTTAGGTATACATTCGCCTGGTGAAGAAGGTGAAACCGAAATGGACTACCATGTTCTGGGAATGGTAGAAGGATTGACCGATGATGCCAATGTAAGCAAATTGCTTGATGGTGGATCAGAATTGATCGACGGTTTCTTACCTGGTATGGAGAAAATGGCCGGGAATGCTGGAACATTAACCGGTACTAGCTTCATAGATAGTTTAGGCGAAACGATGTTCAATGGGCTCATTGAATTATTTGAAAATTATAAAGGCCTTGTCGAATATGGATGGGGTTCAATTGTTGGTGTATTTGACGAAGAGACTGGCAATTATTACCATAATCTTGGTTATAATACGATGTTCGGTTCTGACAGTCAAACACAAGCCGAAGCCGCAGCTAAAGAAGCTTATGATCATGTTCCAACAGCAGTGCAACAAGCTTACGAAAAAGCTGGTATAACCGATTACAACAAGAAAACTGGACAGGTTAATACGAGGTCGTCTGGAAAATATGATCATTTGCTTACAGATCTTTTGAGTGATCTCGAAAACTCATTTAAAGATTTGGGTGACATTTCCGGAATTACTGCAGATTCTCTCGATGGTGTTGGCAGTTCTATGGATGGTGTTGGTGGATCAGCGCTAAAGGCATCCAAGGACACAGACGAATTAACTAAGAAAATAGACAATCTCATGGAGAAATACGAAGATCTGTGGGATGATGCTAAAGAAAGAGCTAACAAAGATCTGTTTAAAGGTGTCGATGATCAGGGTGATGAGTTTCTTGATTCTGTTCAGGACATTATGGATCAGTATGAGAACATCTATAAGTCCGCAGTTGATCGCACTAATGATCAGGATTTGTTTGCTGAAGTTAAAGAGAATGATGAATCATTTGCTCCGGAAACATTACTCAATAATCTCGAAGATCAGGTTAATCAGGTCAATGAGTTAAATACGATTATTGCTTCTCTTAGCCCTAGAATTGCTGATAATAATCTTCGCGCTGCCATTTCAAACATGGATGTCGATGATTTGCCTGAATTAAGAGCAATGTATCGAATGAATGATAGGCAGCTCGCTAAGTATGAAGAGATGTATCAGAGCAAAGTTCAGGCTAATCAGAACAAAATTCAAAATGAACTTTCTGGAAGCCTTTCTCAGCTTACTGGAAGATATACTAATGTTGCTACATATGTCGCAACTGATGCTTCTACTGATAGACTAACTCATAATCTTCAGGCTCAGATCGATAAACTCAACGATTACAATTCTACTGTCGCATCTTTGATGGGCAGAATTAAGGATGTACATCTTAGAGAAGCCATCGCTACAATGGGTATTGAGTCTCTTGATGAACTTAAGAAACTTAATAGCATGACCGATGCTGAACTTGATAATTATGTAGCTTTGTATAATACAAAGATCACAGCAGAAGCAATTTCTATTAAGAATGAGTTATCCGGACAGCTTGGAGATGCTCTTGGATATTCTGTCGACATTGACGAGTTCTATACTGCTTGGAAAGCTCAGATGGATGCATTAGCATCTGATTTGGCTAATGATGAATCTGCTAAGAAAGCTGGTAAGGCCGGCGGCAAACAAATTGCTGATGGTGCTAAAGAAGGCGTTAAAGAAAATTATACCGCTGAAGAAGCTCGTCAGATAGGTAAAGATTATACTCATAATATAGCAGAAGGCATGTCTGATCCTGCTGAAGTTGAATATCTCGAAACGACTGTTGATGGTATTCTTACTATGTTAAAAGAACCTCTTCAGGACGCACATATCGATTATATTGCATTTGGTAAGGATTGCATTGATAAGATTGTTGAAGGAATTAATTCTAAATTACCTCCATCAAGTGAAGAATTTACTAGAAAGATAGACGAAATACCTACCACAATTATTGATAGATTAAACGTTAGTCTTATCACGTATCAAGAATTTGGTGGAGAATTATTAGATGCATTAGCAACTGGTATATTATTATCGGTTGATGCCGAAGACTCTAAATTCCACGAGGCAATATCGTCAATAAGTCCTAAAATTGTTGACATATTAAATGCTCCTGAAACTTCTGATTTTAGTTCAGTAGGTGATCACATCGTTGATGAAATCGTAAAAGGAATGAATGAGTCAGTAGGAACCAATGCTGATAGTAAGTTTAGAGGTCCGGCTCTTAGATCTGTCGGTATAATTCTTGGAACAATTTCTATGCAGGGTGAATATACGGATTACTATAATTGTGGAAGAGACATAATGGATTGCATAGTTAAAGGTATGGATTCATATGCTCTTGAACCCGAAGTAATTATTATAGTAAATGGTATTTATAATTCGTTTGCTAGTAAACAGCAGCGATATGAAATGATCGGTAGACAAATAATATCCGGAATAAGATCGGGTCTTATCAAGAATCAAGGTGGTCTCCTTGCGGCGACTGTCTCACTGTCTAACAAGATTGCTAACACAATGAGGAAAGTCCTTGACATTCATTCACCTTCTCGTGTATTTATGGGAATTGGTAAATTTATTGATGAAGGCCTTGCTATCGGTCTCAGAGACTATTCTAATCTTGCTTCTGATGAAGCAGGTAATATGGCGAATGGCACAGTCGGTGCAGTTCAGGAAGCTATTCAGCAGTTGTCTGGAATGCTTGATGGAAGCATAGATGTTAATCCGACTATCACTCCTACTTTGGATTTGTCGGAGGTAAATGCTCGTTCTGCGGCACTTGCTAATATGTTCAACGGTCGTCAGATTGCTGTTCAGGCATATGCTGATGATCAGCAAGCAGCAATGATGACTCAGTTAGGCAACATAATAGCTGAGCAGAATGCAGAACCTAGATCCATAACATTCAATCAGACAAATAATAGTCCTAAAGCGCTTAGTCGTACAGAGATTTATCGTCAAACTAAGAACGGTTTCTCACAGTTGGCAAGCGCATTGTCATAAATTGTCATTCGTACTTCCTTTCTTTTCGCCGGTCAGGGTGTCACAGCTCTGGCCGGTATTTCTTTTAAACCAAGTAAAGGAGAAAATTCAAAATGATTAAAAAAGTGACTGTTTATAGAAAAGCAGATAAGTCGGATGCCTTTACTATGGTGCTTACCAATCCGACTAATGTGTCTCAGTATACCGGTTTTGTTATCGATAAGATCGAGGGGATTGGTCCGGTTGATGCTGAGATAAACACAACTGAGATGGTAGTTGATGGAGATCTTTTTAATTCAGCTCGAATTGGTAAAAGGAACATAGTTCTTGATCTGATATTTTACTCCGAAACTGGAGTTGGCGTAGAAGAGGTTAGACAGAGATCTTATCAACTGTTTCCAGTAAAGAAAACGGTTTATGTTGAGATTGAAACTGATAATCGCACTACAAAAACCGTAGGTTATGTAGAAAAAAATGAGCCTGATATTTTTAGTGAAGAAAGCAAAACCCAGGTTAGCATCATATGTCCGGATCCAAAAATGTACGATGTGGATGGACCTTATGACGCTGATTTGTTGTCTAATCCTTCCTTAATATATAACGGTGAAGTAGAAATTGGTGGATATTTGACAATAACTATCGGCAATTCTGTTTCTGCTCCAATATTGGATGGTGTTCCGGCATTTACAATTAGCTGTGCAAATCCGGATGGAGACGCACAGTCAATTGACAT
>Ga0247610_10004161_pt1 | contig 15558 bp, 16 predicted proteins | sample 174DNAGHGhighgp2_FD_193483 | JGI IMG/M metagenome (GOLD analysis project Ga0247610, IMG submission 193483) | Sheep rumen microbial communities from Palmerston North, Manawatu-Wanganui, New Zealand - 1742 DNA GHGhigh gp2 | ecosystem: Host-associated > Mammals > Digestive system > Stomach > Rumen... | reverse complement strand
CCGATATTGTTGAACTCGGTGCCGGAAAGGTTCTCTCCGGTATTGCCAAGAAAAGCTTGAAGGAAATAAATTCCATTTCGGTCTATTCCATTCAGGATATTGAAGAATTGGCAAAAAATTTATAACTTTTGAAGAAAAGGAAAAAGCTATGTTTAATTTGGATGGAAAAATTGCTTTAATTACCGGTGCTGCCGGAGGACTTGGAGATAAAATTGCGCGCACATTGCATGCTCAAGGTGCTACACTTGCTTTAACAGACATGCGTGCCGAACCGATGGAAAAATTAAAGTCAGAACTCGGTTCTCGCGTTGAATGTTTTGTTGCAAACTTAACAAATTCTGATGATGTTCATAATTTGGTTGCAAATGTTGAAGAAAAAATGGGCAGAATTGACATTTTGGTAAATAATGCCGGTTTGACGCGCGATAATTTATTTATGCGTATGAGTGATGAAGATTGGCAGCTTGTTCTTGATGTTAACCTTTCTGCCGGTTTTAAATTGGCCAAAGCAGCTGTTCGCGGGATGATGAAGCGTCGTTTTGGTCGTATTATCGGTATTGCTTCGGTGGTTGGTGTTATGGGTAATGCCGGTCAGGCTAACTACTCTGCTTCCAAAGCCGGTATGATTGCCATGAATAAATGCTTAGCACAAGAAGTCGGTTCTCGCGGTATTACCGTGAACTCTATTGCGCCAGGCTTTATTCGCACACCGATGACAGATGTTTTGCCTGATGATGTTAAAGCACAACTTTTGAGCAAAATTCCAGAAGGTAAACTTGGTGAAGCGCAAGATATTGCTAATACTGTTGCTTTCTTGGCTTCTGATGAAGCTCAATATATTACCGGTCAAACCATTCACGTTAATGGTGGTATGGCAATGATTTAGTAGCAGCATCATATGCAACTTTTTTGGAAAGCGCTCAGAAATGAGCGCTTTTTTATGCACAAACTTATCCACAATTTCGAATCGAAAAAACTACGATTTTTCTCCCTTTGCATAAAAAAGTTAAAAAAAAGATAAAATTCCAAAAATTTCCATTGATTCCCATAAAATACCATGTTATACCATAGACAACGTGTACACAAAAGAGATGGATTAATGCGCAAAACATTCTTGTTTTTAGATACGATTGTTAACAAAGTAGATGCAAAAGGTAGAGTTTCTCTGCCTGCTGATTATCGCGCTATTGTTAAAGAGCTTGGCTCAGAGATTGTTTGCTATCGTAGTCTGACCGCACCTTGTATTGAAGGTTGTACCGAAGATTTATTGGAAAAGCTGGCCGCCGAAATTGAAGACAATACAGATTTCTTCTCCGAAAAACAAGATGACCTAACAAACCTTATTTTTGGTGATGCTAAACGCTATACATTTGATAGTACCGGTCGTATTATGCTCTCAGAAAAGTTAATAAAGCATGCCCAAATTACCGATTCGGCCGTATTTGTCGGTAAAGGTCGCAAATTTCAAATTTGGAGCGAAGAAAATTGGGCAAAAGAAGAAGCGCGTGTCCGTGAAAAAATAAAAGCCAATCGTCCTCATCTTAAAGCGGAGGATAATGACGCATGATAAATACATCTCGCCATATTCCGGTTATGTTAGAAGAAGTGTTGACTTATTTGAAACCTCAAGATGGAGAAGTTTTTGTTGATGCCACTTTTGGAAATGGCGGTTACAGCGAAGCAATTCTTAAAGCCGCAAAATGCAAAGTTATTGCTATTGATAGAGATCCTTCTGTTATCTCTCGCGCTGATGAATTAAAAAAACTTTATGGTGACCGCTTTGAATTTAGAGCCGGTACTTTTGGAGATTTAGCAGATTTAGTCACCGAAGATGTAAACGGTGTTGTATTTGATATTGGTGTTTCTTCAATGCAATTAGATGATGCACACAGAGGATTTTCTTTTGCTAAAGAAGCTCCACTTGATATGCGTATGTCTATGGAGGGAACTTCTGCCAGAGATATTGTTAATACTTATCCTGAGGCAGATTTGGCAAATTTAATTTATCTATATGGAGAAGAAAGAAAATCTCGGCAAATTGCCGCGAAAATTGTTGAATATCGATCTGAAAAAGAAATTGAAACAACAACAGAACTTGCCAATATCATTTATCAGGTAATGCCGAAACATTCCGGACAAATTGACCCTGCAACCAGAACTTTTCAAGCTATACGCATAGAAGTCAATGGGGAGCTGGAACAACTTGAGCAAGGGTTATTGGCAGCCTCAGAACGCCTTTTACCGGAGGGAAGGCTCGTTGTGGTTGATTTTCATTCTCTCGAAGACAGAATCGTTAAAAACTTTTTTACAGAAAATTCTCCCAAAAGGATTCATGTTTCTCGCTATGGTAAAGAGTCTTTGCCTATAAATAATGATAAAATATTTGATTTTGTTTCTAAAGCCATTCCGCCTACAGAGGTGGAATGTGCTCTTAATCCGCGTGCACGCTCCGCAAAACTAAGATATGCTATTAAAAGAAAGGAATTAAAATAAATGAGTAACGTCAAAACTGCTATATCTGTTTTATGGTGTTTGATAACGGTTGTTATCTGTTCCTGCTATTTCATATTAACTAACGATGTGCAAAATCTGGAAAAAGAATTAGCACAAATTAATAAAGATATTGAAAATGATATCAGAGATATACATATCTTGGAGGCGGATTGGAGCGAGCTAAACAATCCTGAACGCTTAAGAGAGCTCGCCGGGAAATATATTTCATTAGATTTTATTAAACCTGAACAAATTATTAACTATTCTGCATTACCATTAGAGGGTGAGTTCATCGGGAATCCGAAAATGTTTGCGAAAAACAATCGTGATTTAAGAAGACTTGTTAATACAGAACGGTAATTTGTAATGGGTATAAAGTGATAAGGCTTACTTCATCTAAACGAAAAAATACAGTTTCATATACTCCCGGGCAAGAAATATATTTATCTTCCGGCAATTTTGGTTGGGAAACAGAAGACGACGCTGTTAATCTTTGTCGCAAGCGTATTCATATTATTATCGCAACATTTATTGCTATTTATGCCATTATCGTTGCGAGAATCTTCTGTGTATGCCTTGTAAACGGCATTCAATTTCACCAAGATAATATTACTTACTATCGTCCTCGCATTCGTGGTGTATCACCGGTTCAACGCGCCAATATTACTGATAGAAACGGTGTTATTGTTGCCACTAATTTACCTACAGTCAATTTGATTACGCATCCGCATAAAATTACGAATCCACAAGCTATTGCAGAAAAACTTGCAGAAGTCTTTCCGGAAACAAGTTATGATGACTTTTTACATATATTAACTCGTAAATCTAAATTTGCTTACATTAAACGTAATATCACACCCCAACAACAGGCTCGGGTCAATGCTTTAGGTTTTCCGGAATTAGAATTTGAACCGAGTGAAATCCGTGTTTACCCGCAAAAGGAATTATTAGCGCATGTTCTTGGTAACACCGATATTGATAATGAGGGAATCGCCGGATTAGAAAAATCACTTAATAATCGCCTTAATTATTCTACTAAAGATTTACGACTTACCATTGATTTAGGCGTACAATATGCTGTTAGAGATGAACTCGTTAAAGCTAAAGAAAAGTTTATGGCTGAACGAGCCACTGCTATTGTTATGAACATTAATACATCTGAAATTATAGCACTATCCTCTGTGCCTGATTATGATTTAAATAAAAGAGATTTTAAGGATCCTGATGTGAAATTTAATTTTGCCACTCTCGGTGTCTATGAAGCCGGTTCTGTCTTTAAGGTATTTAATACCGCCTTAGGTTTGGATAGCGGTAAAATTAAGATAACTGATAGTTTTGATGCAACTAAGCCGCTTAAAATGGGGTGGCATAAAATCACAGATTATCGCGTTCCTGCAAAATGGTTAACAGTTGGTGAGACGCTTATTTATTCTTCCAATATTGCCTCTGCTCTAATGGCTTTGCGGGTCGGTAAGAAGTTGCAGATTCAATTCTTTAAGAATCTCGGATTTTTTGATAAAATTGAAAACTTAGAAATTTATGAAAAAGGACGACCACTCCACCGCAGTGAAAGATCTTGGCAAGATGATACTGTCGCTACCGCGGCCTATGGTTATGGCATATCGGTTACACCTTTACATATTTTAACGGCTTTTTCTGCTATGTTAAATGGCGGCCTCTACACTCCGCCCACGCTTATTGAAGAACCTACCGGACGAAAAACACGTCGAGTTATTTCTACACAAACATCAATGGATATGCGCAAACTCTTGAGAGATGTGGTCATCTACGGTTCTGGTAAAAATGCCAATATTGCTGGCTATGAAGTTGCCGGTAAAACGGGGTCGGCTAATAAATTGGATAAAAACGGACGGTATATTCAAGGACAAAATATTACTTCCTTTGTTTCCGCATTTCCTGTTTCTGATCCGAAGTACGCCGTTATGGTTATTATTGATTATCCTAAACCTTTAAAGGAAACTTACGGATTTGTAACTTCCGGTTGGAATTCTGTGCCGACAGGCGGTAAAATCATCACCCGAATCGCACCGCAACTCAATATTCGTCCTAATTTTGATATTGAGACACAAAGAGAGAAAGTTCTTAAAAGTTATGGCTTCTCAAACTAATGTTTTATGCATAATATCTATTAAATAAATAGTTTTATACACAAAAAGTTTAGATTGTTATTGAAATATTTACTTTTATTGCTTAATTTAACTTTGTCTAGTTGATTTTGGGATTATCTCATTATGCAACGAAAAATTTTAACCATATGGAGAAAATATAATGAAAAAACTTTTAAGCTTGCTTTGTGCAGTTGTTTTGTTGTCAGGCTGTTCTACTACAAGTAGTTGGTTTGGCGGTAGCGATTGCCAGTCCAAACTCGCTCGTGAGTTTGCTGAAAATGCAGATACTACTGTTTACTTTGCATTTGATAGCTCTGCTTTGTCTTCTGAAGCTGTTGCAGCACTTGATTCTCAAGCCGCTTGGTTGAAGAAGAATAAGAAAGTTAATGTTGTTATTCAAGGTTACTGCGATAAGAGAGGTACAGCTGAATACAACTTGGCTTTAGGTGAACGCCGTGCTGAAGCTGTTAAGCAATATTTAGTATCTCAAGGCGTTTGTGCTAAGAGAATCGCTACTGTTTCTTACGGCAAAGAATATGCTTTCCCGGGTGATACCGAAGAAGCTTATGCAAAGAGCCGTCGTGGCGTAACTGTTGTTGAATTAAGCAAGTAATTTTTAATTTAACAAATGTTTGAAAAACGTATTCGCAAGAATACGTTTTTTTTGTTGTGTTATAAAATATTTCGACTATATTTTAGGAAGTGTTTTTGTTTATGAGGGAAAAATGAAAAAAGTTTGTTTTCTGTATTTTGGTTTATTGCTTACATTACCTATCTTCAATGCTAAGGCCGATGACAGTTTGTTAAGAGAAGAAATTAATCAGCTTAAGGAAGATGTCATTTCTATTCAACGGCAACTCTATCGCGAAAGTAATGATACAACAGCACCTCAGGAATCCGTTTCAAATGTGCAAGTGCGCTTGGGGGAATATGACCAACTTATTCGTGATATTAACGGTAAAGTCGAAAATATAGAATATCGCCTAAATACTTTAGAAAAGAAAATGGAAATGTTTGATAAAGATATTGAACTTCGCTTTTCGCAAATGAAGCGTCAAGCCGGTAATAATGCGCCGGTAACATCTTCTAAACCTGCGAAAACTTCTTCTGTTGATACAAAGGCGAAAGCTCCGGCTAATGTTTCCCCAAAAGACTTGTACGAACAAGCCTTAAATGATTTGAAAAATAATAAGCTTGATGATTCCGAACAGAAATTTTCACAATTCCTCAATTCTTATCCAAAAGATAGTCTGGCGGCGAACTCTCAATATTGGTTAGGCGAAATATATTATAAAAAACAAGATTTTGCTAAGGCTGCCGTCGCATTCAAAGAAGGATATACAAAGTATCCGGAAGGAACGAAAGGTCCTGATTGCTTGTTAAAATTGGGCCTGTCTATGAAAGGATTAAATAAAAAAGAAGAAGCCTGTACGGCATTTACAAATATCCCTACGATATTTGGCAGGGTAAATCCTGATATTTCTAAGCGTGCAGAAGATGAAGCAAAGGCTCTAAATTGCAATTAATTCAAGATTTTTTTAAGAAACATTCACTAGAGGAAGAAACAATTGCAATCGGCGTTTCCGGCGGTGCGGACTCGTTGGCTTTGGTATTGCTTATTAAAGAAACTTTGCCCAAGGCTAAACTTGTTGCCCTAACTGTGGATCACGGTTTACGCCCGACATCGCGACAAGAAGCTGAATATGTTGCAACGCTCATGGAGCAACATCAAATTGAGCATCATATATTATCATGGATGGGAAGAAAACCAAAAACTGGCATTGAAGAAGCGGCACGTGTGGCACGTTATAATCTTCTTTGCGATTGGTGTTTAGAACATCAGGTTAAATATTTAGCAATTGCTCATCATCTCTTTGACCAAGCTGAGACTTTTTTAATGCGCTTGGAACGCGGAAGCGGTTTATTTGGTTTATCCGCTATGAATGAAATTTCTGAACGCAATAATATAAAGATTTTGCGCCCATTTCTTTATATTCATCCCGATAAATTAAAGGCTTATTTGAAAAATAAAGGTATTTCTTGGGTGGAAGATGAATCTAATCAGTGTACCGATTTTCTTAGAGTAAAGATGCGGAAATTTCTACCTTTGCTAGCGGATGAAACCGGAATTACACCGGAACGACTTGGTTTGGCCGCACAAAATCTACAACGCACGCGGCAGTTTATTGAAGAAACAGTGCATGATATTATTAATAATAAAGTTCATCTGTGGGGAAAATGCGGAGTTTCTTTTGATATTGCCGAGTTTTTAAGTTGGCATCAAGAATTACAATTCTATGTTTTAAGTGAACTTATGCTTACTATCAGCGGTAATGTTTATGTGCCGGAAGCAGAAGCTTTGCAAAAACTTATCGCCGAAATAAAAAGAGAAAACTTCAATGGAATGACATTGGGGGGTGTCTATATTCAAAAAAGTGATATGCACATTTGGATTATTAAAGAGTACCGCCGTGTTCGTACAGATATCTCCGAGCAGCAATGGAAAGACTTTGAAAAAGAAGAACCGGAAGTTCGGGGAATTAAAATACCGATGAAACTGCGTCAAGCATTGATCTTGGAAAAAAATCATAAAAAATAAAAAAAACTCTTGCATTTATGTTTTTTGTTAGCTATAAATTTGTTTGTTCTGATGGGGGCGTAGTTCAGTTGGTTAGAATACATGCCTGTCACGCATGGGGTCGCGGGTTCGAGCCCCGTCGCTCCCGCCAGTTAAAGCAAAGAGGGTACCTAAAATGGTACCCTCTTTGCTTTAACTTGCAGACAGAGATTGGCTTGAAACCGCGACCGTCGCGGGGCGAGGGAAAAAATTATTCTTTTTTCTGTTCAGATATATCTGATACTAATTGTTTCGGTTTATTATTTGCTTCCACTATTTCTTTTAATTTTTCGTAATTAATTATATTTTTTTCATCTTGGGTAATGTATGTAGGAGCGTTTAATGATGGAATAATCTCATTTTGTTGCTCAATAATTTCTATTAATTTTAAGATAATTTTTTCAGAAAGTTTCTCTTCTATTTTTTCAGTTAATCCATCTTTTGCATCACTTAATTTTTGTTCTATAAAATTGTGACGCAGTTGATTATCTATTTCTTTTTCCTGAACTTCTTTTTCAGTTAAATTAGCTTGAGCCCGAGTTAATCTTATTTTTTCTTTAACCCATTCATTACCCAAATACAATCCTTTAATGATTATAAATTCTTTTGCAATACTTATTAAATTATTGAGGTATGCGTAAAGTTCATCAATGTTTGTACCATTGATTGCTTCTACAATAAACTGTATATAATCTGATCCTTTTTCAAAGCCATTAAACTTTAATTTGCAAACTGCTTGATTTTCCAGGGAAATAGCCTGTATATCTTTGGTAAGCTCACATATTAAATTGTTAAACTTGAAATAATCATCCATATATTTTATTTTTGATGATAACTTAATGTTAAATTGGTATTGATTCTCTTCCCTTGTAATTTTTGAAAGTATTCGTGATATTGTACTCACTTTTGATCTAATATCATTTAAAAGACCTTTCCACCTAGAAATCATGTTTGGATTTAGATTTAAATTTTGTAAATTATTATTTATACCAATATTATTCATTTCTGTTAATAATTTAAAATCATTTAAATCAAACAGGTCTAACTCTTGTAATTTTTTTAATTCTGAAAAGATTGTTTTGCTGTTTTCAATTTTTGCAGATAGTCCATCTATATCCTTGATATTAAACTCACATTTATCCAAAAATTGTATTAAAGTATTATTAAGTTCGTTCAGTTTCATTATTATTCTCTTGTTAATAGTTACGTTACTTTTTATTTAGGTTTTATTTTTTGTAAAATCAATATTCTAAAGTTTATTTTTCTCAAGTCATTTTTTTCCTCTTTACTTTTCATGTTTTTCTTCTTATCCTTATTTTTGGATGGGGTATTCCTGTCTGGGGTGTGGTAACCTCTCACAAAGCGTCTGTTTGTGTAAAGACGAGACATTTGCACGCCTGAAAGTCATTTATGACTGGAAGGCGGCAAAATAAGCTTTTCCAGTCAATATGTCGCACTATCTTTGTGTAGTTACCAACTTCCAGTCGCCTTATCGGCGGCTTTTTTGTTGTAATTAAAAAGGTAGACGAACTATGAAAAAAATATTTGTGTTTCTATTTGTATTTATGCTTTCTTCATGTGTAAATACCTATCAAAATAATTTAGACAAATTATTAGAAGATGCAACTGAAGAATCCTATGGCAAAGCGCCTAAAGATGGATATCAAGTATATGCGGAACGTGGTATAAAAGCTACGTTAAAAGATCCTGATAGTGCGAAATTTAAGTGGGGGAAACTTTATCATTGCGATTTTCATTCAAGAGATTCTTTCACAACTCCAATTTTAGGTTGGTGTACAGAGGTTTCTTATAATGCTAAAAATAGTTTTGGAGGATATGTTGGATATCAAACAATAGAGTTGCGTTTTTTAAATGGAGAATTATATAGCATGGGTTTGTAACATCTTTATAACAAAAATTTATCAATTGCTAACTATAGCAATATGGTTTTGGATTTTCATCCACCAATCATATAATATTCTTATTTTTTCATGCTGTATATACATTTCCGATACCAAATTAGTTAGAAATGTGTTATGGTTATGCCGCCATTGAACATAAAAGGTCGTCTTTATGGCGGCTTTTTTTATATAAGAAAACATCGTCGCTACAAAAACGACGATGTTTTCTTATGTTTCTCTTTTTTTTACGCATTTTGATCCAACATTGTACTAATGTGACCTGCATAGCAATCATAGATATTGCTATGACGGAAGTAATTGTGCTTATTGCGTGGGCTAAGGAGTTCCACAAAACCTTTGTGTTCCATCATCCTGTTCCACGCGCGATCAATCATTTCTGTCGCTGTGCAGGGAGCCGGCAACTCAAGCTCAGCAACACCGACATTGCGAGCATAACTCGGTATAATATGACGAAGTATATCGTCTAACTCTTCTGATGTCTTGTTTGGTATCAAAGCACCATAGATTTCCTTGTCAATACCGTTACGACAAGCGGGATAGAGTTCGTTGCTAAGGTATGTCGCCAAATCTTTGTCGCTCATGTCATCCTTGGAATTACCATATTCATACAGCGGCACCCTACGGAAATTGAACAACTTCATCAAATGATCCCCGTGGTTTTCGGCATTTGAACAGAGCAAGATAAAGAGTTCTTCTGCAGTTTTAGGATCGGCCATATATAAAGCCTCAGAGCTGCATCCGGTTGCGTGGCGATGTTGCACATATGCGTGAGAGAATATGACAGCCAGTAATGCTGCGCGGTCATCTTGAAGGTCTAAAAGTTCTTTTTCTTTGTCTGCGACCTTCTTCACAAAATAGTTGAAAATCAAGATTTTCTTTTCCATAATCCAAAAAAATTTAAGTTAGACAATAATATGTTTTATATTCCGTTTATATTTTTTTCTAGTTTAAAGTCAAGTTTTTTGTCAACATCTTCTCAGGCTATTAAATAAAAAGTAATAAATTTTAACTATATTTATTTTATTATCTAACAGACATCATGGATAAAAATGAAACCATTTCCGAAAAACCCTTATAAATTTATGTGGCTTTACGCCTGGCGTAATAAAGGCCTATTCGGTTTGATTGTGATTTCTTTGCTGACGAGTATCATCGCCGGAAAATTAGCACCTTATTATTTTTCAAAATTAGTCGGTCTGTTTAAGCCTGGTGTTAATTTTGAAATGATTAAAATTACTTTTTTTGTTTTCTTTGTTTTAATGATTTTCTGTACTATTTTACGTAATCTATGTCAATTTGCTAAAGACCATCTTATTAAAGTCCGGTTTGAACCGCTTGTTTTCAGGCAACTCAGTTCTGATTTGTTTTTGTATTTAAGTAAGCACTCCGTTAATTTTTTCGCTAATAATATGGCCGGGGCTTTAGCTAACAAAAGCTATGCACTTGCCGGTACTACCGCTGATTTTTATGGAGCTTCTTTATATTACTTATTCTCTGTCGGGGAGTTAGTTTTTACTTTTGTTATGTTCTTAATGGTAAATGCTCAGTTTGCCTTTGCTTTTTTGTTTGCTGTACTGATTTCTATTTGTATTTTTCTTTGTATCGGCAAAAATTCTGTTAACTTGCGTGCGCAGATGACGGAAGCTCGTAATATGGTTGCCGGTAACATGATTGATGCATTACAAAACAGTTTCTTTGTACATTTATTTAATGGATTTAAGCATGAAAATGCACGCGCTTTGAAAGTTCTTAATAACGAGACAGCCGTAACCAATAAATCCGTTACTGTTGAATCTGCTTTAGGCTACGGGCAAAGTTTGTATTTCGGTATTTTTTATTTAATGATGCTTTTATACGGATTTCGACTTTGGGTTACGGAACAAATTGATAATGCTCAACTTGTTTTAATCTTTTTACTCTTGAAAGATGTAATTATGAATATTTATATTGTTATTCAGCGAGCGGTAACTTTTAGTGGCGTTGTGCAGGAAATTCGTACAAATCTTACTATTTTTGCAACTCCACATGATATTGATGATGACATTAATGCCTCTGAGCTTAAAATTAAAAAAGGACTAATCGAATTTAAACATATTACGTTTCATTATGAGGGAACTTCGCCTGTTTTTAAGGATTTTTCATTAACTATTCAGCCTCAACAAAAAATCGGCATTGTCGGTATGTCCGGTTCCGGTAAAAGCACCTTAATTAACCTTATTGAACGTTTCTATGATATTCAAAAAGGGCAAATTTTAATCGATGGGCAAGATATCAAAAAAGTAACTCAACAAAGTTTACACGAAAATATCAGTTATATTGCACAAACAACCTCTCTTTTGGAAAAAAGTATTGCTGAGAATATTAAATATGGGAAACCAGATGCAACACAATCACAAATTACCAATGCTGCAAAAAAGGCTTTTGCACATGATTTTATTGACCATCTACCTAATAAATATAAGACCATTTTAAACGGAGATAATCAACTTTCAGGAGGACAAAAGCAACGTCTTTCTATTGCACGTGCACTCTTGAAAAATGCTCCTATCCTTATTCTGGATGAGGCCACTTCCGCACTTGATAGTGAATCTGAAACTTATATTCAACAAGCTATTGAAAAGATGATTCAAAATAAGACCGTTATTGCTATTGCGCACCGCTTATCCACATTGAAAAATATGGATAGGATTGTCGTTTTAGAGCATGGAAAGATAATTGAGGATGGAGCTCCTGATGTACTCCTAAAACAAAAAGGTGCATTTGCTAAATTCTGGAAATTGCAACAGTTAGAGGAGAAAAAATATGGAAAATAAAATACTATCTTCTCCTAAAGCCATGTCTTCTTACTTCCTTAAACCATATTATGCTGTTTTTGTCGGCATTATGCTTATTTATACTTTAGAAATTTTATGTAGTAATCTTGTCCCTTGGTATATTGCGCAAATTATTAATCTTATCAATTCTGATCTAAGTAAAGATTTAGTATACAACCATTTTATTGAGCTATTTACGAAACTTTTGATTTTAACAATCTTAGCTGCTGTCACCGGATTTTCTTTTTGGATTATCTTGCATTATAAAGCTATTTCACCGATAAGTATTTTCATCCGCAGAAACTTGTTTGATTTAACCTTAAGGAAAAATCTTTCGTTTTGGAATAAGCATTTTGCCGGTGATGTGTGGGAGAAAATTGATTTAACACGGCGTACTTTAGCCGCTTCATCATCTCTTGGTAATTTTTTTACTTGTTGCTATGGCAGTATGTCCGCCATTTTGGTTATGTGCTATTTGATTTATAGAATTTATCCGCCATTAATGTTGATTTTTATAATTATGGGCAGTCTCACCATGTTTTTGTTCAGCTATATAACCAATAATGTCAAAAAGTCCTCTGTTCAGTTGGCTAAATTTCAAGCTTTAACGCGCGGTAAAATTGTTAATCTGATTGCTAATTTCTTCATCTTAAAGACGTTTGGTACAGAGCAGCGCGAACAGCATAATCTTTCCGGTGATATTAATAAATTAGCAAAAGCTATGCAAAAAAATAATTGGGTAGAGCGGTTTAATGATATTTGTCTGCAGACTTTAATTTTAGTTTTTCAGTGTTCGGTTACCATTTATTCTGTTTATCTTTGGACGAAGCATACCATTAAAATCGGTGATATTATTTTTGTTATGACCACTTCTACGGAATTTTCTTATCGATTATACAGTTTTGGATGGGTGGTTCCATTTTTCAAATCGCGTACGGCTATACTTGAAAAGAATCTACAAACTTTTTCAACACCTAACGAGATTGAAGATAGTCCCCAAGCACGCCAGCTTAAAGTTACCAACGGCCTCATAGAAATTAAGAATTTGACTTTTTCTTACGGACACAACAAGCCTGCTTTGCATCATCTTAATTTAACTATTCAGCCAAAAGAAAAAATTGGTATTGTCGGCGTATCAGGTGGCGGAAAAACAACGCTTCTACATCTTCTCCAACGCCTTATTAATACCCCACAAAATACTATTTTTATTGATGGGCAGGATATTACTTTGGTAACACAAGAAAGTCTACACAAAGCGATTGCTTTTATTCCCCAGGATACTTCTTTATTTCACCGTACGGTGATGGAAAATTTAAAATATGGACGACTTAGTGCTTCCGCAAGAGAAATCACTGATGCTGCAACAAATGCTTTTGCTGATGATTTCATCCAACATCTTCCCAAAAAATATAACACACTGGTTGGAGATAAAGGAATTAAACTTTCCGGTGGAGAGCGGCAACGTATCGGAATCGCCAGAGCGATGCTTAAAAATGCACCTATATTACTTTTAGATGAGGCAACATCGGCGCTTGATAGTCAATCTGAAAACTTTATACAACAAACTCTAAATACGCTTATTTTCGATAAAACTGTTATTGTTGTGGCGCATAGATTATCAACGCTTAAAAGTATGGATAGAATTGTTGTTCTGGATGGGGGAAAAATTATTGAGCAAGGTAAGCCTTCTGAACTCTTAGATAAACAGGGAAAATTTGCTCGCTTGTGGAATTTACAAAAAAATTAATTAAATACCATGGTGTAACAATTGCCATGTTTTCTTTTCTTCTTGGTCATCATTAGGGTTTGATACCAAAATATCTGTCGGGTTGATGTTAAATTCGTCTTTTATCAATGTCCTAATCTTATTTTCTTTTTTTATAGGAAAATCCTCTGTAAGGAGTATTTTATACATCTTAAGCATTAGCTCTCTGGTTTTTTCTAGCGTTAAAATTCCTTCTGACTGTTTTATGATTGGTTTTTGGTTTCTTAAGATGCGCATAGCATTATTTAATAATGTAAAAGAGGCATTTCTTATTCTTTCAAAAACCATACTATTGCTTCTGGGCAAATAAAATAGATGCTCTTGGCATTCGTCATTAATATAATCATTAATAAGTTCAATTTGTTTTATGATTATTAGTTTATCTTCTTTCATTTTATACTCCTTATATATTAGTTACAAACCAGATCGTTTTTAGTATAGCTTATTGGAATTGACCATAAAAAGTTTACACACATATACTCAGTTATATACTTTTGGATATATTTTTCGTTTTTAGGATATAATTAGTGGTTTTTTAAGCGAATCGAAGATATTCTAATAATATTAATAAAACATTCTCATTTAAATCTGGAAAACTATGCTGAAAAAGTGATTTTAGTGTATATTCATTTTATGAAGCTTTAATACATCTATGATAGATAAAATGCTTTGTATTTGACTAAAACATCTATGAGCTCGATTATAACTTATAATAGATTTGAAAAGTGTCGCTGTTTCAAACCAATTATGGTAAGATGAAATAACAATCAACAAATAGTGTTTCCAAAAACTGAAATTGATTTTTCTACCGCGAAATACCTTTTTTAAGGCGAGCATCCTTTCCATAAATGCTGGTGTTAGGATATATCGTGTTTCTATTGGATCTGTTGTATTAATTTTCCAATTTTTAGAAAATTTAACATCCTCCAACTTGGTTTTCTTATATTTTTCTCTGTTAGAATACTTTTTATATATCGGACCAATCCACCCTATGCCTATTGATATATAATAAAAAAAACTAATGGCTTAAAAAGCATCAAAGAATAACAAAACAATAAGTATTCCAATCCAAAAATCCATACCGTATTTTGTTTCATAAACTTCTGTGTCTCATTTTATTTTTTTGTTGAGATCAATCAATATGAAAATATTATTGATTATGTATCTTTTTTCTGAAACGTATACTGTTGTGTTTTTATATTGCCCATTGAAGCAATCATTAAATCTAGTTCTGCCATCTATAGTCAAATTATCATTTTCAGATTTAAAAAATAAATTTGATTTTTCTAATAATTTTTCTTTAGTGAAATGACTATATTTGAATTTTCTTAATAATTTAGGCATTATTTTTCGTTGTACATTTTTTCTATATTGCCGTATATCTTCAAGAAAGAATTTTCGTGTTTTGGGTTCAATTACCATAATAGAACATACTGTCATTATTTCTAAAAAAATTAGTGGGATCATCTCTATCTCTTCTTCATGAAAAAGATGCCTTATGCCGAAAAAATAGAGAATGAAGACAAATAAACATTGTAGAGTAAATAAAAGCAAACAATACCCTAAATACGTATTTTTTTATATATCGGTTTTAATTCTTTTTCATAGTACTGAAAAAAATCTTCATTTTCATTATCTGAATTATTAAGCTGTTTTATCTTTAGCTCCGTTGATGATATAAGCTTATAACATTGTATAGCTTATGCAAGTTGATTTTTGAGCGTACTATAAAAGCACAGCAAAAATCCTCTTACTAGGTGTAAGAGGATTTTAAGGAGGAGGAGAAAGGGAAAGACAGTAATTAAAAGAACTGGCAACT